>JAEEGL011722525.1_pt1 | contig 10918 bp, 5 predicted proteins | sample 9134231 | NCBI WGS metagenome assembly JAEEGL01 (sample SAMN16246548, study PRJNA631951) | gut metagenome | biome: gut microbiome; feature: rumen; material: fiber-attached | host: Bos | place: Iran: Karaj | collected 2018-10 | reverse complement strand
GAGCAGGGCCGCAACAATTTCAAGATCGACCGCGCGCTCTTGCAGAACGTCGTGACCGCAAACAAGGAACTGCCCGAAAGCGCGGTGCGCGATCTGATCGTGTCGCTGATCACACTGAAATATACGCAGTCCAACTCGGTCTGCTTCGCCGTGGACGGACAGGCCATCGGCGTCGGTGCGGGGCAGCAGAGCCGCATCCATTGCACGCGGCTCGCCGGCTCCAAGGCCGATACGTGGTTCCTGCGCCAGGCAGACAAGGTATTGAACCTTCCGTTTCGCAGCGACATCGGCCGTCCCGACCGTGACAATGTGATCGACGGCTATATCAACCAGAACGAAGAGGACGTGACCGCAGACGGCGTATGGCAGAAGTGGTTTACCGAGCAGCCTGCACCGTTCACGCGTGAGGAGCAGCAGGCATATCTGAAAACCGTGGACGGCGTGGCGCTCGGCTCCGACGCGTTCTTCCCGTTCTTTGACAATATCGAGCGCGCGCACCGCTCCGGCGTCAAGTACATCGCCGAGCCGGGCGGCTCGATCCGCGACGATCTTGTGATCGAATGCTGCGACAAGTACGGCATCGCCATGGCGTTCACCGGCATGCGCCTGTTCCATCATTGAGGATGCGCCGATGAAGGTTATGGTGATCGGCGGCGGCGGTCGTGAGCACGCGATCGTCAAGAAGCTGAAAGAGAATCAAGACATTACCGAGCTGTACGTGCTGCCCGGCAACGGCGGCATTGCGATGGACGCGACCTGCGTGAACATCGGCGCGACTGACCTTAACGGCATCGCTTCGTTCGCGGTCGAGCACGGCATTGAATACGCCGTCGTCACGCCGGACGATCCTTTGGTGCTGGGCGCGGTCGATCTGCTCGAAAGCAAGGGCATTCCGTGCTTCGGGCCGAACAAGGCCGCGGCGATCATCGAGGGCAGCAAGGCGTTTGCCAAGGACTTTATGCAGCGTCACGGCATCCCCACCGCGAAGTATGCGACCTTCACCGATCCCGAAGCGGCGCTTGCGTACGTCGAAACCGCGCCGCTGCCCGTTGTCGTCAAGGCGGACGGGCTTGCGCTCGGCAAGGGCGTCGTGATTGCGAACACCCGGGACGAAGCCAAGGAAGCCGTTCGCGCGGCGATGTGCGAAGGACGCTTCGGCCACAGCGGCGAAACCGTCGTGATCGAAGAGTTTCTGACCGGGCCGGAGGTATCCGTGCTTGCGTTCACCGACGGCAAAACCGTCGTTCCGATGGTGTCCTCCATGGATCATAAGCGCGCCAAGGACGGCGACGAGGGCCTGAACACCGGCGGCATGGGCACGATTGCGCCGAACCCATATTATACTAAAGAAATCGCGGCGCGCTGCATGGACGAGATCTTCCTTCCGACCGTGCGCGGCATGGCCGAGGAAGGCCGTCCGTTCAAGGGCTGTCTGTACTTTGGCCTGATGCTGACCCCCTTGGGCCCGAAAGTGATCGAATACAACTGCCGCTTCGGCGATCCCGAAACGCAGGTGGTGCTGGCGCTCCTTAAGAGCGACCTCTTTACGATCATGCGGGCGACCACGGACGGCACGCTGCGCCCGGATATGGTACGCTTTTCCGACAAGGCCGCCGCGTGCGTGATCATGGCGTCGGACGGCTATCCGCTGCACTATGAAAAGGGCTATGCGATCACGATGACGGATGCGGTGAAGCCGCATGTGCTCGTTGCGGGCGCAAAACAGCAGGATGGCAAGCTCGTCACAAGCGGCGGCCGCGTGCTCGGCGTCGTCGCGGTCGAGGATACGTTAAAGGCGGCGCTCGACACCGCCTATGCGCGGGTCAATGAGGTGCATTTTGACAACGCGTTTTACCGCAGGGACATCGGCAAGCGCGCGTTGGAGGCATAAATGGTTTACAGAATTTTTGTGGAAAAAAAGCCGGGCTTCGACCACGAAGCCAAGGCGCTCTATAAGGAAGCGACCGAGCTTTTGGGCATCGACACGCTGAAGGCCGTTCGCCTGTTGAACCGCTATGATGCGGAAGGACTGACAAAAGAGCTGTTCGATTACGCGACCCGCACGGTCTTTTCCGAGCCGCAGGTGGATACCGCGACCGAGACGCCCGATCTGGGCGACGCCCGCGTGTTTGCGGTCGAATACCTGCCCGGTCAGTTTGACCAGCGTGCGGATTCGGCGGCGCAATGTATTCAGCTTTTGTCGCAGGGCGAGCGCCCCGCGGTACGTTCCGCCAAGGTTTACGCGCTCTACGGCGAGCTTTCGGAGGAGCAGCTTGCCGCGATCAAAAAGTACGTGATCAACCCGGTCGAAGCGCGCGAGGCGTCGCTGATTAAGCCTGAAACGCTCGCCATGCAGTACGCCGTGCCGACCACGGTCAAGACGCTCGACGGGTTCACACAGCTTGATCGCGCGGCGCTCGAAGCGTTCGTGCGCGACTACGGCCTTGCGATGGACGCGGACGATATCGCGTTCTGCCAAGCCTATTTCCGTTCCGAACACCGCGACCCGACGATCACCGAGATCCGCATGATCGACACCTATTGGTCGGATCATTGCCGTCATACGACGTTTTTGACTGAGATCGACGACGTGCATTTTGAAGACGCAGTGCTCGAAAAAGCCTATCGCCGCTATCTCGATACGCGAAAGGCCTTGGGCCGCACCAAGCCTGTGTGCCTGATGGACATTGCGACGCTTGCGGTAAAGCATCTTCGTGCCTGCGGCAAGCTCGACAAATTGGACGAATCCGAGGAGATCAACGCCTGTACGGTGAAGATCGAGGTGGAGATCGACGGCGAGAAGCAGCCCTGGCTGCTGCTGTTCAAAAACGAGACTCACAACCATCCCACGGAAATCGAGCCCTTCGGCGGCGCGGCCACATGCATCGGCGGCGCGATCCGGGATCCGCTGTCCGGGCGCTCCTACGTTTACGGCGCCATGCGCCTCACCGGCGCGGCCGACCCCCTGCGCCCCGTCAGCGAGACTATGCCCGGCAAGCTGCCCCAGCGCAAGCTGACCACCACCGCAGCAGCCGGCTACAGCTCCTATGGCAACCAAATCGGCCTGGCAACAGGCCAGGTAGACGAGCTGTACCACGATGGCTACGCCGCGAAGCGCCTGGAGATCGGCGCAGTCATCGCCGCCGCCCCCGCGAAGAACGTGCGCCGCGAACGCCCCGAGCCGGGCGACGTGGTGATCCTGCTGGGCGGCCGCACGGGTCGAGACGGCTGCGGCGGGGCCACCGGCTCTTCCAAATCACACACGCTGCAATCCCTGGAGAGTTGCGGCGCGGAAGTGCAGAAGGGCAACGCCTCGGAGGAGCGCAAGCTCCAGCGCCTGTTCCGCAACCCGGAGGCCTCCCTGCTTATCAAGCGCTGCAACGACTTCGGCGCTGGCGGCGTCAGTGTCGCCATAGGCGAACTGGCGGACGGCCTGCTGATCGACCTTAACGCCGTTCCCCGCAAGTACGACGGCCTTGACGGCACCGAGCTTGCCATCAGCGAATCCCAGGAGCGTATGGCCGTGGTCGTCGCAAAGGCTGACGCGCCCCGCTTCCTGGAGCTGGCCCAGGATGAAAACCTGGAAGCGACCGTGGTCGCTTCCGTCACGGAAGAACCGCGCCTGGTCATGCGCTGGAACGGGCGCACCATCGTGGATATCTCCCGGGACTTTCTGAACTCCAACGGCGCGGAGAAGCACATCGACATCGCTCCCGAAGCGCCACAGGCATTCGGCAAGGAAATCCCCGGGGATTTCACCGCGGGCTTCAGGGCGCTGGCTTCGGACCTGAACACCTGCTCCCGACGCGGCCTGGCGGAGAGGTTCGATTCCACCATCGGAGCGGGCAGCGTGCTGATGCCCTTCGGCGGCAAGAACCAGCTTACCCCTGTCCAGGCCATGGTGCAAAAGATTTCCGTAGAAAAGGGCGAGACGTCGGATTGCTCCCTGATGGCCTGGGGCTTCAACCCCTACGTCTCTGAAAAGAGTCCATACCACGGCGCATATCTGGCCGTGGTGGAGTCCATCTCCAAGCTGATCGCCACCGGCGCGGAATTCCGGGACGTGTACCTCACCTTCCAGGAATACTTCGAGAAGCCCGGCAGGGACCCGAAGCGCTGGGGCAAGCCCCTCTCCGCCCTTCTGGGCGCGTTCGAGGCGCAGAAGGCGCTGGGCGTGGCAGCCATTGGCGGCAAGGACTCTATGAGCGGCTCCTTCGAGAAACTGGATGTTCCGCCGACTTTGGTCTCTTTTGCAGTCACAACTTCAAAAACAGACCGAATCCTGTCCAATCATCTAAAGGGAGCCGGACATCGCCTGGCGCTGTTCCTCCCTGAATACGACGAAAACGGCCTGCCCGTCACCAAATCCTTGCTCTCGCTGTATGAGCAGATCGCTGCACTCATCCAGGAGAAAAAGGCCCTGTCTGTATGGACGCCGGGCTTTGGCGGCGCGGCGGAAGGCATCATGAAGATGGCCTTTGGCAATGGCGTGGGCGTGGAATTCGCGAACGATCTGGATATGGCAGTGCTGTTCGGCTACAGCTACGGCGGCTTCGTAGCGGAAGTTCAGGCCTGCGACGCCGGCGTCACGCTGGGACAAACAACCGACGACGGTCTGTTCTCCTGGCGTGGCGAGTCCGTCCCCCTTCCGGAGCTACTGGAACTGTACGAGCAGAAGCTGGAGCCCGTATTTCCCTGCAACATCCCCTGCTCCAAGGAGATCATCCCGGCATTCACCTTTGGAGCCAGTACATGGCCCGCGCCGGCCGTCCGCGCGGCGAAACCCCGGGTGCTGATCCCCGTGTTCCCCGGCACCAACTGCGAGTATGATTCCGCCCGGGCCATGGAACGCGCAGGCGCCCTGGCTGAGCTCTTCATCGTGAACAACCTGTCCCCGGAAGGCATCGCCTCCTCGGTGGAGCGCTTCGCACGGCGCGTGGACGACTCCCAGATGATCTTCGTGCCCGGCGGCTTTTCAGGCGGCGACGAGCCGGACGGCTCCGGCAAGTTCATCACCGCGTTCTTTCGCAACGAGGCTATCCGGAAGGCCGTCACCCGCCTGCTGGATGAGCGCTACGGCCTGATGTGCGGCATCTGCAACGGCTTCCAGGCGCTGATCAAGCTGGGCCTGGTTCCCTATGGCCGTATCGTGGAACCGGAAGAAAACGCCCCCACGCTGACCTTCAACACCATCGGCCGCCACCAGTCCCGGCTGGTGCGCACGCGCATCGCATCCAACAAGAGCCCCTGGCTGGCCGGGACGAAGCCCGGCGACATCTACACCGTGCCCATCTCCCACGGCGAAGGGCGCTTCCTGGCGGACGCCGAGACCATCCGCACCCTGGCCGCAAACGGCCAGATCGCCACACAATATGTGGACCTGAACGGTGACCCCACCTCCGACGTGCGCTTCAACCCCAACAACTCCACCTGCGCCATCGAAGGCATCACATCCCCCGACGGACGCGTGTTCGGCAAGATGGGACATTCCGAGCGCGTCGGAAGCGGCCTGTACCGGAACGTGGACGGCCTGTACGAGATGGGCATGTTCCGTGCAGCGGTGCGGTATTTCAAATGATTCAAAGACAGGAGGAAGGCAATGAACGACATTGAGATCGCCCAGGCGGCCAGGATACGGCCCATTTCCGAAATAGCCCGGGCGGCGGGCATCGGCGAAGACTACCTGATCCCCTACGGGCGCTACAAGGCGAAGATCGGCCTCGGCCTCCTGAAGGAGCGGGAACAACGGCCCGATGGCAAGCTGATCCTGGTAACAGCCATCACCCCTACCCCCGCCGGGGAAGGCAAGACCACCACCACCATCGGCTTGGCGGATGGCCTGCGCCGCATCGGGAAGAGCGCCGTGGTCGCCCTGCGCGAGCCCTCCCTGGGACCCGTGTTCGGCGTCAAGGGCGGCGCGGCTGGCGGTGGTTACGCCCAGGTCGTGCCCATGGAAGACATCAACCTGCACTTCACCGGGGACTTCCACGCCGTCGGAGCCGCCAACAACCTGCTGGCGGCCATGCTGGACAACCACATCCACCAGGGCAACGCGCTGGGCATCGATCCCGGGCGCGTCACCTGGCGTCGCTGCGTGGACATGAACGACCGCCAGCTGCGGCACATCGTCGACGGCCTGGGCGGCAAGGCCAACGGCTCTCCCCGGGAGGACGGCTACGACATCACTGTGGCCAGCGAGGTCATGGCCGTGCTGTGCCTCGCCACGTCCATCACGGACCTGAAGGAGCGTCTTGGCCGCATCGTGGTGGGCTACACCCGCGACGACCAACCCGTCACCGCTGGCGACTTAAAGGCTGCCGGAGCCATGTGCGCCCTGCTGAAGGACGCCCTGTGCCCCAACCTGGTGCAGACGCTGGAGGGTACCCCCGCCCTGATCCACGGCGGGCCCTTTGCCAACATCGCCCACGGCTGCAACTCCGTGCTCGCCACCCGCATGGCCTTAAAACTTGGTGATTACACCGTCACAGAGGCAGGCTTCGGCGCGGACCTGGGAGCGGAGAAGTTCATCGATATCAAGTGCCGCGCCGCCGGACTGCGCCCCGACGCCGTGGTCATCGTGGCTACGGTGCGCGCTCTGAAAATGCACGGCGGGCTGAACAAAAACGACCTCGCCCGGGAGGACCTGGAGGCGCTGAAACGGGGCATGCCCAACCTGCTCCGGCATATCGACAACATCCGCGGCGTGTACGGCCTGCCCTGCGTGGTGGCCGTGAACCGCTTCCCCACCGACACGGATGCGGAGATCACCGCCATCGTAGACATGTGCCGGGAGCACGGCGCCAACGCAGTGCCATCCACCGTGTGGGCAGACGGCGGAAGCGGCGCCGTCGCGCTGGCGGAAGAGGCTGTACGGCTGTGCGCGCAGGAGAACGGTTTCTCCTTCGCCTACGATCTGGCCCTTCCCATCCGGGAGAAGGTGACTGCCATCGTGCAAAAGATCTACGGCGGCGCGAAGGCCGAATTCTCCCCCGAGGCCCGACGGGAGGCCCGCCGTCTGGAGGAACTTGGCTTCGGTAAGCTGCCCGTGTGCATGGCCAAGACCCAATACAGCTTCTCGGACAACCCCAAGCTGCTGGGCGCGCCGGAAGGCTTCACCGTCACCGTGCGCTCCATGAAGGTATCCGCCGGCGCGGGATTCGTCGTGGCCCTCACGGGCGAGATCATGACAATGCCAGGCTTGCCCAGGATCCCCGCCGCTGAGAGCATCGACGTCGACGAAGACGGCGTCATCTCCGGCCTGTTCTGAATCAGAGCCCCCGCCTCACGGCGGGGGCTTTCGCATAAAGTGCGGAAATCTTTTCTTCCAGATCGTTGACGATGAACAGGCGCAGTGATAGTATATTACCCAAGTTTTTTATTCCGTAACACGCACTGATCGACACCTGTCCCCGCAAGACTGCACACAAATCCCAAGCGATGGAGGTAAGCTTATGTCCGCGCGATATATCTTCATTACAGGCGGCGTCGTCTCGTCCCTGGGCAAGGGCATCACCGCCGCGTCCCTCGGAAGGCTCCTGAAGGCCCGCGGGTATTCCGTCACCATTCAGAAGTTCGACCCCTACCTCAACGTCGACCCCGGTACCATGAACCCCTATCAGCACGGCGAAGTGTTCGTCACCGAGGACGGCGCTGAAACCGACCTGGACCTCGGACACTATGAGCGCTTCATCGACGAAAACCTGTCCCAGTATTCCTCCGTCACATCCGGCAAGATCTACTCCGCCGTCATCAACCGAGAGCGCGAGGGCGGCTACAACGGCGGCACGGTGCAGATCGTCCCCCACGTCACCAACGAGATCAAGGAAAAGCTCTACCGCATCGGCGAATCCGTGGACATCTGCATCACGGAGATCGGCGGCACCATCGGCGACATCGAAGGCCAGTCCTTCATCGAGGCCATCCGCCAGTTCCAGTGGGAAGTGCCCCGAGGAAGCTGCCTGTTCATCCACGTCACCCTCATCCCCTACCTGAAATCCTCCCAGGAGCTCAAGACGAAGCCCACCCAGCATTCCGTGAAGGAGCTGCAATCCATGGGCATACAGCCCGGCATGCTGGTCTGCCGCAGCGACTATCCCGTTCCCCGGGAGATGCGGGAAAAGCTGGCGCTGTTCTGCAACGTGCCCGCGAAATACATCATTCAGAACCTGGACGCCGAATCCCTCTATGAAGTCCCGCTGCTCCTGGAAAAAGAGGGCTTCGCGGACAAGGTGTGCGAGGCGCTGGGGCTGGAGATCCGCACGCCCGATCTGGACCGCTGGCGCGAGATGGTCCAGCGCTTCCACCATCCTGAGAAGGAGGTCACCATCGCGCTGGTGGGCAAGTACGTCGCCCTGCACGACGCCTACCTCTCCGTCGCCGAAGCGCTGCGTCACGGCGGAATCGCACACAATGCAAGGGTCAACATCCGCTGGATCGCCGCGGACGAGATCACCTGCCCGGAGGACGCGGAGCGCCTTCTGGGCAGCGCGGACGGCATACTCGTCCCGGGCGGCTTCGGCAACCGGGGCATCGCCGGCAAGATGCTGGCCGCGCAGTACGCCCGGGAGCACAAGCGACCGTATCTGGGCATCTGCCTGGGCATGCAGGTGGCCGCCATCGAATTCGCCCGCAACGTGCTGGGCCTGTCCCGCGCCAATTCCACGGAGTTCGACCCGGACACCCCCGATCCGGTCATCACCATCATGGACGACCAGAAGGGTCTGGAGCAGACCGGCGGCACCATGCGCCTTGGCCGCTACGCCTGCCGCCTGGAGGATGGCTCCAGGGCGCGGGAGCTCTATGGTCAGACCGACATCTGGGAACGCCACCGCCACCGCTACGAGCTGAACAACGACTATCGGGAACTGCTGAGGAAAAACGGCATGCGCCCGACGGGCGTCAACCCCCAGCGCGACCTGGTGGAAATCGTCGAACTGGAGGATCACCCCTGGTTCGTGGCATGCCAGTTCCACCCGGAGTTCAAATCCAGGCCAGACCGGCCCCATCCCCTCTTCGACGGCTTCATCGGCGCGGCGCTGAACGCAAAGGAGCAATGATATGCGGCAGAAGATCATCGTGCTGGATTTCGGCGGCCAGTACAACCAGCTCATCGCCCGCAGGGTGCGCGAGGCCGGCGTGTACTGCGAACTGCTGCCCTGGAACAAGCCCTTTTCCGATTGGGCGGATGAAAGCCTTGCCGGTATCATCCTCACCGGCGGCCCCAACAGCGTATACGAGCCCGCTTCGCCCAGGCTTGGCCGTGAAATCTTCGATCTCGGCGTGCCCGTGCTGGGCATCTGCTATGGCATGCAGCTGATCAACTACATCCTGGGCGGCAACGTGGAGGCGGCCGGCGTGAGCGAATACGGCCACACACTTCTCCACACCGCCGACACCGGTCTGTTCCGCCACGTCGACCGGGAAACCGCCGTATTCATGAACCACACGGACCGTGTCTCCCGGGTACCGGATGGCTTTGAAATCGACGCCTGGACGCAGGACTGCCCCGTGGCCGCGTTTTCCTGCGCTTCCCGGGGCATCTACGGCGTGCAATTTCACCCCGAGGTGCGCCACAGCGTCCAAGGCGCGCAAATGCTGCGCAGTTTCCTGTTCGACGTGTGCGGCTGCGCGGGGGACTACCGGCCCGAGGATACGATCGAGCACATGCTCAGCGAGATACGCCGCCAGGCGGGCGACCGGAAGGTAGTGGCCGGCCTGTCCGGAGGCGTGGACAGTTCCGTGGCCTGCGCCCTGGCAAACCGCGCCCTGCAGCCCGGCCAACTGACTTGCGTGTTTGTGGACCACGGTCTGCTGCGCTACCGCGAAGCCGAACAGGTCATGGCCACCTACCGGGATAATTTGGGGCTGAACGTTGTGCACGTCGATGCCTCCGAGCGCTTTCTGAAGGCCCTGGAGGGTGTGACCGAGCCGGAGAAAAAGCGCAAGATCATCGGGGAAATGTTCGTGCGTGTATTTGAAAAGGAAGCCGCGAAGACCGGCGCCACATGCCTGCTGCAGGGCACCATCTACCCCGACCGGATCGAGAGCGGCATGGGCGGAAGCGCTACAATCAAGAGCCATCACAACGTGGGCGGTCTGCCGAAGGATTCCCTGTTCAAAAAAGAGGCGATCATCGAACCGTTGGCGAACCTGTTCAAGGACGAAGTCCGCGCCGTGGGCAGCGCGCTGGGCATCCCCAAGGAGATGGTCTGGCGGCAGCCCTTCCCCGGCCCCGGCCTGGGCGTGCGCGTGATCGGCGAGATCACACGTGAAAAGCTGGACATCCTGCGCCTGTGCGACCACATCTTCCTGGAGGAACTTGAAAACGCCGGCCTGCAGGAATCCATCTGGCAGGCCTTCGCCGTGCTGACAGGCGTGCGGACGGTGGGCGTCATGGGCGACGGGCGCACCTATTCCCACTGCGTGGCCCTGCGCGCCGTCACCAGCGACGACGCCATGACCTCCGAAGCCGCCGAGATCCCGTACCCCGTGCTGAAAAAGGCCACCAGCCGCATCATCAACGAGGTCCGCGGGATAAATCGCGTGGTGTACGACGTCACGGGCAAACCTCCGGGAACCATTGAATGGGAATGAAGTACCGGATTCCAAAAATCCTGTATTTTCAAGCCTTTCCGTCTTCGCAAAGGTTCCTTTGATAACAATTTGATAACAGCCGCATGAGTTGCCTTTATTCTCTGTAACAAGGGGTTTGGGGGTAAAGGAGTGATCCTCAAAGGTTTGCGGCAAACGATCCATATAAGAAAAGCCCTTTGCTGTGGGTATGCAGCGAAGGGCTTTTTGTCGTTTTGCACCTAAATAGCGAATAGAAATATCAAAACATCACTCAATGCTGATTATCTCAGCATTTGCCACCCTGTAGACAGATTCTCTATTCGTGTAGGGCACTTTATTTTCATTG
>JAEEGL011033876.1_pt1 | contig 10918 bp, 3 predicted proteins | sample 9134231 | NCBI WGS metagenome assembly JAEEGL01 (sample SAMN16246548, study PRJNA631951) | gut metagenome | biome: gut microbiome; feature: rumen; material: fiber-attached | host: Bos | place: Iran: Karaj | collected 2018-10 | reverse complement strand
TGATGATGCATTTCATCGAAGAAAAGCGGGTTGAACATTATAATGAAAAATACCCCGAATTCCAGACATCGATCGAAGGTAAGATAAACACATCCCCAGATTTACATAATTTGCAAAAGCACGGGGTTTGAGGTATTATATCCCTGTCTTTTACTTGATTTTACTGATAATATCGCGATGCCGCAGGATCATTTTGCAGGAAATAAGCGCGGTACCGGAGGGACAGGGGAGAAAGAAAAATGCGCTTTTATCTTAAGCGGCTGATGGCTGTTCTTGTGATAGTGCTTACTTTATCGGAAACTGTTTACCCGGTTTCCGGTATTTTTGCGTCTGAGATTTCCCCGGAGAAAGCGGCCGAGATTTCCCCGGAGGCAATGGCCGATATGTCCGCAGAAGCCGCATCCGCCGGTGATGAGGCTGCTCCCGAAGGTTACAGGGAGACCCGCCTTATCGCGACCGTTGACGACCTGATAGAACTCTCGGAAAAGAGCAGCGACGAAAGTTACACCAAAGGGGTCCAATATCTCCTTAAGAATAACCTGGATCTCACGGGTTCGGATTATAAGCCGATCGCTATTTTCGCAGGGGACTTTGAAGGACAGGGACATACCATAAAAGGCTTCACTCTGTCCGGAAGAGTAGATGAGAGCGGTTTTATCAGGACGGTCACAAAGGACGGGAAGGTCAGAGACCTGCAGATAGAAGGTATACTGGAGCCTGCAGGTGATATGACAAAGATCGGCGGGGTGGCCGGGATAAACTATGGTCTGCTGCAGAATTTGAATTTTTACGGCAGGCTTCTCGCCTTTGAGAAAGCAGGGGGCATAGCCGGTCACAATATGGAAGGCGGTGTAATAAGAAATTGTGTAAACCACGCTGCCATTAATGCCACCCGAAGGACAGGCGGTATCTGCGGGGATAATGAGGGCCTAATAGAAAACTGTCAGAATAAGGGACAGATCAATGCATACCAGAAAACTGCCCATGAAATAAGCGAAGAGCGGGACATCCCGGAGAATGAAGAGGACGAAGAAGGTGATCTGGACAAGCTGATCACCGATACCCTGGACTTAAAGGACGAGAACCTTTTTGACAGATATGACAATAAGATAAAGATCAATTATACCGGCGGGATAGCAGGGGTATGCTCCGGGATCATAAAGGACTCTGAGAACTCCGGAATTATCGGTTACAGCCATGTGGGATATGAGACCGGAGGAATTACGGGATACGACCGTGGGATCATTACCGGGTGCAGGAACAGCGGGAAAATATATGCCCGTAAAAATGCCGGAGGCATAGCAGGGCAGTTTGAGCCCTATGCTGTGAACGCATATTCTGCAGATGCCCTTAATAAGACCGGGGAGAACCTTGAAGAGCTTACGGACAGGATAGAGAGATTCCATAAGGATTACGGAGCAGAGGATGACCTGACACAGAGCCATATCGATGCGGTGAGGGCCACATCCGATGAACTCAGGGATGTTATCAAGTATTATAAAGAGTATTACAGGTGCAAGGATGATTCCGTTGAAAGAGAGATAAAGTCCAAGGTAGACTGTATCAGGGACATTGCGGATTCCATAGATTTAAGGAAATATGACAGGGAGACAAAGGAAGCCCTGCAGGTATTTATTGATAATTCAGATGATATCTCAAAGCTTATTGACGCATGGAAAGAAGCGCGGGGGGCGGGAATTACGGCGGATATGTCTCAATTTCTCGCAAAACTTAAGGAGATCGGCAGAGCAAATAATGAAGCCGTTGACACCCTTATGAAAAAGGCAGTCCGTGTCAATAAGGACGTGAATGAGATCGAGGATGACCTGAAGGAACTCCGCAGTGCTTCCATGGATCTGGATGACTATCTCAGGGGCTGTGAGGACGATTACAAAAAGGATTTCCGCATAACCGGTGATGATATCCAGCTTCGTACAGATCTTCTGGCAGCTGAGATGGATGTACTGTCTGACGGTCTCAAAGGCAGTGACGCGAAAATACGGACAGACGTGGATAATATGGTGTCTGCCCTGAATTCCTTAAACGACAGTATGACCGACAGCTATAAGGAGATACAGACGGAACTCCAGAAGGTCTATGATACTGACGGAAAAGAAGACATTTTTGATGATATTTCCGATGATGAAAGCACGGAACTGAAAAAGGGCGTACTGCTCTATTCGGAAAACGAGGGGGACATTGAAAGCGACATAAACGGCGGCGGAATAGTAGGGGTGATCACTGATGACAGTGGCAGCCGGTCAGATTTTGAAGTGGTATCCGAGGGTCAGGTCAGTTTAAATTACGACAGGTATGAAAAGGCCACTGTCCTCTACTGTAAAAATAACGGCGACGTTACCGTGCGTAATGACTGCGCCGGGGGAATAGCCGGCAGGGCGGATCTGGGGGCTGTTTTATATTCCGATAATTTCGGAAGGGTGGAATCGGAAGAGGGCTCCTATGCGGGAGGTATTGCCGGAAGGAGTGCCTCAGTAATAAGGAACTGCCGCTCTATGTGTGAAGCCATAAGCGAGAGTTATGCCGGAGGTATTGCCGGGCTTGCCCGGAGTCTGTTAAATAATGTCTGCCTTTCCGCAGTGGATAAGGATAAGGAATATCACGGTGCTGTAGCGGGAAATACCGACAATGCCGATCAAAAGGATGACAATAAGGGTAAGGTCAGCGGCAATGTCTTCGTCTATCAAGGTCTTGGCGCCATAAACGGAGTGACCGATGAAAGAGAGGCGCGTACCATAACCTATGGCGAACTGCTGAAATTGGACGGGATACCTTCCGATTTCGGCAAGATGACAGTGACCTTTAAGAATAACGGCAAAACCGTAGCAAAAATAAAGGTGCCCTATGGCGGAAATGTAGACAGTTCCAATTACCCCGAAATAGCGGAAAGCACGGATGGTAAATTCGGATACTGGGAGGATAAGGATCTAAGTCACGTCCAGCAGAATATGACAGTGGAAGCCGTATACGTGGACTATGTCACAAGTGTTGCCTCCGATACCGGCGGAAAGCCGGGAATGATACTTAACGGAAGGTTCTTTGACGGAACGACCCTTACATACCTCGAAGAAGCAGTTGATGAAGAGCTCCCGGATGGCAGCAGGATTTACAGATCAGTGGATTTCAGCATTGAAAACCCCTATGGTATTCCGGATAATCCTTTCTATACCGTGAGATACAGGGCTGACGGTGCCAATCAGGCGGATGTGGTCCTCGTTGAAAAGGACGGCGGATACGTAACAAAGGAAAGCCGGTGGGACGGCAGTCATATCGTATTTGAAATGGATGAAACCGGAAGATTTTACCTTGCCCGCACAAGAAGGAAAAGAATGGAAATAACGGCGAATTACGCAGTGGGGGCAGCATTATCAATTCTCTTCCTGGTTCTTATCATATCTTCAATAAAGAATAGAAAAAAAGATCAAAATAAAGGATCTGAAAAGGCAGATAATAATGACAAATAAAAAGAGCGTAATGTATAGAATAGCCGAATTTATCGTGGACCGCCGGAAGGCCTTCATGGTTTTATTCGTCATTGCCATTATTTACTGCCTGATCCGTATCTCCGATGTGGGAGTTGAGAATGACGTGACCAAGTACCTTCCTGAGGATACGGAAACCAGGCAGGGTGTGGATATCATGGACAACGAATTTGAGACCCATGGATCCGCAAAGGTGCTCCTCGCCAACGTCACCTATGACCAGGCCTATATCGTGGCAAAGGGGCTGGAGGATATCCACGGCATAGATACAGTCAAGTTTTATGACCCTGACGATGATGATTATAAGGATGATGTGCTGGAGGATTATTATAAGGATTCCGCAGCGCTGATCACCATGACCTTTGATGAAGATGAGGATACGGAGCTGTCCCAGGAAGCAATAGCCGCAGTGCGGGATTACGTGAAGAATTACGATAACTATGTATTCACCACCGTTGACCTGGATGAGTCGGCGGAACTCAGGCATGACGTTAGCATAGTCCTGGTTCTTGCCATATTTGTCATCCTTGCAGTGCTGATCTTCACCTCTTCAACTTATGCCGAAGTTCCGATATTTATGTTAACCTTTGTTACGGCAGCCATACTGAATAAAGGCACAAACTATATATTCGGTACGGTTTCATTCATTTCAAATTCAGTTGACATAATATTACAGTTGGCTCTTGCCATCGACTACGCCATAATCATGTTCCACAGGTATATGGAGGAGCGTGACGGAGGTCTGGAACCCAGGGAAGCCATGATAGCGGCCTTAAGCAAAGCCATAATCGAGATCTCTTCCAGTTCCTTAACCACCATGGCGGGCATGGTTGCCCTTGTATTTATGCAGTTCAAGATCGGAAAGGATCTGGGACTGGTGCTCTGCAAGTCCATTCTCTTCTCCATGCTTTCCGTATTCCTGTTTATGCCGGGACTGATCATGTGGTTCAGGAATAAGATAGATAAAACAAGGCATAGGAGCTTCGTACCGAAGATAACCGCCTGGGGCAGGTTTATCGTAAAGACCAGGTTTTTTTTCCCCATAATCTTTGTGATAGTGATCGTTTTTGCTTTCAGGCTTTCAAATTCGGCACCTTATATCTTTGATAAATATACCGCCAGAGGTCCGAAGAAGACTCCTTACATAGAAGCGAAGGACAGGATAGACGAGACTTTCGAGACTGGCAATAATCTGGCGATTATCCTGCCGAAAGGCGATTATGAAAAGGAAGCGGCGATCATTAAGGAACTGAAATCCCGGAGTTATGTGGGGGATGTCCTTGCCCTTGCCAATGTGGAGATAGGGGATGATAAGGAGTATGTACTGACAGATGATCTGACTCCGAGGGAATTCGCGGAGGTCGCCGATGTGGATACGGGCCTGGCTAAGCTTCTATACACTGTATACGCCCAGGATAAAGAATTATATGGCGCCTTTATAGACGGTATAGATGAATACAGGGTTTCGGTCCTGGATCTTATTGACTTTATTTATGATAAGAAGGAGGCGGGAGCCTTTAACCTAAGTGCAAAGCAGAGTGAAGACCTGGACGATATCCATGACCAGATCGAGAACGCCAGAGTACAGCTGGAGAGCGAAGACCATTCCAGGATAATCTTTAACCTTAAAGGAAAGGTGGAAGGTGAAAAAACATACAGCGAGGTCGATGATATCCGGGAGATGGCTCAGACCTTTTATAAAGACAGGATCTATGTTGTGGGTGATCCCACCGCGGCTGCGGACCTTTCCGGATCCTTCAGCAATGATAACCTGCTGATCAGCGTGCTTACGGCTTTCTTCGTCGGAGTGATACTTCTCTTTACATTCCAGAGTATAAGTATTCCCTTTATACTGCTGCTCACTATACAGGGCAGTATCTGGATCAATTTCGCCATTCCGAATATTACCAATGACCCTCTTTATTTCCTGGCATACCTGATAGTGAGCTCCATCCAGATGGGTGCCACCATTGACTATGCCATTGTTATCACAAACAGATATCTTACCTTGAGGCAGGAAGGGCTGGACAGGAAGGAACTGGTCATACGGTCGCTGAATGAAAGCTTTGCCACTATAGTGACAAGCGGAACGATCCTAACCATCTGCGGTTTCCTGGTGGGGAATTTCACCTCCAATGCGGTTATCGCAAACCTGGGAACGGCGCTGGGAAGGGGTACCCTTCTGAGTATTGCCTTGGTAATGATCATACTTCCACAGCTCCTTTATATCTTTGATCCCATTTTTGATAAGAGCTCCTTCAAAGTGAAGACACCTGAATTAAACAGCGGTCTTGCGGGATCTGCTCTCCGGAAAACTGCGGGAACTATGGTGATAAACGGTAATGTCAATGGTTATTTTTCCGGATATCTCATAGGCGAATTCAAGGGAACCATGAACGGAGACATCGATCTGACCCTCAGACGCGGTAAAGCTGAGAATGGGGATGAAACAACAGATGACGGAGAAGCTGACGAAGATAAAGAGGAAGAAGTCATAGATGAGTCATAGGCTTTTCAAAAAACTCCACAGGCAGGTCTCATTCCTGCTTATTCTTCTGTTCCTCTTTGAAAGCCTGTTATTTAAGGCGGGAGAGGAGTTTATTTTTGCTGCTGAAAATACAGATGTTATAGAGATCACAAGTGAAGATGATCTTCTGGAACTTTCGGAGAAAGCCGGGGATGGTACCTATACCGTGGGTAAAGTATTCCGCCTAAAAAAAGATCTGGATCTCACCGGTATGGATTTTTTCCCCGTGCAGGCCTTTGCCGGAACCTTTGACGGTGAAGGGCATACTATCAGGGGATTTTACTTTGTAGGGGATATGTCCGGTGGCGGTTTTTTCCGTACGGTAATTGAGGGAGCGGAGATAAGAAACCTGAAACTGGAGGTAGAACTGCAGCCGAACGGCAGTATGAAGAATATCGGTGGTATTACCGGGATAAATGAGGGCGTCATCAGAAACTGCTCTGTTAAAGGTCATATACTCGGAATGGAAGCGACAGGAGGCATTGCGGGAAGGAATACCAAAACAGGCGTTATAGAGAACAGTTTAAATGAAGCCAATATGCGCGGCATGAGACGGACCGGCGGGATAGCCGGATTCAACGAAGGTTTGATAGAGTCCTGTGAAAATAAAGGGGATATAAATGCAGACAGTGTCACTGCCTGGGAGATAGACGATATCAGAAAGGAAGCAGAAGAACAGCTCGATATGGATGAGGATGAGGACTCGGGCGGAAAAGAGAACGAAAATATGGATAAGATCATCCTCGATAATGTTGATCTTATGTATGATGATCTTTCTGATGTGAAGAATGATGACCAGGTGGTTAATTATACCGGCGGTATAGCAGGAGTTAACTCGGGAGAGATACGGGGCTGCAAAAATTCGGGTTCCGTGGGATATCAGCATCTTGGGTACAAGAGTGGAGGAATAGCGGGATATGACAGAGGCTTGATCGATGGATGTCTGAACAGCGGAAAAATATCCGGAAGAAAGAGTACCGGAGGGATCGCCGGACAGTTTGAGCCCTATGTTAAGGAGGAATTTACCGAGGACTCCCTTGGAAAAGCTGACAAAGAGGCTGATGTTCTCATTGGTCTTATCACAGCTCTTCAGAGTGAGTTTAAGACCGAGGATGACAATATACAGGAAAAGATAGACGGCATAAGGAGCAGGGCTGATGACCTCCGGGGCTCCATACACGGATATAAGGATTACTACCGGGGGAAAGATGATGCTATGGAAGCGGATCTTCGGAGTCATACCAATTCCATCCGGGATATCATAAATGATCTGGATATCAATATTAAAACAGGAAAGGCTAATGATGCCATAAAGACTCTGAGGAGTGATTTTGATGAACTGGATAAACTCATGCGTGCTGCGGAGAAAGCGGCATCAAGCGGGGTTATCGTAGATATGAGTGACTATATCTCAAAGGTCAGAACCTTAAGTAAGGATATGGATAAGCAGGCCGATACCCTGCTGGAGGTTACCCAGGGGGCGGGTAAGGAGTATAACGAAGCGAGAAAGTCCGCATCAAAGCTCAGGGATGAGAATAATTCCCTGGATGATTTTCTTAGGAAAGCATACGACAGTTATAAGATAGATCTTCGCAGCACCGATGATGATATTACAAACCAGATCGATACCATAGCAGAATGTATGGATAATTTAAGTGACGCCTTAAAGAATGCTGACGGTGTGGTGAGAAACAAGATGGACGGGATAACGGATTCCCTGTCAAATTTAAGTGTGGAGATCAATGATGGCTTTGAAGAGGTAAGGAATGAGCTCACAAGGCTCAGGAATACCGAGGACTTAAATGATATCTTTGATGATATTTCCGATGATCCTGACAGAAGCCCCGCAAAGGGCAGGATCACAAACTGTGAAAATACCGGCATTATTGAAACGGATATTAACGGCGGCGGTATAGCGGGGATGGTGGATACGGACTTTGACCTGCAGTCAGATTTTGAAGTGGATTCAAAGGGCGATTACAGCATGAACCGTACGAAGACCAAGCGTGCTTCCATAACAGGATGCATAAACAGGGGACCGGTCCTGGTCAAAAACGAGTGCGCCGGGGGCATAGCCGGGAGCATGGATATCGGAGCCGTGATCGACTCTTTAAACTTCGGATCCGTGGAGACAGAAAAAGGAGACTATTCCGGGGGCATCGCAGGTAAGAGCGGCTTTATGATAAGGGATTCCTTTTCCATGGGACAGGTTTCCGGAAACCGTTATGTGGGAGGAATAGCAGGGCGCGGAGTAAAGATAATTGATAATAAGGCTCTTGTCAGCATTCCGGACGGGGTAAAGGAAAAATACGGCAGCATTGCGGGAGATACGGACCTTGACGATAGGACCGTGTCCGGTAACTACTTCGTGGAAAATCCTGTCGGGGCTGTTAACGGTCTCACCTTTGATGATGAGGCAAAGGCCGTCTCCTTTGAGGAATTCATTAAACTTCCCGGAGTGCCGGAGGAAAGCAGAAATATGACCGTGACCTTTGTTTCCCTGGGAGAAGTGGTAAAGACAATAAAAGTGCCCTTCGGGGGTGCTGTCACAGAAGACGAATATCCTGTTGCCCCTGCAAAAAATGATATGTTTGGCGTATGGGAGGAAAAAGATCTTTCTGATATCAGGCAGAATACTGTCGTTAATGCGGTTTATGTCCCTTATCTTACCACTGTGGCCTCAAAGGAGCCCTTCCCGGTAATGCTTATAACCGGACAGTTCCATAAGGATGCGTATATAAGTTATGAAAAGACGGACCTGGAAGGGCGGCAGTATTCTCTTCCCGAGGGCTACGAAAAGGCGCTTGATGAGTACGATTTCAGGATAGAGACCGCTTATCCCATGGGAGATACAGTGGCCCATGTAAGACTGCTGGCAGATGATTACGGTAAAAAAGATTCAGCTGCACTTATAAATGATGATGGTAGCATTACATTACTTAATACCAGTCGTGACGGCAGATACCTTGTTTTCGACTGCCCCGAGGACAATGAACAGGGTAGTTTCTGTATATTGAAAAAAGAAGAGGATCCGAGGCAGAGAGGGTTCAAGGTTGTAGTCATCTCCCTCATCCTGCTTGTGCTTCTCATACAGCTCATCCGTACGGGACGCTGCCACCGCGCTCTGAGACGCATCTTGAAAATGAAATCAGGAAGTAAATGATCAGAATAAAAAGGCCGCCGGATTTTACTCCGGCGGCAAGTATAATGAATAACTCCCCTGGTTACCGGTTACATTTCTACTACTACTTTATATTCTTTTATTTTTTCATCGTAAGGTATCACCGTACTGTTCTCGATGGTATTCCCGTTAACGATAAGCTTCTTCACACCCTTTTCACTTCCGTTTACATGTACTTCAATGTCATAGGATGCATCCCTGTAAACACGGTGTATCTTAAAATCACCAAAGCCCGTAGGAACGCATGGGTCAACGGAAAGCCCTTTCAAAGTGGGGTATACACCAAGGATGTACTGTGAAATGTCTGTAAATGTCCATGCAGCCGTTCCCGTGAGCCAGCTGTTCTTTCCCTGTCCGAAGAACTTTGCATCCTTTCCGGCAACCATCTGTGAATATACATAGGGCTCGGTCCTGTGGATCTCACTGATCTCTTCAAGATATGAAGGGCAGGTCTTTTTATAGATCTCAAAGGCTCTGTCACCGTGACCCAGAACGGTTTCCGCGATGGATACCCAGGGATTGTTGTGGCAGAAGATACCGGCATTCTCTTTGTACCCCGGGGGATATGAGGAGATCTCGCCCAGCTCCACATGATATCTGGTGTATGCAGGCTGGAGGATCATGATACCGTATTTGCTGTCCAGATGCTTCTCAACGGAAGAGAGGGCCTTTTCAGCTTCTCCGCTGTCCTTTCCCACACCTGCCAGTACGCAGAAGCCCTGGGGCTCGATATAGATCTTTCCTTCGTCGCATTCTTTGCTTCCCACCTTGTCGCCGTGGGCATCATAGGCTCTTAAGAACCACTCCCCGTCCCAGCCGTCGGAGAGGATGGTCTTCTCCATGGCAGCTACTTCTTTGAGAGCGTATTTTTCTTCCTCTGTCCTGGCGGTCAGTGCGCAGAGATCCGCATATTCCCGGCCGTATTTCACAAACATTCCGGCAATGAATACCGACTCGGCCACAGGACCCTCTGAGGGACCGAAGGTCTGGAAGGATTCCCCGGGATGCTCTGAGAAGCAGTTCAGGTTAAGGCAGTCGTTCCAGTCGGCGCGGCCGATTAAGGGCAGACCATGGGGACCCTTATGGTTAACGATATAGTCAAAGGATCTCTTCAGGTGCTCAAAGAGGGAAGTGGCAACTGACATATCATTGTCATAGGGAACCGTCTCATCGAGGATGGACATGTCGCCTGTCTCACGTATATAAGCCGATGTTCCGGCAATGAGCCATAGGGGATCATCATTAAAACCGCTGCCTATGTCCGAATTGCCCTTCTTTGTAAGGGGCTGGTACTGATGGTAGGCGCTTCCGTCCTGGAACTGTGTGGACGCGATGTCAATGATACGTTCCCTTGCTCTGTCAGGAATGAGATGTACAAAGCCCAGAAGGTCCTGACATGAATCGCGGAAACCCATTCCACGGCCGATGCCGGACTCATAATATGAAGCAGAACGTGACATATTAAAGGTCACCATGCACTGGTACTGGTTCCAGATGTTGACCATGCGGTTTACATGTTCGTTGCCGCTTTGTACTGAGTAGCGGGAAAGCAGTGATGTCCAGTAGTCATTTAATTCCTTTATCGCATTGTCAACGCCCTCATCCTTCGAATACTTTGCGATAAGCTTCTCTGCGGGAGCCTTGTTCACCACATCCTGTGCCTCCCACTTATCGTTGTCGGGATTCTCGCAGTAGCCCAGGATAAAGATG
>JAEEGL010415123.1_pt1 | contig 10918 bp, 6 predicted proteins | sample 9134231 | NCBI WGS metagenome assembly JAEEGL01 (sample SAMN16246548, study PRJNA631951) | gut metagenome | biome: gut microbiome; feature: rumen; material: fiber-attached | host: Bos | place: Iran: Karaj | collected 2018-10 | reverse complement strand
AATTCAGGTGGCTCACCTTTTTCGGGGAGGACATGGGGAACCAGCTGTTCTTTATGATAAGCGGATTCGCTCTGTTTTCCTCTGTTCAAAAGACAGAAATGGCAGGACTTCCCGGCTGGTATATTAAGCGGCTTTTAAGGATCCTGCCAATGCTTTGCCTCTTTTATCTGCTGTCATTCCTGACAGGTTTCTATTCTTTCAGGGATCCTGCCCAGGTATTTACGGTGTTTGTCTATCCCACCCTTTACTGGTTTGTTACGGCGATCCTTGTATTCTATCTTCTGTTTTTCCTGTTCTTAAAAATAAATAACCGCTATATTCAAGGTCTCATCCTTTTCGGACTTTTTGTAGGCTGGTGCTTGAGAACAGGCAAAATGGAAGCCTACTATTTTGCGGGAGCATTCTCCATGTTTACCGGAGCTCTGCTTAAGGGGGCGCTGGAGAGCAGGGATAAAATAAAGGAAGGCCGGAAGTGGCTTGTTCCGCTGTTTCTTTTATCCTTCCTGGCCTATGTCTTCATGAAATACTTAAAATTCTCCGGGATAGCCATGGCAAGATCCGAAAGATTTTACGGAATGGTATCCGTGGCAGCGGGGATCCTCGCGCTTTTATCAGGGATCCTTGTGCTGACTGCCGGATATTATGAGAATGATAGATTATCCGCATTCTTTGAGGGAAAGGTGCTGTTTTACAGAACGATGAGATATATCGGAATGCTGGCTTTTCCCTTATATATGATCCAGTGCTTCAATGCGGGGATCATAGGATTTACCATAGGGAATAAGATTAAATTCCCTCTTTCCTTTGCTGTCAACCTGGTTGTGGTATGGGGACTCGCCATCATCACGGATCAGATGATAAGCAGGATCCGTCTATTAAAAAGACTGAAAGAGCAGTAAGGATCTGGCATACAGCTGCAATCTGTATCACAATCGCTGCGCCTCTTCCCACTCCAAGTCCGGCGATCTTTCCCAGAAGATCTGCCGCAAACCCGGAAATCCCATAGGCAAAAACATATCCAAGCTGGGAGAGAAAACCGATAAGGCCCCAGGCTCTGCCCTGAGCTTCTTCCGGGATATTTGTCCTTGCTAAATAGTCTAAACAATTATTGGCAAAGGGCAGTGTGGCGAAGAATAAAAAGCCGAAACAGCATATCGGTATTACATTTTCGTATATACCAAAGCCGAACATGAAAACCCCTGATAAAATGAGGGATATTCCCAGTGTTCTGACATAATGCCCCTTTATTCCTTTTATTCCAAGCAGAATCCCGCTCACAAGCATGCCGCAGGCGCAGATGGTCTCGGTGATCCCAAGGGTTTTGGAATCCTTAAAGGAAAGTACCAGAGGCTCGGCAAGTATCTGAAACATTCCCATAAATAAGGTGATCCCGGAAGAGATAAAGACCAGATAAAGCACGCCCCGGTTCCGGGATATGGCTTCCCAGCCCCCTTTCAGGCTTTCCCCAAAGGATTCCTTTATCTCCGTCACTTTTGTCCCTATGCCCTTGCGAACAACTGCAGCGCTTATGACAGTAAGGATAAAGGTGCAGATGTCTATGATAAGCAGAAGCTTTACGTCGTTTATAGTGAGAAGAAATCCGGCGATTACCGGTGAAAACAGATATCTGGCGCTTCCCGCCAGGGACACAAGGCCGCTGGCCCTTGAAAACTCCTCTTTTGTAAGAAGGTCCGTTATGGTGGCACGGAAGGAGGGTTCAAGGAGTGCCGAAAATACAGCGCTTACAAACACACCGATACATATTTGCGGAAGGCTTGCGCCACCATTAAGCATACAGAAGAGGATATATACGATACCGAGGGCCGAGCAGCCGTCCCCGATCATCATTAACAGCCTTCTGTCATACCTGTCAGCCAGTACTCCGGCGGGGACGCTTAATACAAGGGTCGGTAGGAAACCAAGAAGGGTTACGATGGCCATATTAGCGGCGCTACCCGTCTGCTGGAAAATATAGACGCCCAGGCCGAAACTTGTTAAGCCGCCTCCAATGGAGGATATGAGCTCTCCTGCCCAGAGGAGGAGGAATTTTCCGAAATTACTTTTTTCTTTCATCGTCTTTCTCCTGCATTTCAAGCAGCCTTCCCACATGCTCCGTTTCAAAGAACATTTCCTTATTGGTGATCACAACCACCACTGCGGCTAAAGCCATAAAGACAGTCTCTATGCATTTGGTCTCCGGCGTCATGGCGATCTTTTCCTGCATCACGTTCAGGAAAAGATGGAAGATGATGGTAGCCAGCATGCTTCTGTTATTCTTTACATATACCCAGGTCTGGAGGAAATCCACGGGAATAGCGCTTACAAGGAAATTGATCACATATAAAAGACCCATTTCCCTGAGGCCGTAGTGGTAAGTTCCCGGGATCCAGAATAGGGGCAGGTGCCAGCAGGCCCAGACACAGCCGAATATAAGGGATTCCTTAAACCAGCTGTGATAATATCCCACGGCGTCTTCACCGTAGCCTCTCCAGCCCAGTTCTTCAATGACGGAGGCAAGGAGGATGGTGAGCAATGCGGAAGTTCCCCCGATGGAGAAGGAAAAACCGTCGGTAAAGGAAAACTGTTCGGCGGATCCCCCGAAAAGCACCGAGGTTGAGATGGATAAGAACACCACTATAAAAAACAGAATGACCGGGATTATGATATATACGGGGTTTATCCTGTAAAAGCCTAAGATCTTCCGCTTCAGGTCCGCTTTCAGCATATCGTTTCCCGAGGTGAGAACTGTAACAACCGCGGTTGCAGCGGGCATGATCAGACCCAAAAGCATAAATAAGAATAAAAGCGAAGTGTTCTTAAAAATAAGGGCCAGTATCCAGAATCCCCAGGTGAGGGCAAAAACCGTGATGTAAAATCTCTTGGGCTTATAAATATAGTGTTCCATGAATCATATCTCCTTTCCTTGAAAATGCGGTGTTTGAAACTATTCAGAAACCGGAGGGTTCTGTGAAGAAATAAGGGTTTTCACGAATTCCATTGAGCCGGGCTTCGCCCCCAGCAGTTTTTCCATAAGTTCGATAAAGACCGAAACATCCCTGTCCGTAAAGCTGTAATCGTCAAAAAGAGAATTGCTTATCATAAGTATCATCCGTACCCGCTCATAGATCTTATCGCAGCTGAAAAAGCTTTCCCTTATACCTTCCTCAACCACTTTCACCAGAAGTGGGACCTGTGTCTCAATGATCCGGCGGTTTACCTTATCGTGCATGAGCACGTTCTCGGGGCGGTTCAGAGTGTCCCCGATGGTCTGCTCTTCCAGGGCCGGACGGAAGGATCCCACAATGCCCATAAGCTTTTCCGGAACCGGAATGTCTGCAGCTAAGATATTTTCGGCGTTTTCCGCCTCTGCAGCGATCATCATGTTGCAGACTTCTTCCAGCATCTGTTCTTTGCTTTCAAAGTAGTGGTAAAAAGTCCCCTTTGCTATCCCTGCTTCTTCAATGATGCTGTCCACGCTGGTATTCTCATAACCCTTTGATAAGAACATCCGGTAAGCGATCTCCAGCAGTTCTTTCCTTCTTTTTTCGCCTTTTTTCATCTCTTTTTCTCCCTAACCGACTATCGGTCGGTTTTTAGTATATAGATATCTGTTTTTAATGTCAAGGGGAAGATCATACTTTTTTACGGCTCTTGCTATATTAGTGAAAAATGCTATACTTGACTGTATATCTATATGAGTTTCAGCCTGCCTGAATATGGGGGAGTTGGCTGAAGAAAGAAATTCCACGGGGAAGGGAGATTTTTATGTCTAAGTTCAAAGTAAGAACCCAGTTACTTATCATGGCGCTGGTACCGCTTCTTATTATGGGTATTATACTTGTGATCGTGAGCTACAGTTCCATTACCAGCAAAGCTCTTGAGGATGCCGAAGAGGCCAATCTTCTGTCATGTAAGCATGTAGAAGCATCGTTCTCGGGAATCCTGAATGAAAACCTTACCGCAATAAAAACCGTTGCCGGGGCTTCTGAAGTAAAGGCGTTTATTGAGGGAGATGCATCTCTGTATGATCAGGTATTAAGTTTCTTAACCGAGGTAGATGCAGGATTTGACGACGGGAATTCCATTGCTATCGCCAATACCTCCGGAATGCAGCAGATCCGGTCGAAGGGAGATTGTGTGGATGTTGCGGAAAGAGAGTATTTCCAGCAGGCAGTGTCCGGAACTCCGTTTATTTCCGATGTTATCGTGAGCAAATCCACCGGAGCGAGGCAGATCACCCTCTGCGTTCCCATTATGAGTTCTGATGGTTCAAAGGTAATAGGAACAGTTCAGAGAAATTACAGCCTTAGCGAGCTTCATGAGTTCTTATCTACAGAAGTTACAGACGGTTTCGTAGTTGATAAGACCGGCGCTCTGGCAGCACATGCTCAGTTTGAGATAACCGAAGAAACCGAGCAGGATATGAGTGATGCGCCTTTCTTTACTTCCGGACTTGATGAGGGGTCATTTACCTCCGATACCGGCAGGGGTTACAAAGCTATGATGGCTTATGTAAAGGAACCCATTTCAGGATTTATCGTAGTAAACGGCATTAACTTAAGCGAAGCTACAGCTCACGCCAGGACCAGCGCCATCACGATATCGATCATCGGCGTTATCCTTATACTGCTTGCGGCAGCTGTTGTTCTTTACATGGCAGCTTCTTTCATAAAGCCCATAAATGCCATCAATTCCAGCCTTTCCGAGTTTGCTGAAGGTAAATTTGTTGAGATCACCGGATTCAAGGGACGTAAGGATGAATTCGGACAGATCGTGGAAAATACCAATACGGTATTGGATCATGTGAAAGACGTGGTTTCAGCGCTGAAGGATGTGATGCGTTCTCTCGGGGAGTCTTCCGAATCCCTTGCTGAAACTGCAAATCAGATAAGTCAGACCACAGATGATGTTTCCGAAGCAGTACAGGGTATTGCAAGGGGAGCCAATGAACAGGCCGATACCATCCAGAGGGCTACAGAGAATATCGGAAGCCTGTCGGATGCCATACAGAACGTTGCCAACAATGCACAGGGCCTGGCTTCCACAGCTTCTTCCATGAACGATTCTTCCACATCTTCCGCAGATGCGCTGAGACAGCTTTCCAACAATATGGACACTATGAGCGCTGCAATGCAGGAGATAACAGAGGGAATGAACGCAACAAATGCAGCTGTTCATGCGGTTAATGAAAGAGTTGACGGCATAACCTCCATTGCATCACAGACGAACCTCTTAGCGCTGAATGCAAGTATTGAGGCAGCCCGCGCCGGAGAAGCCGGCAGAGGCTTTGCAGTTGTTGCGGAAGAGATCGGAAAGCTTGCTACCGAGTCCGCTCAGACAGCTGAAGAGATCCGAAACGAGATGTCAAAGCTGCTTGACCAGTCTCAGAACGCTATCAACAAGACCGGCGAAGTTACTGAGATCGGAAATAACGTGAATGGAGTTCTGCGGAATACCGTTGATACCATCAACGAACTGATCACAGGCGTGGGATCTACGGTAGACGGAGTTTCAACCATTTCCGGACTTTCCGAGGAAAGCGCTGCCAGCAAGACCATCATTGTGGATGCCATGGATTCTCTTTCAGCTATATCTGAAGAGAACGCTGCTTCCACAGAAGAGACTTCCGCTTCCATGGAAGAGTTGAATGCTACAGTCAATGTGCTGTCACAGTCAGCCAGCGATCTTAACGATCTGGCCAAGAAGCTGGAAGAGGATCTGGACTTCTTCAAGATCTGATGCTCCAAACGGCGGTCTGGACCGGATGTGTTACAGTAATTAAGTAATTAAGAAGGAATGGGTACAAAGGATGACAGGTAAAACGGAAAAAACTGTGTTTTATTTGTCATCCTTTTTTATTCCGGTTTTGATCCTGGTGGCCGTTTTCGCTCTTCACGGCATCTACCCCTTTGGGGATAAGACGGTGATGACCGGCGATATGGAATACCAGTTTGTGGATTATCTCGCCTACTTAAAAACCATCGTTTTCGGCAACAATGATTTTTCCTACTCCTTCAGTAAGAATCTCGGGGGTTCCATGGCGGGGTTTTCTGCCTATTATTACTATTCCCCACTGAACTTCCTGACACTCCTTTTCCCAAACGGTTTTCTGCCGGTGGCAGAGTCTCTGGTGATACTGCTTACCGCAGGATTGTCCTCCCTTTCCATGGCGCATCTCCTTTCCTGCAAATATGAAGGGAATCTGAGATCTGTACCCTTTGCCGTGGCATATGCGCTCTGCGGTTTTTCCGCCACTTATTTCCAGCTCACCATGTATTCCGGGAATCTGATCATCTTCCCTCTTATCATCTTATTTTTGCTGGAGCTTATGGAACAGCCGGAAAAAAATATCAGGTATATCATCACCCTTTCCCTTGCCATATTATTTAATTATTACTCGGGATATATGATATGCATATTTGCTTTGCTCTTCTTTATTGCGGAATCCGTGAAAAAGGGTTTTTCAGCAAAAGCGGCCTTTTCATTTATTATCTCATCCCTTTTCGCTGTGCTGCTTACGGCTTTTAACCTTATTCCCGCGGTGCTCTCCTTAAGAGGCGAAAAGACCAGCTTTGCCTTCGGGCTTTTCCGCACCTTTTCCCTCAGGGCATTTCCCCGACAGTTTTTTGCCGGTTCTTTCAAGGGAAATGTGAGTACCGGCCTCCCAAATGTATATTGCGGAGCGGTGGTTCTGGTACTTTTTATAATTTATCTTTTCAATAAGAAGATAGAGCTTAAAAACAGGATAGTTTCCCTGCTGTTCTGTTTCTTCCTTTTCCTTAATTTCTGGCTGAATATCTTAAATATAGTGTGGCACGGGTTCAATCAGCCCATAGGTTTTCCTTACAGATATTCATATATGCTTTCTTTTATAATGATACTCTGCGCCCACAGGGCTTTTCAGCTTATGGAACTGAGACATCTCTTTATCGTCCTGATCTCGGCTGTGGAGTTACTGGGGCTTTCCTATAATTACTACGATGTGATGAAATACTATAATCTGGCTTCTCTTTCCGATTACAGAGCCTTTATTAAGGAAACAGGCGAAAAGCTGGAGAACTGTTATGCGGATGGTGGGGAGGAGATGTACCGCATCGAGAAGTATTTCAGGCGCAGCAACAATGACGCCATGCAGTTTGATTATGCCGGACTTTCCCACTTCAGCTCCAGCGAGAAGAAGGACAAGATCAATTTCATGGGTAAGCTGGGCTTCAGGAATAACGGCAACTGGTCCTTCTATAATGAGTCCACAACGGATTTTCTTGAGAGCTTTTTAGGAGTTAAGTATATCCTGTCCCAGTTTTCCACTACCCCAAATAAGTATAAGAAGATCGTTAAAGATGAAAATATAAGTGTTTTCCGGAATGAAAATGCCCTGCCCCTTATCTTTAATACGACGGCGGATATCCGGGATATCAATTATAACGGATATAACGGAGACCCCTTCATGCTGCAGGAAGCGCTGGCGGACAGCCTTAACGGAAAAGAGAATAAGATCTTCGAAAAGGCGGAGATCCTGTCCTTTGAGACGGAAAACCTTGATTCGGAGGAGAAGGACGGCTACACCAATTATACAAGAAAGAATGAGAACGAGGACGCCTGGATAGAGCTGAAGATCAGGGTTAAGGATGAAGAGAGGAATCTCTTTGCATATTTTGATGCCGAAGACAACCAGAATGCAGAACTCTTTAAGGACGGGGTGAGCTTCGGGGAGTATTTCTCCCGCTACAGGTGGAATATCATTAGTTTCCACAGGACAAAAAAAGCGGATGAGACCACAATACGTATAAAGCTTACGGATAACAGCCTTACTCTCGGAAACATGTATTTCTACTTTGAGGACAGGGAAAAGGTTAAGGCTCTGATGGATGAAGTCAGGGAGAATCCCTCGTCTCTTAAGAAGATCACATCTTCCTCTTTGCAGGGTTCCGTCACGGTTCCCGAAGAGGGCGGGACGGTGACACTTACTGTTCCCTATGACAAAGGCTGGAAGGTATATGTTGACGGAAAGAGAACAGCGATAAGCAGGGCGGCGGGGATATTATTATCCTTTGACGCATCCCCCGGAGAGCATACAATAGAAATGAAGTACAGTCCGGAAGGAAGGCTTGCCGGGATCATAGTATCTGTGGGAGCGGCAGTATTGTTTATCTGTCTTGTTGCATATGGCAAAAGAAAAGTTTCTTAAAGATCGAAGGGTAACATGAAAAGAAGAAGCAGAGCGTTATTGTCATTATTGTTGGTTTCGGCGATGTCCTTTAATCTCACCGCTTTTGGGGCGGAGAGCAACGATGAAAGAGTGACGACCTATGTTTCAGGGGCGGATCTTTCTGCTGAAACGGATTCCGACAGGAGCTTTTATGACTGCGATTTTGACGGGAAAGAAGGGAATCTCCTCCTGGCAGTAAATCCTGAGCCATGGAAAACCGGTCGTGATATTAATTTCTTTGATCCGAAGTTAAAAGAGCTGGGATATATGGAAGACGCCGGATCCGCCGGAGTTGATGATATAGCTCATAAGGATACCGGGCATTCTCTTTCGGATTCCCATAAATGCGCAAGTATGTATTTAAAAAATAAGTATCCTGCGAATCCTAAGGAAAAGATCCGGACTGCGGAGGATGAAAAAATTGAATATAAAGTCGGAGATGTTCTATTAAGGAATGCCGATAAGGCATTGCCCGGAAGAGAGGGTATTGATTATTATCTGGCAACGGAAATCCAGAAGGATTACGAGTCTTATTGGGTTCCACATGTTTACCAGTGCCTTTATGCCGGGGAATATTCCACCATATGGGGGAGCATATCATTTAACCGTCTGACCGCGGAAGAAATAAAAGCTGTGGATAAAATGGGAAGGGCCCTGTATGAAACAGGAAAGGAAGATCCGTATTTAGGATATGAGGATACCGGGCTGATCGGCAGGTCGAAGGACTATGACAGAACCGTGCTCGGAGCTGAGATGGGTCTTTCCCGGAACGACATTGAAGAAAGAGGAAAGGAATTAGATACATACATCATAAAGGAAAAGGAATATTCCGGGGATTACCTTATAACAGACAAAAAGTATGGGGACAATGATAAAAAGGCGGCCTTTTTCTTTGAACCCTTCGGCGCAATGGAATTTATGGGATATTTCTGGGAAAACGATCTTGATGAGCATTCTGCGGGGAAATCCACAATAGACTGTCTGCACTTAAATACCGAAAGCGCGTTACAGAATGATGATATACTGTATACAACTCTGCTCCATGAACTGCAGCACTGTATTTTATATGGTTATGTACAAAATGATTCTGATGACTGGATAAATGAATGGATGGCTCAGGGAGTATCCATGCAGGTCTATGGTCAGACAAGTCTGGATATTAAAGACTATGCCACGAGCATAGTCAAAGAATTAAATATGAAAGACGGTTATCTGATAACACCTTACGCCTATGGTACTGCTGCCTACGAGGGTTTGGATTCCGATCAGAAAAATACCGACTGGGAGACTGCCACCAATAATATTTATTGCATGGGTTATCCCTTTGCCCAGTACTTTATAGAGCATGTGGATAAAAAATTTATAAAGACCTTTACGGAGAATATGTCACCCTGCACAACCGCTTCAATCACAGAGTATTTAAGAAAGAATACGGCACACAGTTTGGAAGGGTGGCTTGCCTGCTTCAGCATAGCATTTATGGCAGGGATAGACGGGACAGAAACCAAGATAGAAAAGGGCTCGGACTTTGATATTGGGGATTCCGATGTAATAAAACTATGTATGGAAAAGTTTAAGGAAAACGAAGAAAAAGTGTCCGGATCGCTGCTTACATTCGGGGATATTAAAAAGGGTGTTATGATCCCAGGCGGAGGAGCGATAAAGGGTTACAGGAATTCTTCGGACAGGAAAGCGGAGATCTTAGAAGCTGAAGAAGGCGTGGTTTGGGCTTTAAGGAATTCTGCGGGAGAGATAGTGTCCGTGGAAGGACTTGACAGTGTTGACGATATCGACAAAAGAACCTTTACAAGCCGCACCGTATCCGTAGACGGAAGTATTCCGGTAGATGTAAATATCAAGATGCTGAGTTCTACCATATTCGGCGGTAAAACAAAGCCGACTGCCGATACTATGGATATCAGGGTTTCACTGGGATTTAAGAATGCTGCCGACAGAAATAAGATCAATATGGGAAAAATCGGCCTCGGGAACATTTCCTTTAAGAATACCGGAAAGGTCTTTCAATATGACGGAAGCGGAAACAGGAAAAAGAATCCCTCGATCAAAGGACTGAAGCTCAAGGTACTTCCCGGGGCTTCCGCTGATGAAAAGGCTCTGATAAAGGTTATAAATAAAGCTATAAAGGAAAGCCTGAAAAAGGAATACATCTTCTTTGACATCGATCCCTGTCCCATCGACGAGAATCCTCCCGAGGTTACCCTGAACAAGGATCAGACAAAGATAAAGAAGGCCATATGTTTCTTTGGGCAGAAGAAATATAAACTGAAGAAAACGGATTACGAGGAGATCCTGACTGACGGAAAAGTCACCGGTATCAGGGGAAAAGGGAACTTTACCGACTACTACGATCTGTATTACGGAAAGAGAGTTGTAAAGGTGGAATAATAAAGATTTCCTGAAAAAATAAAAAAAGTTTTGAAAAAATAAAAAAAGTTGTTGACTTTAGGAAAGGTCAATGATATTATACCTAATGCGCCGCTCAAGAGGCGGCGCGTTTTTTGCCCGAAAAGTCAAGCAATATAAAGGCTTTGAAAGGGAAAGCACCTTGACAAACAAACAGCAATGCAACCCTGAAAATCCTTAAAAAGATTTCAGAAAGCAACGAACCTGGACAGCTGTTCCGCAGAAATGCGATGGACAGCGGTACAGTAAAAACGGTTAAAAAGAACGCGATTAAAACTCTTCCTT
>JAEEGL016499049.1_pt1 | contig 10919 bp, 6 predicted proteins | sample 9134231 | NCBI WGS metagenome assembly JAEEGL01 (sample SAMN16246548, study PRJNA631951) | gut metagenome | biome: gut microbiome; feature: rumen; material: fiber-attached | host: Bos | place: Iran: Karaj | collected 2018-10 | reverse complement strand
TTTCTTTGACATATACTTATAACGTTTTTATCTCTTTCTTATTTCGCACCACTCTCGCTCTTGCCATACTCGTGAGTAAGCCTAGAAGCAGCCTAGAGTATGGGTAGAAGCAGTTTAGGAGCTGGGTAGAGTATGGCTAGAGTATGCGAACAGCTCATTCCATAGCGTCTGGGCTATCGTAGAACTCCATTGCTGCAAGGGCTTCGTCATCATTGCTGAAGTTCGAATCCTCCTCGAACATTTCTTCAACCTCTTCAGTAACTTCTCTATCCTCCAGCTGATCTACCTCCACTTTTTGTTTCTCAGGTGTGAACGAACCAACCTTATCTGCTTTTATTCTATGTCTCATTTCAATTACGTTTTTGTTAAAGGTTCTCTTCTATAATTTTCTTGTATAGATCTTTGTTCAGTAGTTCCACCTTGCACTTGCTCAGATCTATGGTTTTGGTATATCTGAACTTAAGCTGATGTTCCTTTCTTTGTTCAAACCACTCTTCAAAGTCCTCTTTGTCTATTGTCTTGCCATCTTCATGAAATAAGCACTGAATGTCGATATTATCGATGGTCACTATCGCTGGGCGTTCGTCCCCTTCTTTTGCAAACTGTTTAATCTTCTCAGCAGCCTGTTTCACAAGTGGATTCTGATACATGTTCTCAAAACCAATGATTTCAGCTCCCTGTATTAGCCTATATGCGGTCAAACCAGTTTCTCCTCCCGCATAGCTTCTTTGAGCATAGCTCATTGCACTACGCTTTGTAGAACATAAATAGAAGTCCTTATATTGATATAACCCAGCATTATTGTTGCAGGCATCTATCATAGTCAGCTTCTCATAAAGGTTGACATACATAAACTTGCCACCTTTTTCATTCAACACCTTTTCGTACTTGAGTTTTAGAGGATATTCGTAAACGTATATGGTTTGCCCATTCTTGACGGTCTCAACCTTTTCCCATACCAGTAATGGTTTGAAAAGAGGGTGGAGAGCATCTATCACCAGGTTGCAATCTTGAAGATATTGCTCCCTTTCTTCTTCGGACATTTCTATGATACGTGCATCGGTACCGTGATATAACTCCAACATATTCATTTCTTCCATGAAAAACCCAATTTTAACCTTTTAAATTTGACAAACCGAAGACAGGAACGGGTTTATATACACCATTTAGACGTCCTCTTAGTTTGTTGATATACCTTTCAGACCATAGCGGATGAATCAGAATATATTTCTCACCATAAGGGTCATCGCCGATAATGGTTCCTTCTGCATTTCTCGCAGTATAGCCGTTCTTCTCAAGCATATTCTTGATAGTGCCAAATATAAAATCATGCCAATAGGTTACTGAGAAATCAATCTTAGCATTGCTATCTTTTGCCAATCGTGCTATATCAAGACCAAGTCTCCAGTCAAGCAATTGATGCACGCTTTGATTTGAATAGTCTCTTATACAGTCATAGCAAGAGGATGTGCATCCTTCCTGATGGCTTTTTGATGTTAGTTGGGTATAAATCTCGCCCCCCTCAACCAAGGGAGTAACTATTGCCTGTTCAGGTACTTCACGATACTTTTTCCCACTCAAATAATTGCAGTATCCTGCACCATTTTCTAAGCTTTCTACAAGGAAAACCTCTGCTTTCTTAGTGGTTGGCACAATATAGAAACCGACATTGAGTTCAGAAGAATCAATGTCAAGGAATGACGATATGGCCTTTCGTGCCAAATAGCCCCATGATAAGAATGCTGCACGAACAGCAAAACTATTGGGGTTCTCGTTATAGACAGGAGATAAACAAAGATCTTCTCGGACTTTAGCAATCGAAAGTGTAAGTACACCCGTAGTTTTCGACGAATAAAAGGCATATTTGGACTCAAACTCTAATTGAAGGGTTCGACCGACCTCCTCTGGATATGCATCTCTCGATACATAAATTCCTTTTTGGTTCCTCCCAAGATTATACAGATCTCCATTGTTATCATTGACAAGGTGGACTAATCCTTGCGAAGGTACGGTATTGTTCCTGATGGACATGTTGGCTACTTGTGGGCATTCAATCAGTGATTGCTCGCAGTCAAGCTTGATGTCACTATTAGGCGAATACCAGTCATAACTCCCGTTGAAGTCATCAGGTTTCACGCTGTAATCAACGCAAAAGCCCAAAGGTGAGCAGATTTTTACTCTCTCCATATCATTCCCGCAGACTGGGCAATTCCCCTCCTCATCAGAGATAGTTGAATAACCACAATTCTTGCATCTATGTAATGGATGGCAAGATTTGTTCAAAGAGTTATGTTTGGGCTGTACTATATGGGTAAATCTATTATATTCATAATCAACAATGCCGACAGCTCGATATACTTTCTTGTCCTTAACTATTTCATGACCAGGAGCAAAAGAATTAAGTGCCATGTCAATATCTCTGGAAACCACGTCTTCTGCTGGTAATTTCTTTGGCTCACTAAGGTATAAATTTCTTGTCCTTGTCGGGAATCCGAACATCGGAAGTAAACCGGCATTTGCCAATCGTTCACTTAGGAACTCTTGGGTAAAGTCATCACTGGATGCGATCTCTGATATTTTGTCAATCAAATACTCATAGACATAAGTGTAGATTTCTTTCTTTTGTCTTTCCGAGATCTCTGTGCCACATGTCACAACGGAGATGATGCGCTTTACTTCCTGTTTGTTTTTTAACAGCCATTCCTCCACTATTTGTTTGTTGTGCTCCCAGGCATCAGCTGGTCCAAAGTTGCCATGAACACTATCGTTACCACCAGCATCCCTCTTCAATGCGGCATACAAAATCTCCTTAAAGATGATACGTTCTGCAATTTCTTGTGTCCTTACTTCCAAATAGGGATCTTTAGGCGTATCGGACACCATACGGTCATACTCTTGGAAGTTTGTTTGGTCATGACTCGACGTTCTTGCGACGGTAAGGGCGATAGATAGGGGATTCCCTCTACGTCCTGCTCGACCTACACGCTGTTGGTAGTTAAAACGTTGTGGTGGAACGTTACCCATCATAACTGCTGATAGAGAACCAATGTCAACACCTGCTTCCATTGTGGTTGTGACACTTAGCAAATCTATTCCATCTACGATAGGATTTTCTGTTTGTAGAAATATCTCCTGAAAGAGTCTCTGTCTCTTCCTCGAATCTTCTTTTGAAGTTTGGCCTGTCATCTCCTCACAATGCAACCGATAAACATTTTCTGTTGAATTAAGTAGGGTGAGATAATAGTCGTTAGGATTCTTTATCTCCTCTTCTGTTAATGTCAACGGTTCTTCTAATTTATGGCAACAGTTAATACAAATGCCATTAGCATGGTGCATGTGTGTAGTCTTACATCGTGGGCAAATCCAATATTTTGAGCCTACTGAAGCTTTTACAAAGGACAGTCCTTCGCCAGTCAGCAAAGCAACCGACCTGTCTATGATACCGCTGCTTCTCAATATGGTATGAAGGTTGTCTATGACACCATCTACAAAATTCTTATCGCTTCTGTTGTAAACAGCTTTAATCAGATTACGGACTGCTCTCGGGAAGCTATCCGTTGCGGGATATTTCGAGGGGAATCCCTTTATTCTCTTCTTTTCACCAAGGATTCTAATAACTGAACATACAAGCTCCCTCATTATGGGATCTTCTATATTCCTTGTAGGTGCGAGATAGCCAAGTTTCAGTTCCTCAAAAGATCCGCTTTTATTGGCAAAGATACTGCCAAGTTGTTCTATTTTATTAGACCAGTGTATGTTTGCATCAAAGTTCCGCTTGCTATCGCTTTGATCTTCCTTGAATTTCAGGGTTTTGAAATCATAGAGTTCACTCCAGTAACCAGCAGCTGGGTTTTCTGAGAAAGACGGCTTAGGGCCTGCCGGGTTCATGCCCAAAGACAATATCTTCTCAAAAACATCATCTTCAATATTACCGATTCTCAGTCCATTAGAGGCCTGGAGGAATGTGTTTAGTTTCTCTATTTGGTCTTCAGTGGCCCATTGTTTCTGTTCCCATTCAATGATTTGGGCATAATCCCTATATTTTTCATCCTTTGACAACTCCATAAATGTGGCTATATCTTCTCTTGTAGGAGGAGTCGCTTCCCTAAATCTCTTTAGGAAAGCAATTGCTTCGTCGCTTCCATTAAGAGCATTAAGAATAGCCCACCTCAGAACGTCACGGAAATGGTCAAGTTCAATGCCTGCAGACAACTTAGCAGCAGACTGTCGGCTGTCAGAGAACAGGACGACCTTAGTATTCGATTCTTTAGCATTCTTCATGGTCCTGATTAGCGAATCTGCTAAAATCTGATTGACCTTTTGCAAACCCGTGCTATGATGGCGGATTGGTGTAATACTATTACTGTCTTTGGTCTTATACGCCACCTCGCATTGAGGACATTTGGCCGGGAATTTGGTTTCTGTATCAGAAGTTTGTTCATGCAGAGAATACTCTCCATCTATATCATTGTAAACCTCACCAGTCGCAGGATTATAACTTACTCGTTTCCATCCGTCTTTAGCATCAGCCTCTCCTTTCCATAATACGCAGTAACTGGCAAAATCATTGGAGAAGGGCTTTTCAACGCTCAAATATGATTTGCCATTGCTGTTTATCTTGTAGCCGCCCAAGAACACATCTCCACAGTTCTCGCAGACAAGTACCTCCAGCACTTTCATACCACAGGAACAAATGTTTCTCGGGCGCTTGTAGAACACGCCCACATTTCTGCCGTCAAACCGATATTCCTCATGTGCGGATGTGCAATCTGGGTCTGAGCAAGCCCACAATCCACTGACGTTTCTGAAGAAGAAATGTGCTCTAATTGGTGCCACAGCACCATTGTCAGTAACACTCTTACATATTACTTTAATGACTGAAGCTGTGACAGGGAGTTTATATTCATTCTGTATGTCAAAGGCTTTACTTATTCTCTCAACATCTTTTGGTATAATTCCTTTGGGGGTGCTAAGGGCGTATCTAAGCCATTCCAGTAATTTATATTTGAGAACTACGTCGTAAAAAGTGTGGCAGCCGAGTGAATGCAGGAGTTCCTGATCATTCTGCTCAGAATCTTTGGTTTCACTATATCGTGTCAACTCCAGAACGGGTAGTCCAATAATGGGTTTTTCAACAGGTGGTTGTGGGGGATTTGATAAGATGCAAAATCTATCCTTGAATGTTTCTTTTTCAATGCCAAAGAACTCAGATAGGAACTCTATTGATTGTTGATTCTCCTGCAGCGAAGCACTTGTAGCCAAAAACTGTATCTGCGGTGAATCTGGCGACAACCCCAGTCTGTCCAGCAGGATTCTTAACAAGTAAGCGACCTCAGTGCCTGCCGTTCCACGATAAGTGTGTAGCTCATCTATTATGAGGTGAAACACATTAGACTTGTCTTCCTGAAGCCATTTACGGGTATCCGAAAATATATCAGCTTCATTTTCACGCATCAGCATCACATTTAACATGCTGTAGTTAGTGATGAAAATATCCGGAGCGTTGTCCTGCATGGAGAACCTGTCCCACATTTCTGCGGAGTCCTGTTCCATACATGGAATATGGTAGAGTAAATCATCATCACCGCTGTTTTTCGCAGCTTGCCAGTCTTTTATCAGTGCCTTCTTCTCTTCTAGAAGTCTGCTCTTACTTTTCTCTTTTGTTCCACTAACAGGCGTAGCTCCTGTGTATCTGCCGAAATAGAAACGATCACCATTTCTGTTATTATCAAGCCAATCCAAGGCACCTGTGCCATCTACTTTCCGGCTATTAAGAGCTTTTCTCAAACGAATCATTTGATCCTCGGCAAGAGCATTTAAGGGATACAATATCATTGCCCTCATACCACGAGTCCTTGCCTCTTTCCAATTCTTGGATTCTTTTATAAGGTCCGCGATAACAGGTAACAGGAAGCACTCTGTCTTACCAGAACCAGTACCTGTAGTTACCACAATATGTTTTCTGTTAATATGAGCTTCTTTTAATGCTTCATACTGGTGGTCGTACAATTTCCTTTCTTGATGACCAGAACTATTAAACAATCCAGTATTAACAAAATCGTTCAGCTCCTGAGAGACTCCTTCTACAGCACAAAATTCCCGTAAGGTGGCTTTTTCGTGATATTTAGTAACGAGTTCAATAATAGGAGGCTGACAGATCGTTCCGGTTTCCTCCATTAACCTGTCTCGCTCCTGCCCATATTCCTTTCTGAAGAAAGGCAAGCCACTACTTATATATTTCAGATAAGCATTTCGTATGTCAGAGAATATCTTTATCGGGTCATTCATATCGTATGGAATTACAAAGTATTCGGTTCAATTCTTTTACAACGGGGGCGGAAACACCATTAAACACATAGGTGTTGCCATCCCTTTCAGGCAGATTCTTGCAGGCCATAGTGTCCAGTTGTAGCACTCTAAACAGTGTGAAAGGTATTGCAAAAGATGGTGTAATCAGTTTCTTATGACGACTGTTGTATATGCCGTTTCCCTCTCCAGTTATAGCCCTGCCATAGCAGAAAGCTATAGCGAATGCATCGGGATTGATGGTTCTGTCAGGTAGTTCTTTGATATATGCCTTTTCTGGATTAGAGAAAAAACGCTTGAGTCCTTCGTTTTCTAACTCTGCAACTCCTTTTCTATTCTTCCAATCAAAGTACTTTAGTTCCTTTTCGTCTTGTATGGATTTAGTAAAGGAGTCTACTACTGCATCAACAGCAGGATACTTTTTCAGAATAGCCTTTGGATCAACTGTAATTTCTTTAATGTCGTGGTCGTTTACTAAAAAGTCCGAATAGTAAATTCCAACAGACACTTCCTTGAACTTAGCAGTTTGCGGAACGTTGTTGATATAGTAATAATGAGAGTCGTATTTTATAATAAGAGGTTCTGTCAGGGCATAATACCCTTTTCCTGTATGGTCAATGACTCCGCTAAACACAAGGGGCCAGAAGACTTCCCAGATAGGATTGCCAGCATCTAGATGGTGACTTTCTATGAGATAGTCACAGCTAATCTTGATAGAATCAAGACTTCTTCTTCCAAGTTTGCTTAACCAAACATACAGAAGTTGTTGCATGGCATTCCTTTCCGAACTATTCATCCTCAAGATAATTTTTATAGAAATTGGGAACGTTTTTAAGCGTTTTGCCTTCTTCTTTCAGCAACTTAGGTGATAAATAGCCGATATTCGTACTTTCTGGTGCAACTATTCTTCCATAAAAGTCTTTCTCTATAGTTTTGTCGATGCATCCTATATGTTTTATGCAGCTTTCTGCCAATGGCATTACATTGTCATCTACAAGCGTGCATATAATTCGCAGATTATCAGGAAATTTGATATTAGTACCCGGGAATGTGGATGTTATGTCTCTTTGGATATCAATTAGTGGCATCATATAGTTTGGCAGATAAGTTAAATTGATATTATGTAAGATCAAGAAATGCATAACATCCTCATTCTTATAGCATTCATCAACCATCTGTCTCAGCCCATTTTGCCATAAATCATCAAAAGACTTCCATGTAGCACTAACATATTCAAGAGAGTATCGGCATTTCATGCAGGCGACAGCAATCACCTTAGCTATAGCCACGTCAGGAACCAAGAGAATCCTGAATAAGGCTATCTGATGACCAATGTCAGTTGCTGCTGAGTGAGTAAGCCGATTAGTCTTCAAAGTGTTTTCAAGTGATTTTATAAAGGCTTGATAAACAGGTACGGCATCATCGGCGAGTTTTATCTCGTCAACAACAAGGCTCTTGGGTTGTATAGCGTCAACAATAGTAGTACTTCCTGTTCCAAGGACCTCCTTCACGACAGAAAAGTCTTCAATGATTTCCTCTTTTCGTTTTTCTAACCGATTGATACTTTCTTCGAGTGCTAAGACATCTCTTTGTTTCTCTTCAACAGACTCTTCGATAAGTTCGGCTTCGGTTTTTTTGTCTTGGAGAACTCTCTCTTGCTCTGCAAGTTTTGATTGATAAGTCTCGTCTAAGCCCTCAATCTCCTTGGATAACTTTTGTTTTTCTTTTTCTACGCGCTCCTTTTCGACTAGAATTTCCATGTCATAGCGTTCACGTATCTCTTCTAACTCCTTCGCTTTTTCCTTTTCAACTTCTTCAAGATATGCATCCTTATACACGGAGATAGATCGTTCAATGGAATCCTTTAGCCAAGGTAGGGTTTTCAGCTCGTTCAGTTCTTCAAAAGAAATTGTTAAAGCCCTGGTGATGTGAGTGAGTCTCTTTATTCTGCTGCTAAGAACTAGTCCATCTAGACCTTTGGAACTTGCAAAGGCATCTCTCAACAACGGCTCCACATTGCGGAAAGTCTTTTCCTCGAAGATCTGACTCCAGTTCTTCTTCAGGACATTTTTCATAAACCATTCCTGCAGCTGCTCGTCAGTGGTGATGTCTATTTTCCCATCCTCACCACCTTTTGCAGTATCTGTTACAAAAAGCTTACCATTGACTGTGATTGTATCAAGTGAGCCTTCTTTCCAATAAGAAATCAGTCTCTCTTGGCTATCAGCCTTGATAAGATAGATGGCCCCGCCTGATGTTACAAAAGTATCGTGCTCAACATCCAGGAGGTTATTCTCTTTAAGTAAGGAGTAATTATATTGGCCATTAGCAGTAAAACTTCCTTTTAATTTCTTTACCCTGGCACCAAACTCATATACTCCACCGGACTTGTTCCAAATAAAGGCATAATAACCTTCTCCGATTTTCTCATTTGGGATGACACTGAAACACACCAACGTCCCTTTCGTCTCATAGAACTTTTCTGCAAAATTGTGTGCAAAAACCTTCCCATAAGGAGGAAATAGTTTTTGAATCTCACTATCTTTAAGTTGTGTGAATTTGTTTCGCCAATCCACATAACCAACTACATCAATCTTGGCATTTGAATTTCCGGGGAAAAAGTCAACGTAGCCAACTACCTTGTACTCGTTATAGTCAAATTCGCTCATAATTCTGCTTGTTTTATGATTCGTAATGTAATATTAGATTCTCCTTCATAATAGTGTCCAAACGTCAGTTGATTTGCCCAACGTCTTAACGTAGGAACATCTTCAGTCTTAGTTTCATGTAGAATTGACGGGTAATCCAAACCGACAATTCCCTGTTCTTCCAGGGTACTCTCCCAAGTAGCCCCCTGCTTGTCGAAGTGCCACTGGAAATAGGATTGCATCCAGTCGCAGGTATTAGCAGAAGCCGTCACCAAATCGAATTCGAGTTTCTTGAAATCTTGAATCTTGATGTAGTGGTGTCCTTCTGGAAGGTGGTTCAGAGAAATATCGCCCTTACATTCCTTTTCGCTATATGCTTTTCCATCAATCCAAATTTTGGTTGGCCATTCTAATCTGAGAGTAGGTGCAGCTCCCATCAGATATGTCTGCCGACCAATTTTCAAACCGCCAAATAGCTCATAAAAGCGTTTGTCGGCAAAGAAGGCTCGCGTATTTGTGTCATATTTTATCTTGAATATCTCTACATACTTATTATGGTATATCATATAAGGACGTAGGTAGTAACGGAAAGAAGAGTCTTTTTGGGGGAAACAAATGACCAACCCTTCCGTTTCCTTGCCTTCCAAGTTCCAAGTCTCCTGCCAATAATTATCATAGACATCATCGCGTTTAAAAAGTATAATGCCATTACGTTTGAAATGGTAACTCTTTGCTAACATGTCGTATGAAGTTGATGCCAAATCGTATTTTTTCTCTAAAGAAAGAGTTGCAGTACGCATCTCCAAATAGCTAAAATCATCAGGAAGATACATGAAAAGTTGTTCGGAACCGCTTTTTACTACATTTTTAGGTCTACCATGCCTTTCTTTATAATCTCCATTCCACCTAAGGAAATAATTGTAGACTTGATCATAATAGTCTTCTTGTCTAACTGAATTTTCTATTACGACCCTCCCATGATGAGTTTGAGCACTTAGAACAATATCTGTATTTGATATGATTTTCCTGAAATCGCGCTTTTGCAAATCATCTGTAGGCGAAAGTCCTTTTTCCACAAAACAAGTGGCTATGTATTTCAGGTCTTCCTCTGAGAAAACCCTTCTTGCCTGGTTTATAGGGTATTGAACGTTTTTCCATGGCCCAGACTTCATCTCACATTTGGTAATCTGAAAATAGTGTTGGTCGCACCAGTTATAAAGTGAATGCCATAGCCCGTCTTGGTACGTCCCCAGCCATTCATCCATCTGTGAAATGTCCCAATCCAATATCCTCGATAATCGATAACGGTAGTTCCTCGCAGATATATTATCGCTTTCAGCCATTTTAGATGCGGCAAATAGTTGAATGGCCAACATTCCTTTTACGAACAAGGTGTCTCGTCTTTGGTCATATAAACAATTTCCCACTGCATCCATTAATGTTTCTTCTGCCAAGGAATGCAACTTGCAGAATTCGTCAACAAAAGCCTGGTCAACAACAAAGGCAACATAGGTTCCCGCATTTTCTTCTGGGAAAATACGCTCGTCTACAAATTTGCAGAACATCCTGAATATGTCGCCTAAGCTATTCATACCGTTTGTTTTTACCTATATTCTCAAGTGCTCATACAACTTCAGTCTCAGCACTTCACCATTTGGGAACTCGAACTGGAACTTCTTGCGATTGAAGTGTGGATTGTTCTTGTGGATGATGCGGTGGTAATTGGGGCTGATGATTATGATATTCGTGGAGTCGTTATTCTGCGACTTGGTGAAATAGTCAATGTGATGAGCCTCCACAACGCTGTCACCATACTGCTCGCCAATCTTCTCGCCACTAATTTCGTCACGATAGCCATAGAACTCCTTGAGCATCCGAATAATGCTGCGGTCTATCTTGCGGTACTTCACCAGCAACTCCTTCTGAACTACAGATGCCGTCTTGTCAGCCATGAAGAACTTGTCA
>JAEEGL015210372.1_pt1 | contig 10919 bp, 12 predicted proteins | sample 9134231 | NCBI WGS metagenome assembly JAEEGL01 (sample SAMN16246548, study PRJNA631951) | gut metagenome | biome: gut microbiome; feature: rumen; material: fiber-attached | host: Bos | place: Iran: Karaj | collected 2018-10 | reverse complement strand
TTTGGCATTATGTCTCCTATAAAGGAAAAAATCCGCGACAAAAAGCTGAAAAAACAGCGCATTGCTGAGCGGGCACTGGCAACACTGGAAGAATTTAAAAAGAACTTGTAAAAGTAACAGGTAAGGGACTATTATTTTTCGCACGGTCTCTCGACTAAAACGATTTTTTACATTTTAATTAGCATCAAGAAAAATCCAAACTCGCTTCGCTCAAACAGTGGATGTTTTTTTGATGTGTAAGTAAGTAAAAAATAGTTTCTTTACGTCTCGTGACCTAATGGCGAAAAACAATTAGTCCCTTATCATGGCACAATAGTAAGGAGACTTTTTATGGAAAATCAATTTCATGCAACCACAATAGTTGCAGTTAAACATAATGGCAAAACCGCCATCGCCGGTGATGGCCAGGTTACCTTTGGACAGAATACCATAATGAAGGCAAGTGCCAGAAAGGTTCGCCGTCTGTATCATGGTAAGGTACTGGCTGGCTTTGCTGGTTCCGTGGCTGACGCCTTCACCCTTTTCGAGAAATTTGAGGCCACTTTGGAGGCCTATAACGGCAATCTGCCAAGAGCTTCTGTGGAGCTGGCCAAGCAGTGGCGCACCGATAAGGTGCTTCGCAAGCTGGAGGCGCTCCTTTTGGTGGCTGACAAGGAAAATCTTTTAATGATTTCCGGTAATGGCGAGGTTATTGAGCCGGATGGTGGCGTAGGTGCCATCGGTTCTGGTGGTTTTTATGCCCTTTCCGCTGCCCGGGCTTTGGTAAAGCACACTGAGCTTTCTGCTGCGGAAATTGCCAAGGAGGCCCTTACTATTGCCGCAGATATTTGCGTATACACCAACCACAATATTAAGGTTGAGGAATTGGACTAATAGTACGAAATACGGAGGAATTTATAAATGAATGAACAGACTCCAAAACAGATTGTTGAGGAATTAGATAAATATATAGTTGGTCAGAAGGCAGCCAAGCGCTCCGTGGCTATTGCACTGAGAAACCGTTGGCGCAGCCGTCAGCTGGACAGCGAAAGCATGAAGGATGATATTATTCCAAAGAACATCCTTATGATTGGTTCCACTGGTGTGGGTAAAACAGAGATTGCCCGCCGTTTGGCCAAGATGGTAAAGGCTCCATTTATTAAGGTAGAGGCCACCAAGTTTACCGAGGTTGGTTATGTGGGCCGTGATGTGGAGTCCATTATCCGTGATTTGGCAGAGACATCTGTTCGCATGGTCCGTTCTTCCCGCTTGGAGGAAGTACAGGAAAAGGCTGCAGAGATGGCAGAGGAGCGTATCCTTGATGTTATGGTGCCTCAGCCAAAGAAATCAGTGGTTAATCCATTCGGTCAGCTTTTTGGTGGCTCCAATGAGGAGGAGTCTGAAGAAAACTCTGATGGGGAACCAAAACAGTATCAGGCCGGTCGTGAATGGTGCCGCAAAAAGCTCTTGGCTGGTGAATACGAAGACAAGATGATTGAAATTGACATCGAGGATAACAACAAGCCAATGGTGGGCATGTTTGCCGGTTCTTCCCTGGAGGGAATGGGTGACAACATTCAGGATATTATTGGCAGTATGATGCCAAAGAAGCATAAAAAGCGGAAGGTTACTGTGGAGGCAGCCCGCAAGCTGTTCCAGCAGGAAGAAGCCATGAAGCTGGTGGATATGGAAGAGGTTACTGAGGAAGCTGTGAAGGTGGCAGAAAACAGCGGTATCGTATTCCTTGACGAAATTGACAAGGTGGCTTCCAGCGGTGGCCATGGCAGCAACCATGATGTGGCCCGTGACGGTGTGCAGCGTGATATTCTGCCAATCGTTGAAGGTTCCACTGTAATGACCAAGTATGGTCCTGTGAAGACTGACCATATTCTCTTTATTGCAGCCGGTGCTTTCCATACCTCCAAACCATCCGATTTGATTCCGGAATTACAGGGCCGTTTCCCAATTCGCGTGGAGCTTACTTCTTTGGACAAGGATGATTTTAAGCGGATTCTCACTGAGCCGCAGAATGCCCTTATTAAGCAGTACAAGGCCCTTATGGGGACAGAGGGCATTGATCTGGAGTTCACCGATGAGGCCATTGACTGCCTGGCAAAGCTGGCCTGCGATGTAAACAACCAGAATGAAAACATTGGTGCCCGTCGTCTCCACACCATTTTGGAGAAGCTGTTGGAGAACCTTTCCTTCGATGCACCTGATCTTGAGGAAAAGCATGTGGTTGTGGATGAGGCTTATGTAAAGGAAGCCCTCTCCGAGATTGTTGTTAATCAGGATGTAAGCCAGTTTATTCTTTGATAAAAGCAAAAATGGTATCTGGAAGTAGCAAGTGTATCAAAAAAGAAGAATATTTTAAATATAAATAATAAAAACAAAAATAATCACAATTTTATGTGATTATTTTTGTTTTTTGTGGTAGAATTAATTGCACAAAAAGTAAGATAAAAGAACTAGGAGGGAAAAGAGTATGGCTACTCTTTTGGAGAGAACGAGAAAGATTAACAGAGTATTGCAGCGTTTTCACAATGTGGAATACAAGGAAATTGCCACGGTACTCAGCAATGTTATTGATGCAAATGTATATATTGTAGATACAGACGGCAGTATTTATGGCTATGCTTTCCAGGACGATTTTGAGTGTGATTTGATGGTTGACAATGTTGTGGCTGTGGGCAGATTCCCTCGCCATTATGTAAACTGGCTCAACAAGATTGATGAGACTTCTGCCAACCTTCGTTCCAAGTCCGGTCTCTGCGCTTTCGTGGATGACAGCGAGACCAAGTGTAAGTTCCATGGCAAGAATACCACCATTGTTCCTATTTATGGTGTAGGTGAGCGCATTGGTACTTTGGTAGTGGCCCGTTATAATGAGGACTTTACCAATGATGACCTTCTTCTTGCAGAGTATGGTGCAGCAGTGGTGGGTATGGAAATGCTCCATGACCGTTCCAGAAGAACCCAGGAAGAAAACCAGAAGAAGGAAAATGTTAAGATGGCCCTTGGCACCCTGTCTATTTCTGAAGCCCTTGCTACAATTGAAATTTTCCGTGAGCTGGGGGGCAAGGATGGCGCCGTTAATGCTTCCAAGATTGCCAACAGCCTGGATATTACCCGTTCCGTTATTGTTAATGCCCTTCGCAAGCTGGAATCCGCCGGCGTTGTTGAACCAAAGTCCCAGGGCATGAAGGGTACCCATATCAAGGTATTGAATGAGTATCTCTGGCAGGGTATCGAAGAATTGGCAAAAGAGACTGAATGATGACAAAGGATTGTCCTCATTTGTGATGATTATTAGAGCAAGGAGCTTGTTATCTTTATGTTACAATCTCCTTGCTCTATTTTTAACAAAAAATATAATTAAAATTAACTATACTTAATTATAAAGTATGGTGGACTATAGTCACATTTCCTTGTTATTTATGGAAAAAACATGAAAATTTCTTCTTGATTCTCAATAAATATGTTAGAATAGACAAGGATTTTTTAATTAAATGTAGAATTGTAGTAATGTATCGAATTGTGCCTAATTGCGTTTTAGGATAAATGTTTTAGGAGGATAAAGGCCAATGTTGGATCAGATTTTTAATACCTCTACTATGGATTATCTGTCCCGAGGTATGTCAGCAGCGAACCTCAGACATGAAGTAATCAGTAATAATATTGCTAATGTAAATACTCCTAAGTTTAAAAAGAGTGATGTCGTATTTGAAAGTCTGTTGGCCAAGGAAATGGGCCTGGATAAAAAGCTGGGGCTTGAAATGGTGCGTACCCATGACCGTCATTTGCCTATTCCAATGAGGGAGCGGGCAGAGGCCACAGTGGTTATGGACGAAAGTACCATAATGAGAACTGATAAGAATAATGTGGACATAGATAAGGAAATGGCAAATATGGCCAAGAACCAGATTTATTACAATGCCATGACCAAGGAAATGGGCAGCTTTATCCAGAAGCTGAAGACAACCATTACCAGCAAATAAGACAGCAAATTAAAGAGTAAATAATAAATTCTTTCATTATATATAACAGAAATGGAGAACAGCTTATGAGTATGTTTGGTGGCATAGATGCGGCTGCTTCCGGTTTGACAGCTGAGCGTCTCAGAATGGATGTTATATCCAACAACATTGCGAATGTTAATACTACCCGTACTGAGAACGGTACCCCGTTCAAGCGTAAGTTCGTGGTATTTGAACCTAGAGAAATGCACAACAAGAATTTTGCCAGAGTTCTCTCCGGTGAGATTTCCAAGTCCGAGTTTGGCAAAAAGAGTGGCGATGGCGTTCGTGCTGTGGCTATTCAGGAGGATCCAAGCCAGGGTAAGCTGGTATACGACCCAGGCCATCCAGATGCAAATGCAGATGGCTATGTTGAGTTGCCAAATGTAAACATTGTAAATGAAATGGTAGATATGATTACTGCCTCCCGTGCTTATGAGGCCAATGTTACTACCATTAATGCAGCGAAGAGTATGGCTACACAGGCCTTAAGTATAAGTAAATAAATGAGGTGACATGATGCAGATAGAAGCATTAAAAATGACTCCGGTTTCTATGCATGCTGAGAGTCATTTGGGTGAAACCCAGGAAGCTCCTGTGGTAAAGACCTTTGGAGAATATCTTGGGGATGCTCTGGGCAATGTAAATGCCCTTGAAAAAGAATCAGAGAAGATGAATGCCCTGCTGGCAGCCGGCCGGGTAGAAGATATATCTCAGGTTGTAGTGGCAGCTGAAAAGGCTGATATCGCATTACAGCTTACCCTTCAAGTTCGCAACAAAGCTGTGGAAGCTTATCAGGAAATTATGCGCATGCAGGTATAATTACTTGATAAAATTACGCAAAACACAGCGAAGGGATTGAGATAATGGGCGAGTGGAAAGAAAAATACCTTCAGCTTTGGGAAAAAACCACTAAAAAACAGCGTTATATGGCCATCGGCGGTATTGTACTGCTGGTGCTTCTGATTATTGGTGCCAGCTTCATGTATGGCGGTAAGCCAGATATGGTTCCTTTGTTCACTAACATGGAAACAAAGGATGCTGGTGAAGTAGCGGCAAAGCTCAAGGAAGATAAAATAGAATACGAGGTTCAGGAGACTAAGCAGGGCACCACAATTTTGGTTCCATCTGCCAATGTCCATGAAGCCAGACTGCAACTTGCTACCGAGGGCCTCCCTCACGGTAACAAGGGTTTTGAGATATTTGATGATAGCAAGCTGGGCGTTACCGAGTTCCAGAACAAGGTCAACTATCTTCAGGCTCTGCAGGGCGAGCTGACCCGTACTATTGAGCAGATTGAGGCTGTAGAGAAGGCCAGAGTACACATCGTACTTCCGGAGGACAGCCTTTATAAAAAGAACGAAAAGCCAGCAACAGCATCCATTATGCTGAAGCTGAAGATGAACACTCAGTTAAACAAAAAAGAAATCAAGGGCATTGTTAACCTGGCTTCCAACAGTATCCAGGGGCTTTCGCCTGAAAATATTACTGTAGTGGACGAAACTGGTAAAATCCTCAACGATCCGGATGATGAGGAGGAAAACAGCGTAAGCGTCAAGACCATGACCCAGCTGGAAATGACCCGCAAGGTTCAGGACCGCATGCAGAAGGACGTTCAGACCATGCTGGATCAGGCCTTGGGTGAGGGCCGTTCCTATGTCCGCGTCAATGTGGAGCTTGACTTTGACCAGCGTCAGACAGATACTCAGACATTTACTCCTGTAGTAGATGATTCCGGTATTATCCGCAGTGAGCAGACTGTAAATGAGTCTTATAATGGTACTTCCAATACTCCTGGTGGTCCTGCGGGAACCCAGTCCAATGTTCCTGGCTATGTGGCTACTGAGAATAATTCCAATGCTGAGTATTCCAAGAAGGAAACCACCAAGAACTACGAAATTAACGAAGCCAAGGCGAAGACCATTGCTTCACCGGGCTCTATCAAGCGTGTAAATATTGCCGTTTTGGTAAATGATGATATTACTCCTGCACAGCAGGAGAGTATTTCCCGTTCTGTATCCTCTGCAGTTGGTATCAATCCGGACCGTGGCGACACAGTATCCGTTGAGCCATTGCCATTCAGTACTGAGCTGGCTGACAAGCGTGCAGCTGAGGAACAGGCAGAAAAGGATCGTCAGGCCAGAAATATGTATATTGCCATCGGCCTGATACTCTTGATAATTGCTCTGGCTGTTGCTTTCTACATCAGAAGAAAGCGGGAAAAAGAGCGTCTGGCAAGAGAGGCTGCCGAGGAGCAGGCAAGACTGGAAGAGGAAGAGAGATTGCGTTTGGAAGCAGAGCGTGCTGCTGCTATTGAAGCTGGTACTGTTGAGCCGGACGAGCTCACTCCAGAGGAGCAGGAACATATCAACGAGCGTCAAGTTATCGAAGAACTCATCCGCACCAAACCTGCCGAGGTTGCTTTGCTTGTTAAGACCTGGCTGTCGGAGGAATAAAGACTATGGATATGTATGGTGACAAAGAACCAGAATTGACTAACCAGCAAAAAGCTGCAATTCTGTTTATAACCCTCGGCCCAGAGTATTCTGCCATGCTGTTCAAGCATATGAACGATGAGGAAATTGAAAAGCTCACATTGGAAATTGCCAATCAGAAGCAGGTTTCCCCAGAGCAGAAAAGAGCCGTAATAAGTGAATTTTATCAGATGGCCATGGCCAAGAACTACTTGTCCTCCGGTGGTCTGGAATATGCACAGAATGTTTTGGAAAAAGCCCTGGGCTCCGAAAAGGCGTCTGCTATCATCAGCCGTCTTACTACCAGCCTTCAGGTTCGTCCATTCGACTTCCTGCATAAGACTGACCCAAGCCAGCTGTTAAACTTTATTCAGAATGAGCATCCTCAGACCATAGCCTTGATTATGGCATATCTTGACCCAGATCAGGCTGCCACCATTCTGGCTTCACTGCCAGCTGAAAGACAGGCTGAGGTTGCCAAGAGAATTGCCATCATGGACCGTACCTCCCCAGAGGTACTACGTGAGGTGGAAAGAGTTTTGGAGCGTAAGCTGTCTGCTCTGGTAACTCAGGACTTCACCGATGCCGGCGGTGTAAAGGCTATCGTAGAAGTACTGAACCGCGTAGACCGTGCTACAGAGAAGGGTATCGTAGATGCCCTGGAAGTAGACAACCCAGAGCTCACCGAGGAAATCAAGAAACTCATGTTCGTATTCGAGGACATTGTAATGATCGACGACCGTTCTCTCCAGATGGTACTCCGCGAGGTGGATACCAAGGATCTGTCCTTGGCCCTCAAGGCTACCAACTCCGATGTTCAGGCCAAGGTCTTCAAGAACATGTCCAAGCGCGCCGGCGATATGCTGCGTGAAGAAATCGAGTACATGGGCCCTGTTAAGATCCGTGATGTTGAGGAAGCTCAGCAGCGTATCGTAAATGTCATCCGTCGTCTGGAAGAGAAGGGCGAGATTGTTATTTCCCGTGGAAAGGGTGACGAAATGATTGTCTAGGGTGCTGAAAGGTGTGGTCTGGCAGGAGGATCCACATATAGTGGAGCCCCCTAAGTTCGAGCGTCCAAAAGAGCAGGTGGAGGAAGAATCCCCTGAAATGAGCGAAGAAGCTCGTGAAAACATATTGGCCAACATCCGCCGCAAGGAGGAAGCCGCCATTCAGAAGCTTAAGGACGCCGAGATTTCCAGCGAGATCACAAGACAGGAAGCCAGGGTAGAGGCGGAAAAAATTATTTCCGAAGCCACCACCCAGGCGGATAAGATAAGAGAAGAAGCTAGGGAAGCCGGAAGACAGGAAGGCATTGAAGCCGGCCGTCAAGAGGGCATGGAACAGATAAAAGAGGAACAGCATCAGATTATTGTTGATGCCAACGCCAAGGCTGAGAACACCGTAAAGGTGGCCCAGCAGGAGGCTCTGGATTATGTGACCAAGGCAGAAAATACCATTGCTGAAATGGTTATTGAAATTGCCAACAAGGTTATTCCCCAGCATTTTATTGATATACCCCAGATGGTATTGCCACTGGTGCAAAATGCCATTGAAAAGGTTAAGGACCAGCCAATGGTTAAGGTTCGGGTTTGTCCCGAGGCTTACGAGCTGGTGCTCATGGCCCGCTCCGATTATCTCACCACCATGGAAGGTAAGTGCGAGCTCACCATTGAGTCTGATGAAACCTTGAAATTAGGTGATGTGGTTGTTGAATCACCTAATGGAACTATAGATGCCAAGCTGAGCACTCAGCTTGAAGTAATTGAGCAGTCTATTAGGGATGTTATGAAATAATGGAAATCAACCTGAAAAAGTTTACTAACGCAGTTGAAAACAGCAAGCCTATGCGTATGATAGGCAAGGTGGTACAGATGGTTGGTCTGGTTATTGAGTGCCAGGGACCAAATGTCAGCATGGGGGAATTGTGCTATGTTAAGTCGCATTTTCCCGATGTGGAGCCAGTTCCTTCTGAAGTAGTAGGCTTTCGGGATGGTAAAGTTCTTCTGATGCCTTTGGGTGATTCCAAGGGTATTGGACCAGGCTGTGAGGTTGTATCAGCCCAGAAGGTTCTCCAGGTCAAGGTTGGCCCGGAGCTTTTGGGACGAGTAATCGACGGTCTGGGAAATCCTATAGATGGCAAAGGTCCTATCCTTTGCAAGGAGGAATATCCCCTTCAGGCTGATCCGCCGGCCCCTCTTGACAGGCCGGTTATCAAGGAATCCCTTTATGTTGGTGTAAGAGCCATTGATGGCCTTATTACCATGGGACAGGGTCAGCGAATTGGTATTATGGCGGGCAGTGGTGTTGGTAAATCCACCCTTTTGTCCATGATAGCCCGTAATACCGAAGCTGATATCAGTGTTATATCACTGGTAGGCGAGCGTGGCCGTGAGGTAAAGGAATTTATCGAGCGCGATTTGGGTGAAGAAGGCTTAAAGCGTTCTGTGGTAGTAGTTGCTACCTCAGACAAACCAGCTTTGGTGCGTATAAAGGGTGCCATGACAGCCACTGCCATTGCGGAGTATTTCCGCGACAGAGGCCGTAAGGTTATCCTTATGATGGACTCCGTAACCCGATTTGCCATGGCTCAGCGTGAGGTGGGACTTACCGTTGGTGAGCCACCAGCCACAAGAGGCTATACCCCTTCCGTATTTGCCCTCCTTCCAAGACTTTTGGAGAGAGCCGGCACCAGCGAAAAGGGTTCCATAACTGGTATATATACCGTACTGGTTGATGGTGATGATATGAATGAGCCAATAGCCGATGCGGTGCGAAGTATTCTTGATGGCCATATAGTTCTTTCCAGAAATATTGCGGCCCAGAATCACTTCCCAGCCATAGATGTATTGGCCAGCGTATCCCGTGTAATGTCCGCCGTTGTGCCGGATGAGCACATGGATGCCAACAGAAAGCTCAGGGCCCTTATGGCAGTATATAAGGACGCCGAGGATTTGATACACATTGGTGCTTACGTCAAGGGCTCCAGCCCGAAAATTGATGAAGCCATACAGAAAATAGATGCCATAAACGACTTCCTTTGTCAGGGGGTATTCGAGGTTCAGGGCTTCGATGAAACCATAGAGAGATTGGAAGCCATTTAGTATAGACGGTGGAGGCAGTGAAACATGAAAAAGTTTCGGTTCCAGTTGGAAACCCTGCTGAAGGTTACCAAAATGAATAAGGACCAGGCTCAGGTTGAACTGGCCACCGCCACCAAAAAACTTGAAGAAGCAAGACACCACCTGGAGGAATTGCTGGAGCAGATGGCCCAGGGCCATAAGGATTACGATGCCCTCACCAGCAAGGGAACTATTACAGTGGGAACTCTGATGACCTATAACAGCTTCTTCAATTACAAGCGTGAACAGATAGAGCAACAGCAGCATTATATTATGGAATGCCAGGCTGAAAGGCAGAAACGCATGACAGAGCTGGTAAAGATAATGAACAAGCTAAAGAGCATTGAACAGCTGAAGGAAAAAAGGTTCCAGCAGTACATGGCTGAGGTCCTCTTTGAGGAACAGAAGGTACTGGATGAGATCGGCGGTCAGCTCTACTTCCGAAATATGGGTTAACACATCTGTATATGTGAAGGTGATTGAATATGATGAGAATAGAAGGCCTGGAAAGTGTTGTCCAGCGCATTAATGAACTTAATGATAGATTTGGTATCAGCAAGCCCGCTTACAATGCCAATGCTGCAGGGAAAAATTCCTTTGCCGCAGAACTGAAGGCAGCGGAGGGCAAGCTGGACCCTACTAAGGATTTCAGCGGTACCAAGGTGGAGGCCACCTCCTTTGGGGGAGATACCTCTGCTCTTATAAATGCAGCCGCTTCCAAGTATCATGTTGATCCGCGCCTTGTGGCAGCCATTGCCCAGACCGAATCCGGCGGCAATCAGGAGGCCGTATCCTCCGCAGGCGCTGTTGGTGTTATGCAGCTTATGCCGGACACCGCCGCCTCTTTGGGGGTTGACCCATATAATAAGCAACAGAACATCGATGGTGGTGCCAAGTACATCAAGGAAATGCTTGATACCTTCAATGGTGATGTGAAGAAGGCCGTAGCCGCATACAATGCCGGTCCTCAGGCCGTTAAGGATTATGGTGGGGTGCCACCGTATATTGAGACCCAAAATTATGTAAATAAGGTACTGGATATTTATCGATAATAAGTATATAGGGTGGATTTAATGGACGAGAATCAGAATGGCGAAGCTGAGAAAAAGCCAAGTAAATTCAAAAAAATATTGAAGTTTCTTCTTATAGCTTTGGTGCTGTTTATAATTATTATTGTGGGCTTCTTTTTAGGCATCTACTTCAAGCTCATTGATACCAATGAAGCAAATGAGAAGTATGGTCTTTATGATTTGCCAATCGTGGGTGAATATTTTGTAAGACCTGTGGAGGACGGTGAGTCTTCCGTGGATGAAGCCGAAAAACGTACCGAG
>JAEEGL015088068.1_pt1 | contig 10919 bp, 1 predicted proteins | sample 9134231 | NCBI WGS metagenome assembly JAEEGL01 (sample SAMN16246548, study PRJNA631951) | gut metagenome | biome: gut microbiome; feature: rumen; material: fiber-attached | host: Bos | place: Iran: Karaj | collected 2018-10 | reverse complement strand
GAACACAAACGGGAACACCTCTGACTGCCGTAACATCGTCTGGATGGCATTTCTAGCAGCACTTCCATTATCAAGATGCGTCTTGACAACAGGTAATCTCTTCTCGTCAACGCCCTCCCATGGAACGACAATGCCGCCAATGACTCCAATGTCCTTATAGGCATGATCCTGCGTCCCCGGCCATGTCTCGTCAATGTAAATGGAAATATGCGATGCCGAGTCTGGAGTAGGTACCAATGACAACTTTTCTTGCGTGTGCTCAATTATTATTTTGTTACTCTTACTTCTACTCCAACTTCTGTTCCTGGGTGTACAAGCTGGATTTACTTCTGTTGGTTTGACACTCCGTGCTACAAAACCAAATGAGCCGTCTTTCTTATTTTGCTTAACGCACACCTTGACATTCCACATCTGCCCAACTTCAAACACATCTTGATATTGCGTCGACAATGCAGGGCAATATACACCATCTGGAAAAGACGGATGGCTGAAGAAAAGATAGCCCTGATCCTCAGAGATAAAAGCGACCTTCATTTCCCAACGAGCGGCCTTCAATTCAGATTTAACATGTTCCCGTTTCGCAGAATCAGACAAATCCCTCTTCAGATACGTAGAACCTAATGGCCCCGTCGGGGAAGCGCAGTCATTTTGATTGTCTGGAGACTCAGAAATCTGATTCGCACATTTATTGTCAGGCTTCTTTTCTCGGAACGGGCACGCCGGGTTTTCTTTCGAGGGTTCGATGCTTTCGGGCACAAAGCGAAATACCCCATACTTTTTCTTCACCCCGACAATGACACTCCATTGCTGTCCAATCACAAATACATCCGCATATTTAGTCGACATGGCCGAGCAGAATAACTTTTCATTAAATGACGGATGATAGAATCCCAGCCGACCTCCATGCTTCGACAACCGGCAAATCTTCATTTCCCAGCTAATCCCTCGTAGCTCATCTTCAATACATCTCCGCCTTGCAGGATCGTTCAAGTCAAGCATACAATAAAAGTCAGTCAGAGTCACCTTCTCAACACCATCACATTTCTTTTCTAAATTAACACCATTCGCAAGGGCATTAAGATTCAAACTGTGCAAAGCTGTATTAGTATTTGACAAAATAGGCTTAGCAATCTTCATCCGGGGTGTTGATAGAAGTTTAACGGATCCCTTCTTAGTGTTTTCTTGAAGAATTGAAGCGTGCTCGACCTCATGACTTCCAGCGCCCCAAAGCGTCAGGGGAAAGTCAGAATAGTCTGGTCTGATTTTTTCTAAAAGAAGATAGTACCCGCCCTCACTTTCATTGCCGCCAATCGCCATCCTCACACGACATTGAAGAGAGCCCCGAGCACATGCCCTCAGTTGCTTTTTAGTACTGTTAATCGCATCAATCAAGATACCGGCCGGAAAGTTCTCATTCCAAAGAATCACGCCTCGTCCAACATGTGTCAGTAACACCTGAAACTCTTGTGCAAGGAGAAAGAGGACTATTTTCCGACGTATCGTTATGTCACCAGAATCTACGTGCTGAATGTCTGGCAAACTGATATCCAACAAGTCACTGTAGAATTGCGTGCATTGCTCTCCTATGTTAAATCCCAATTGCCTTAACAGCACCCGACCGAACAATGAAAGGCTCTGCATGAGAAGCTGAATCTCAGATGTACTTAAAAGGTGACACAAATCCGCAATTGCCTTTGTTTCATATACACTCGGCGAAACACCGGCATCCTCTATTTCTTCAGCAAGCCTAACAATTCCACTTATTGCCGCCTCCTTAATTGAATACCCTTTTCTCCTAGCATATATCAGGAATTCAAAAACGTGCGACACCATCCACGACGTGGGATCCTGCGGTATGGCGTCAAGCGCTTCTTGAATATACCTTAGACCGAACAATGAAACCAAAGCGTTAAATTGTTTCCCTAATGATTTTCTTCCCCCAGTCAACCTTGGAAGCAATGCCGGCAATGCTTCAATTGGCAATGGCCTCAATTCCGTGTACCTGGCAACACATTCGGCCAATTCACGCAACAAAGAACCACCCATGGTATTTTGAAAAAAACAAAACCAACCTTGAACAATTCTGCCAATCGTCACTTCGGGGAAATGTTTTCTGGCAAAATGAAATATTGACCCGCGAGAAAGGATCAATATCTTCCCCATCTCTACGCGCCACCACACCTTGCGCCACGGGTCCCGAAAATTTCTTCTTGCATGCGCAAAACAATCACCTTTGAAGGTTGAGGGAATATTAAGAATATAAGCACATTCAAAAGTGCCCCAGATTTCTCTCAACTCCTCAGTTAATTGGACGATGTATGAGAGTGGAATATTTTCTTGCTTGAACAATCCCCCCATGTCAAGTTCCTGACTAAACGGTTCTCGTAATTCATCCGAAAGAAGATGGGTCTTGTGATATATTGCATTAGACAAGATCAGCTCTGGTCTTTTCTCCGCCCCTATATCAAACTTGATTGATGGCGATGCCGCAACAAGAGCCGCTACCCACGGATTCATCTCCCAGACTGCCTCCGACATTTCTTCCGGCAACTTGTTGGGCAGACTCAATTCAGCCGCATACGCTATTGGCATACCCCAAGTGTCATAGTCTTTCTCTAGGAGAGAGTTCAATGCCGCCGGCTCAGCAAGCAGCCATTCGGCGCAGAGATACTCCTGAATGGTCTCGTGACGGAAGTGAACGAAACCTTCATCGATTTCTAACAAAGGCCCCTGACACAAACGATCAAGAAAAGTTCCGTCCTTGTCTCCAAGTGAATGGCGGGCCATGTCTAATGGGATATCGCGGTATCCCTCGGCACGACCAGCAAATGCCATCTGCGAAAGGAGACGAATAGATTCCTCCTTCGACCAAGGAAGAACATCTTTGGCCTTATTTGCCTTCTTTTCCTCCCGGGCGTACCAGTTCTCGAGCCATCGTCGATACAAAGATGCGCGACCAGTCGGCAAATCCCCGTTTGTACGTACCACGTCCACGACCATGCGAAGCAGCATCGGATTCTGCGCGATGGACGCCCCGCCGGGTTGTTTCAACAAGGAGTCAAGTATCTTTTGCGCTGCATCCGCGTCATGCAAATAACGTTCAAGAAAGAGTCTCTGACGGTCCGTGTCCATAGATTGAACTTCAAACACGGGGATGCCCGACAACTTGACGCCTTCGGCCTTCCGAGATGAGAGTACAACAGGAAGATCGGGGTGATCTCGTAGAAGAATACGTATGTTCTCCATCGCACCAGGACGAAGCCTGTCTGGACACTCATTCAACGCATCGAGAATCAAATGAAGGCGCTTCTCTGCCAAGAGGGTATCAATCTGCGCCTGCGAGATTCCGCAGGTCTTTTCGACTAGACCACGCACACTTCCACCATCAACCCAACGTCCCAAGGCGATGAACGCGAACAGATGCGGACGAGGCCGTTCCATCGTCCCCTGCTGGACGGCGAAGTGCGCGAGGCAGGTTGTCTTGCCGGCGCCTGGTTCACCGACAAGAACAACTCTATCCTTTTGCTCCAACAACTCGTAGAGTCCAATCTTGATGGTTCGTTCAGGCGCATACCTCTCATCTTCCTCTGATTCTTCATCATCTTCCGACTCGTCTTCTGCATCTGAACCATCGGTGTCTTTCATGTCTGACGAGGGATCTTCCTTTTTCTCGAAATTAAGCCACGTATCGTCATCCTCGTCAAACACCGAGATCGCCTGTGGATCTTCGACCGACTCTTCCTCTTCTTCGTCCGACTCCTCACCTTCAGCATCAAGCGGAATAAATGCCCGAAGCTTTTTCCGCGTCTCCTCTTCTAGTTTCGCGTGATAGGCTCGAATGGCATTATCAAGTGCTTCGTCTGCTTTCGATGCCTGTTGTTCGGCATCAAGCTCAGCCCATGCGAAAGATAAATCTGTAGAGGCAAACACCTCCTCTCGTCCTTTGACATATCTTTGGATATCGTGATAATCAGTTAACTCTTTAACCTCCCCGCACCCCTTGACCCTATAAGGAAGAATGGTGAAAGAACGATTATCTGACTCCTCCTTGATGTAGTATAATTCATCATCGAGACGACATGGTTTAATGAGAAAGACAAGAACTGTCGTACCCTTATATGGGACATACCATGGATCCAGATCTTTGGTAATGGACCTCTTCAAACTATATTTTCTATTATTCTTTGAATACTTCTTCTCAGCCTTTTCCAACTTGCCAAGAATCATCTTCCGATAATACTCTTCTAGTCCCTCGGCGGAAGAAAGAGGAACCGCTTCATGGGTCGTATCATCCACACCAATCACGAACGCACCACCACGCGTGTTGGCGATGGCTGCGAGGGATTTCACGTATTTCCAATGAAGTAGTTCCTCTGTTTCTCCCTTATCTTTTTGTAAAAGAGTCATACTGGCCTTGAATTCAAGCCAATCACATTCCGCGCCATTCCCACTAAATTTCAACATCGTCTCGATCGCATCGTCAGGATGCGATTCGAGAATCTTTGCGGCAAGTTCGTAGCCGGATCTAGGAAGAATGTCTTTCATGTTCATAGTTTTGTCAGTCGCCCACCTTACCAGTATGCTTCGTCATCAGAGAACTCATGATCATTCAATAGGTTAAGTGCCTCGTCACATGTCCTTTGTTTCCTGCTATTCGCATCCAGAAGCCTTAAAGCATCAGTGCAGGACAGCCTTTTTTTGCTGTCAACTTTCAGCATCCCCCTCAGCAACTCTCCCCATATACTGCCATTCCAATCATAATCGGCAAACTGTTGATACTCAAACCAATCCCCCGTGAGCACCTTGAAAAAAGAAACGCCAATCGCCCAAACATCGGTCGCCGCTGGCTTTATATCCGCTTTCCGCTTTTCCTTAACCTCTGGTGGCAAATAGCGCAGCGTCCCCAAGAATCCGGCACTCCCGTTCGGCGTCTGGGTAAAAGTCATGGTCACCTGGCAATCAATTGCTCGGCGAAGTTCAGGATCCATTACCTTGGCGACACCGAAATCAGTCAACTTCACATTGCCGTCAACATCAATCAGCAAATTCTTAAGCGTGATGTCACGGTGAACGATCCCCTTCCCATGAAGGTAATCAGCGATTTCACAAACCTGCCGTAACCACTTCAATGCCGTCTCGCTAGAGATGTGAACAAGACTTTGAACCACTGCGGCTTCGGAGTTAACTACATATCCTCCTAGTTCGTGCGGCTTGCCATCATCTCCAACGATCAAGTCCTGAACCAAATAATAACATTCCGCTCTCTCGTCAAAACCAAGATCGTAAACTTTTGGCAATCCAGGATGGCTTAACTGCCTCAGCACCTGCGCTTCTGCCCGGAAGCGCTCCTTCGCCATTGAAGAATCTTCCGATTCCACCTTGAACGCCTTGAGCGCATATTCTCCACCGAGTGTGACGTGCCTGACACGGTAAACCACGCCCATGCCCCCGCTCCCGATTCGTTCCTCAACTGTGTACTTGTCGATTTGATCGCCGGGTTTAAAATCGCAGCATAGTCGATGTCCTTCGGTCTGCCTGACCAATGGATCTTCTATGTCCTTACCATCATAGCCATCAGCAGGTTTAAACCGATATACGCCACTACTTCTTCCTATTGGGGTGGCGTTCAAATCAGGGACTAATTTCCGCAACAAGGTTAAATACCAGCCGCGCTCGATATCCCTTTTGCTATCAAGTGCCTTAAACTTAGCAGAATCATAGTAAGAAACAACCTTCCCTATTCCTTTCTCTCGCTGAACTAACATCTTTATTCCCAGATTGATGTCTTCAAGCGTAATGTACTGTCCTTTGGGTTGCGGTTCGACCAATATCAAGACCACGTTACCAGAATTCTCCCCGTCGAAATAGGGGTACAACCGCGCCTCATACCGAGGAAGCACATCTGCCCTCCATTTCTCTTTAACATAAATGTCCTTCCCGTTTTTATCCTTTCCATTCTTTTTACAAACTGTCCAAACACTCTGATCTGGCAACAACACCTGACAGATCTTCATGCGAAGAAACGCTTCTTTGTCCTCCTTAACCTCAACCGGACACAATGTGCGGTTGTCTTTCTCCACACCTATTATGAGCGCTCCACCGGCGGTATTCGCGATTGCAATCAGTGCCAGTGCAATATCCCAAGTCAGATTTTCCTGACGCTCGCCATTTTTCTTATCTTTTTCGCTCAGCAGATAACTCGTCTTTAATTCCAGAAATTCAGCTTCTTTTGGATCAGCGCACTCAAGAAGTTTAGTAACTCCTTCGTTTCCATAATAATTGAGTATCTTCTCAACAAGCGCATATCCGCTAATCGCACCTACTAAAACTGACACAGGCGGCCTATTCCCTCTTGAATCAGGTTTTGTGCAAATTGTGGCCGCCTTGATATAGTGTTGGACTGAAAAGTTGTATCCACTTCCGCGTATCTCGTCGCATGAGACGATCTTACTGTAGCGAGACATCCATTCGTCGTCATTGCGGAAACTATACGCAGCTTTTATAATTTTCTCCACGTCTTCCACGAGAAGGACATCGCAACGGCACCCCTTCTTGTTCTTGCCGAGGCCAGATGCATCAATCATAGTAACATACGAACGGTCTACCTGCTTTGAGAACACTAAAAGCGACATGCCGATCCGTAGTTGCTCCAGTATTCTTTCCGGGAGCATTATGACACATTCGAGATAGCCGCTGTTGAGCAAATATTCGCGGACGGCAACCACTCCGCTCTTCTGGCCGCAGAGTGCTTTTTCGGGGAGAATTACGACAGCCCGACCAGTTTCTTTCATCGCAGCAATCGTAGTCAAAGCGAAGACGAGTTCGCTACTGCAACCAGTACCTACATGGGGAAAGCCCTCTGGTAGCATTGACTGGAAATCTTCCCAGTTACGATCCATGCGAATGCCAATCGGCGGAAAGCAGAACACTTTGTCGTATTTCCCGATGCGATCGACCATGAAGTCAAAAACAGATTTACAATATACGTCTCCGCGCGGCTTCAAAGGCGAAATGAGCATTTCAGAAAAGTTTGCATTGCGGCGACTAATGTCAATTCCCTCGCCACGTAGTTCTGAGTCATCTTCAAGCGCCTGGGCAAGGAGCAATCCGTGTCCGCAACCAATGTCCAACATGAGGCCGCCCACCTTGGGCGAAAGAAGCTTCCAAACGAGAGGAACAAGTGAAAGAGGAACATTCACATTGTCAGGCGCATCTTGCCGAGCACATTCTCGTATCGTCGCTTCACACTCTTTCTCTCTGTATTTTTCTTGAAGGTTTGAAATCTTTCCCCATAACGGCACAAGGTCCCTCATCAAGTCGGACCGAAGCTCAGGAGAACATTCGAGATGCTTGAGGAAGCCTACAAAGCCATACTCGCACTCGATGAAGCGACCATTCATCTGCGCCAGCGCAAATGCTATTTCTGCTGCACGATAAACCACATCTCCAGTTGGCATAACACTTCTCAGCAGTGATTCCAACTCTTGGTGCAAGTTTGTCCTTTGTTCTGATTTCATGGGGATCCAATTGTGAGTTTTTTAACGACTTCTACTTGACTAATTTCGTTATTCCGATTCCGTATTCACACACGGCAACTCTTCGTTTAGCGCAGAAATCTCCTGTGATTCTTGCGCCACAACTCCGTTATTATCTTTAAGCGACTTCAACTCTTCCTCGGTCATGGCAAGAGCCTTGATCGAAAGCGCAATCCGGCATACCTCACGGTCGACCTTTATAACCCGCGCCGTCACCTCTTCGCCAATACAAAGTACATCTTTAACTTTCGCAATCGGCTTGTCGCTAATTTCCGAGACATGTATAAGGCCATCAACCCCCGGCTCCAATTCCACAAAAGCTCCAAACGATGTCACCCTGACAACATGTCTCGTAACCACCATACCAATTGCATACTTCCTAATTATTTCCGGCCACGGATTCTGTTGCGCTTGCTTAAGTCCAAGCCCTATCTGCCGTTTTTCGGAATCAACGTTCAATACAATTGCTTCAATTTCGTCTCCAATGTTCAGACACTCAGATGGACGATTGATCTTACGCGTCCATGACATGTCCGAAACATGGATCATGCCGTCAATACCATCCTCAAATTCAATGAATGCGCCGTATTTATTAAATTTATAAACTTTGCCCTTCACTCGGCTACCAACCGGATAACGGTCCAGCACCGTGTCCCAGGGGTTTTCCTGCATCTGGCGAATACCAAGCGCGATCTTCTGGTTCTCGACGTCGACGGAAAGTATCTGGACGGTGATCTCGTCACCGATGCTGAGAATGTCACTCGGACACGCCACACGCTTCGTCCAACTAAACTCGCTAATGTGCACAAGGCCCTCGATGCCGGGGGCGATCTCGACGAATGCGCCGTATGCGGCGAGGTTCACCACCTTGCCCTTCACGCGGCTGTTCACGGGGAACTGCTCGGTGATGGTAGGCCAGGGGTTCTCGGCCATCTGCTTGAGGCCGAGGGAGACGCGCTCCTTGTCGCGGTCGACGTCGAGCACCATCACGTCCAGCTCCTGGCCGACCTTGAGCAGTTCGCTCGGGTGCTTAACGCGGCCCCAGCTCATGTCGGTGATGTGGAGGAGGCCGTTGATGCCGTCGAGGTCGATAAACGCGCCGAAGTCCGTAATGTTCTTCACCTTACCACGCACAACTTGTCCAATATACAATTTAGCAATCTCGATCTGCCTTTTCAATTGCGTGCGGACATCGTCAGGTACTGCATCTCCCCATGTATCCAGATATTCAATCGCATCACCCAATGTCATACAACCCAGTTTAATCACACAAGGGAGCATCTTGGGTTCAACACATGCCTTCAATCGTTCTCTAACATCCTCGACATCATCGCTGCAAATGATTTTCTTCTCCATCAATTTTAGCGCAACATCCGGTTCCAACACTTGTTTCCAGTCAGGAATCCGTTCAGCGAAATCATTTGCTTCAGCAAGCGCATTGTTAATAAGATACAATGCTACTTCAGGTGTAGAGTGATCAATCCATTGCTTTATTAGACAATTAAAGTCGCTCCTTGCCACGATGCCAGCTTTAACCAACCGCACAAGCGTTGATAGATTTACTGATCTAATCCACTCGTCCTTTTCCAATGTAAACTCTGAGAGAAGTCTGACTCCCTTTTTAATCTCGTTACATACTTGTTGTATGGCTACTAGTTTGTTCTCAAAATCGGTGAATTCCTGTTTCCCAATTAGATGTAACTTCAGCATCCTTTTGTATTGTGATTTATTTGAAAACTTGAGCCAATCACAAATCTTATTCTCAAAGTCTTCGATGGTTGCCAGCCCGTCGTCAATTAAAAGAACGGCAGAATCCATGGAAGCAGCAACAATCCACCTACGGACAATCCCTGCATTTCTCCTGACATTTTCCAATTCACCAGAGGCCTTCAAATACTTCTGTACAAATGAATACTGTGGATGCTGTAGCCATCCCATAAGACGCCCAGAGAAATCAGATGCTGTCATCAAACCTACATCCACAAGTTCGACAGCCATTTGAGGCGTAGCAAAAAATACCCACGCCTCACGAACAACACTCTCAAAAATCGCTTTGGACGCAAGGTCGGCCCGAACAAGCGCAATGGCAGATGGTATAGACCGATTCTTGAACCATTCTGGTAACCGAGATTTAAAGTCCTCCTTCGTTGCGAGCCCATTTTCAATCAATTCAATAGCCGTACTTGGAGTCGCCCCAGATATCCAATGTTGAACTTTCTCCGTAACTAGTGCTTTATCCCCATAGCCCATGGCTACTAGTTCGGCCACAAACTTGACATCAGCCTTTTCAAGCAGAGAAGGCAACATATTTGTAATATCAACATAATCAAGAACATGCATTGAAAGCAATCGCAATGCAACACCTCGTCCTATTTCATCATTCCACTGGCACTTATACTCGCGGAAATCCTCTGGCAATGCAATTTTTACGTTGACTAATGACTCAGCTCTATTTGGCGATGCATTCTTGATCCAAGAATCCCACTCATCAGGCGCGTGATATTGGAATATGTCACGAGGGTTCCCAAGTGTCAACCAACTCTTTGCCAACTTAACCGCATGCTTATCCCACAATCCCTTAAAGCAGTATAGCAAGCTTCTTTCAAAGTCGTTCCACCGCGTTTGACAATCCTGTGAAACAAATATCACATAGCGCAACGCAACGTCTCCACGCTTATACCAAGGGACATCATTCTCTCGTAGCGCGTGCCTGAGCATCCCCTCATCAAACGTGCCGCTTACCGCCCTCAAGTAAGGTGTCCGCGACCTAATATCAAGTGGCTTGCCTTCAATCATTGGGCGTATTCCATGGTATCTTGGATTTAATAACTGACGTCCTTTGCTTTCATCCGTCAGCGCTACACCAAGCCAGGGGTTGAGATTCCATGCGGCAAGCCAAAATGATTCAGGTATCTGTCGCTTATCTTGTCCTAAGAGTTCAACTGCGTAGGCGAATGGCATTCCCCATCGCGCATAGTCATCCTGCGTCCATGAGGGCAATTCATCTTGATGCGCCACGAGATATTCGGCGCAGAGATATTCCTGAAACGTTTCGTGCCGAAAACGAACGAACTCGTTATCGCAATAGATGATCGGCCCTTGGCACAAAGCCTCCAACTTTTTCTCGGCATCTGCCCCCCAAATGTCGGGGAGCGCGTCAAGCGGGACATCGCGATATCCGCACTGACGGCTCTTGAATGCAAGAACGGCCAACAATTCAAATGTCTGCCGCCGGTTCCATTGCAGTTTCGCTCGCGCCTTCTCAGCCTTTTCGCTCTCCCGTTTGTACCAAGCACGCAAGCTACGACGGTAAAGACCAGCGCGTCCATTGGGCAGGCGTTTCTCTGGCGATTCCTTGTAGACTTCAACGACCAACCGTAGAAG
>JAEEGL014314085.1_pt1 | contig 10919 bp, 8 predicted proteins | sample 9134231 | NCBI WGS metagenome assembly JAEEGL01 (sample SAMN16246548, study PRJNA631951) | gut metagenome | biome: gut microbiome; feature: rumen; material: fiber-attached | host: Bos | place: Iran: Karaj | collected 2018-10 | reverse complement strand
ACGGGAATGTCCTTGTTCACATTCTTGCTTCCAATCAGGCTGTAGTACAGCATGTAAACAAGCATGGCAATTACCAGCCAGTAGCTGTTCATGTAGCCGGCAGCCTTGGCAATGTACTCCTGAATCAAAGGCATAACGCCACCGCCCACAACGAGGGTCATGAAAATACCGGAAGCTTGTTCGGTATATTTGCCCAAACCCTCAACAGCCAAGTTGAAGATGCATCCCCACATGATACTGGTGCAAAGGCCGCAGAGAACCAGGAAAAGGCAGCTCAGGGGAACCTGGAACATATTGAAACCGTCAGCAGCGCTGTAACCGGGCATGCTGATGGTAGCAGTCTTCGGGATAAAGATAGCAATGAGGATCAGAATGATAGCAATAGTGCTCATTGTAATCATCTGAGTGCGACTGCTTATCTTGCCGGAAATCAATGTGCTGCTGAAACGACCTACCATCATCAGCAACCAGTAGATAGCTGCAATGGCTCCACCAATAGCTACGCCGTCCTTTAATATCCTGGCACCCTTTTCGCTGGCATCAGAGAGATAGAAGATAACCTGGCTGGGGATACCAATCTCAATACCTACGTAGAAGAAGATAGCAACTGCACCCAAAACGAAGTGGCGGAAATTCCATGCGCTGTGCTCATAAACCTTAGTGTTGCGCTCCTGAGCGGGTTCGGGAATAGCCAAGCTTGAGATGATGATGAAAGAAATGGCAAATACGCCCATGGCGATGAACAGCAGGGGAGATACGTCGGACATGGCTGTCTTGTCAGTCACAGTACCTACCAAAGCACCTACCAGCAGGGGAGTCAGTGTGCCGGTCAGAGAGTTCAGAGTGCCACCGGTCTGGATGAGCTGGTTGCCCTTATTGCCACCGCCGCCCAGAATGTTCAGCATGGGGTTAACAACCGTGTTCAGCATACATACACAGAAACCGCAGACGAAAGCGCCAAGCAGGTACACATAGATAGCAGAGCCCTGCAGGAACTCGAAGCTGGACAGATACTGGATGCAGATGCCGATGAAACCTACAGCAAGAGCAATCAGAGTGGTCTTCTTGTAACCAACCTTGATGAGCATCTTACCAGCGGGAATGCCCATGAACAGATAAGCTGCAAAGTTCATCATGTTACCCATCATGCCAGCCCAGTCGTACTGGTTCTTCCAGATGGTGCCGAACGGAGCAGCCATGTTGGTTACGAACGAAATCATCGCGAAGATGAAACACATTGTTACGATGGCAATCAAGTTGCCGTTTTTTGTTTTTTGTGCCATTAGTTTTGGAATTTTAATTAGTAATTATTGAATTTGTTTGTTTTGATTATCCATTTGTCCTGATCGGTAAGCCCTATTGCTTATTCCACGCCGAACTTGTATCTGGTCTCCTGCTTATATACCTCACCTGGTTTCAGCAGGACGCTGGGGAAGTGCGGGCGGTTCGGGCTGTCGGGGAAATGCTGAGCCTCGAAGCATAGGGCGCTGCGACGTCCGAAGGTGGCTCCATGAGTGCCGGGGAAACCATTTGCCCAGTTGTCGGAATAGAACTGTACACCGGGCTCTGTGGTATAGACTTCCATGCTACGGCCAGATTCGGGCTCTACGATTTTGGCCGCAAAGGTCAGTTCGCCGGGTTCGTGCTTGTTCAGCACGAAGCAGTGGTCGTAGCCTGCACCGTTCTTAATCTGCTGGTCGTCGGCATCTATCATATCGCCCACAGGATGCGGGGTGCGGAAGTCGAACGGTGTGCCTTCTACCTTCAGAATCTCGCCTGTGGGAATGCTGTTCTCGTCGATGGGAATATAGAAGTCAGCGTTAATCTGGCAGATATTGTTCATTGCCGACGGGGTAGGGTTGGCGATACCGGCCAGTGAGAAGAATCCGTGGCTTGTCAAGTTCACCACCGTCTTCTTGTTCGTCTTGGCACGATATTCGATTACCAGCTCGTTGTCCTCGGTCAGAGAGTACTTCACGGCGATGGTGAGTTCCCCTGGGAACCCTTCTTCATAGTAGGCCGAGACGTATCTCAGCACCAGCTCCTGGGCGTTCAGCTGCTCAGCATCCCACACTCTGGCGTGGAAACCCGTAGGCCCTCCGTGCAAGTGATTCGGGCCGTTGTTAATGGCCAGCCGATACTCCTTGCCGTTCATCGTGAACTTGCCTTTGCAGATACGGTTGCCATATCTGCCGATTAATGTGCTCAGGAATGGCTCGGGGCTTTCCATCAGGCTTTTGATGCTGTCGTGCCCTTGTATAACATTGGCCATCTTGCCTTCCTTGTCAGGAACCATGATGGCCACCAAAGCACCACCGTAGTTGGTGATGCAAACTTCCATTCCGTCACTGTTCTTCAGGGTGTAGAGATCTGTCTGCTTGCCCTGAACTACGGCCTGAAAATCTTCCCTCTTCAAGCCGGAAATAAGTACTTCATCCATTGGTTTATAATGTTGTTTTATTACGTTTTCTCTGCAAATCTACTCAAAATTTGCCAAACGCCCAACCCTTTCGCCAAAAAAGATGAAGATAAATGTGAAAAAAAATATTAAAGCATGCTTTTTAGCATATCTGCAACGATAAAATTGCTTCCTCCGACGAATATTAGATCCTCTGGAGCCGCATTTTTGATGGCAGCTTTGTATGCAATGCCTACGTTCTCGTAAGTTCCTCCTTTCAGACCAACTTTTGCTGCCTTCGCGGCAAACTCGCAAGCAGGCATAGCTCGCTTTACTGAAGCTTGGGTGAAGTAGTAGGAAGCACCTTTTGGAAGCAGAGTCAGAATGGTACTCACATCCTTGTCGCTAACCATACCTATTATAATATGTAGATGCCCGTGGCATTGACGGTCTAACTGTTCGACGGTGTACTGGAAACCTGCCACATTGTGCCCTGTATCACAGATGACGTCAGGGTGCTGATGTAGTTTCTGCCACCGGCCCATAAGGCCAGTCAATTCGCAGACATGCAGGAAGCCCTCTCTGAGTTGTTTGTCGCTGACGGCATAGCCGGCTTTCCTGAGTTCGTCCACAGCGGCCAGGGTGGTTGCCGTATTGGCATGCTGATAGAAACCGCCCAGTTGAGCTTTCAGTGTGCCGTAGTGCTGTGTCTGGTATGTCATGCCTCCTTCTTCATTAGGCATGGCTGAGATGATTTCCTTCATTTCGTCGGCAAAGGTTGCTTGGGCGCATACTTCGTTCGCTTTCTGAAGGAACACATTGCGCACTTCGCTGTGCCCGTTTGTCTCACCTATAACTACGGGGACGCCGTTTTTTATTATGCCCGCCTTCTCGGCTGCAATCTGGGGTAGTGTGTTGCCCAGGAACTGAACATGGTCGAAGCTGATGTTCGTAATGATAGAAAGATCGGGCTGGATGATGTTCGTGCAATCCAGTCTCCCTCCAAGCCCCACTTCAATCACGGCTACATCCACTTGCGCTTCCTCGAAGTATTTGAAGGCCAGGGCGGTAGCCAGTTCGAAGAACGAGGGATGGAGAGGTTCGAAGAAGTCCCGTTCCTGCTCTACGAAGTCCACAACTCTTTGCTTGGGAATCACCTCTCCGTTCACACGTATTCGTTCCCGAAAATCCACCAGATGGGGGCTCGTATAAAGTCCGGTGCGGTAGCCGGCAGCCTGCAGTATGGCTGCCAGGGTATGACTAACAGAACCCTTCCCGTTTGTGCCGGCAACATGAATGGTACGGAAATGCCTGTGAGGATGTCCGAAGTGCGCATCTAGCAGACGAGTGTTCTCAAGTCCCTCTTTATACGCTCCAGCCCCAATGTTCTGGAACAAAGGGGCCGACTCGAACAGGTATGTGGTAGCTTCCTGATAGGTCATTCGAATATTTTCTTGAAGCGGTTGAAGAAGTTCTCCTTCTGGCTTTTGCTTGGGCACATGTTGTCACTGCCCTTCATCTTCTCGAACATGTCCTTTTCGTCCTTCGAGAGCTTCTCTGGGATATAGACACCAATGTTTACAATCAAATCGCCATTACCGTAGCCATATCCGGGTACTGAAGGCAGGCCTTTCCCTCTCAGGCGCATAATTTTGCCAGGCTGTGTGCCGGGCTCAATCTTTATCTTGACGCGTCCGTCCAGGGTGGGAATCTCTGCCGAGCCGCCCAGGGTAGCTGTTGGAACGTCCAATAATAGGTTATAGATGAGGTTGTTGTTGTCTCGGGTCAGTTCAGCATTGGTCTCCACTTCGATATAAACCTGAATGTCGCCCGGTATGCCGTTCTGCTTACCAGCATGACCCTTGCCCTCAACGTTCAGCACCATACCATCCATCACACCGGCAGGAATGCGTACTTCGATGACTTCCTCGCCACTGACTACGCCTTCTCCCTGACAGACATGACATTTATTCTTGATGGTCTTTCCCGTTCCGCCACACTTCGGGCAGGAAGACTGGGTCTGCATACGTCCCAGCATTGTGCTTACGGTGCGGACAACGTAGCCCGTTCCCCTACATTGACTGCAAGTTTCCGTATTGCCGTCCTCGCTGCCGCTTCCGTGGCAGTGTGTGCAGGTGACATTCTTCTTTACCTTGAATTTCTTGGTCGTACCAGTTGCTACTTCGTTCAGAGAAACCCTCACCTTCAGCCTGAGGTCAGCACCGCGGTGCTTCTGAGTCCCTCTGCCGCCTCCGCCTCCGAAACCGCTGAAACTGCTGAAGGCCTCGCCGAAACCGTGGCCGCCAAAGATATCGCCGAACATGCTGAAGATGTCCTCCATATTCATGCTGGCCCCACCTCCAAAACCACCGGCTCCGTTCAGGCCTGCGTGGCCGAACTGGTCATAGCGGGCACGTTTGTCTGGGTCGCGCAGGACGTCGTATGCCTCAGCAGCCTCCTTGAACTTCTCCTCATGAAGTTTCTTCTCCGCCTCTGGTGCATTGGCAAAGCGGTCGGGGTGATGCTGCATGGCCGTCTTCTTATAGGCGCTTTTTATTTCGGCGTCCGAGGCAGTCTTGCTGACGCCCAGCACTTCATAATAATCTCTTTTTTCCATGTTCTCCTTTTCTCCTATACCTTATTATATTATAGGCCAACAACGACCTGGGCGTGACGGATTACCTTGTCGTTCATTGTGTAGCCCGTCAGCGTGCAGTCCAGTATCTTGCCCTTCATCTCGTCGGATGGAGCGGGCAACTGGGCAATCGCCTCGTGCAGGTCCACGTTGAAGTCCTCGTTCTCCGTCTTTATGGTCTTAACGCCCTGTCTCTCCAGAATGTCCAGGAATTTCTTGTAGATAAGCTCTACGCCTTCCATTTCTGCAGCAACATCTTTGTCCTTCGGGATGTTCTTCAGGGCGCGTTCCAGGTCATCGATGACTGGCAGAATGGCGATGATGGTTTTCTCTCCGCCATTCAGGATCAGTTCGGTTTTCTCCTTGATGGTGCGCTTGCGGTAGTTGTCGAACTCGGCTATCTTGCGCAGCAACTGGTCGTTCAGGTCAGCTATCTCCTGCTCGGCCTTCTCCAGCTTTTCCTCTGCGGTCAGTTCCTTGGGTTGCTCGTCCTGGGGATTAGCTTCATCGGCTGTCTGCTGTCCGTTGTCCGTCGTCTGCTGACTGTCATCCGTTGTATTCTGACTGTTGTCCGTCGTCTGCTGTTCGTTGTCTATTGACTGTTCTTTCTCTTCGCTCATAATCATACTTTTTTTGTTTCTTATAACTGATGTAGCAAAAAGCGTGCCAAACTTCGATTATTCGCCATACATTTTATTTTTCAGTTCTTTTATGGCCTCGCTGCTTATGTATTCGTCATACTCCATCAGCTTGTCAATTGTGCCGCTGGGTGTCAGTTCAATGATTCGCGTAGCCACCGTTTCTATAAACTCGTGGTCGTGGCTGCTGAAGAGGATGTTCCCCTTGAAGAGCTTCAGGTTGTTGTTGAATGCCTGAATGCTCTCCAGATCTAGATGGTTCGTGGGTGTGTCCAGAATCAGACAGTTGGCATTCTTCAGTTGCATGCGGGCTATCATACAGCGCATCTTTTCGCCTCCGGAGAGCACGTTAACCTTCTTCAGTACCTCTTCTCCACTGAAGAGCATACGTCCAAGGAACGCCTTGAAATACACCTCGTTACCTTCTCCGAACTGGCTCAGCCAGTCCACCAGGTTTAGCTCGCTGCGAAAGAACTCCGTGTTGTCCAGGGGCAGGTAGGCCGTAGTGATAGTTACGCCCCAGCTGAACGTGCCGGCCTGAGCCTGTCGGTTGCCGTTTATAATCTCGAACAGGGCAGTCATAGCCCTGGGGTCACGGCTCAGGAAAACCACTTTGTCGCCTTTCTCAATGGTGAAGTTTACGTTGTCGAAGAGCACCGTGCCGTCCTCCGTTACAGCCTTCAGGTCCTGCACCTCCAGTATCTGGTTACCTGGTTCGCGGTCCATCTGGAAAATGATGCCCGGGTATTTGCGAGTGCTGGGCCGTATCTCCTCTACGTTCAGCTTTTCCAGCATCTTCTTGCGACTAGTTGTCTGCTTGCTCTTTGCCACATTGGCAGAAAATCGGCGGATAAACTCCTCCAGTTCCTTGCGTTTCTCCTCGGCCTTGGCCTTTTGGTTCTGTGCCTGGCGTAGTGCGAGCTGGCTGCTCTGATACCAGAAGCTGTAGTTTCCGGCAAACATAGTTACCTTACCGAAGTCGATGTCAATGGTGTGTGTGCAAACGCAGTCCAGGAAGTGACGGTCATGGCTTACTACGAGCACAGTGTGTTCAAACTCACTCAGGTACTGCTCCAGCCATTGCACGGTGTCAAGGTCCAGGTCGTTCGTCGGCTCGTCCAGCAGCAGGTTGTCCGGGTTGCCGAACAGGGCCTTGGCCAGCATCACGCGTACCTTCTCCTTTCCTGACAGCTCGCCCATCAGCATGTAGTGCTTGGCCTCCTTGATACCTAGACCCGAAAGCAGGGCGGCGGCATCGCTCTCGGCCGTATAGCCCCCCATCTCGGCGAACTTCTCCTCCAGCTCGGCCACCCGTATGCCGTCCTCGTCCGAGAAATCAGGCTTCGAGTAGAGTGCTTCCCGTTCTCGCATCACATCCCACATGGTTGTGTGCCCCATAAGAACCGTGTTCAGTACCGTTTCGTTGTCGTACTGGAAGTGGTCCTGGCTCAGTACGCTCAGCCTTTCGCCGGGCCCCATCTCAACGGTGCCTTTCGTGGCTTCCAGTTCGCCGCTGATGACCTTCAACAGGGTCGATTTACCAGCCCCGTTGGCGCCGATAACACCATAAATGTTGCCACTGGTGAACTTCATGTTCACGTCCTTGTAGAGTACTCGCTTGCCGAACTGTACGGCGATATTCGAAAGTGTAATCATATCTTAACGTTCTAATCCCTAATCTCCAATCTCTGTTCCCGTCTCCCCCTAAGGGGGGGCTCTTATCTTATCCTCAATATGTCTCCTACCTGCGGTGCATAGTCGGTGCCTACCTGGTTAAGCTTGTACAGGCACTCCAGGCGCAAGCCGTAGAGCTGGGCTATGTCGAACATGCTTTGGTTAGGCTCCACGATATGGATAGGATTCTTCCGGAACTCGCGGCTGGCCTCCTTGCGCTTCTTCTGCAGGTAGAGCACATCACCCTGGGTGGGCGCATAGTCCCGCGGCAGGTCATTGTACTTATACAGGCGCTTCAGGCTAACTCCTGTTTCGCGGCTGATGGTTGCCATATCATCGCCTATCTCCACAATGATGAAGTAGTTCTTGTTGTTCCTGTAAATCGTGTGCCGTGCGAAGAAATCGTCCTTCGGCGTTTTCACCGCGCTCTTGTTGTGGCTCAGCTTGCCCGAGTCGAACTGCTGCAGGTTATACATCTCGATGATGCGTATCAGCGACTCGGCATAGGCCGGGTTCGTGGCATAGCCCGCCTGCTTCAGTCCCCGTGCCCAACCCTTGTAGTCGGTGGGGCTCAGCTGGAAGAGGCCCTGGTAGCGTCTTCCCTGCAGGAAGCGCGAGTGGTCCTCGTAGCTCTCGGCTGCACTCCTGTACTTGCGGAACTTCTCGTTTGGCGCATCATCGTTGCGCAGCACATAAGGCCCCGTCCATGAGCCGCCGCACTTGATTCCGAAGTGGTTGTTTGCTTCCGTGGCCAGTGTGCTCCTGCCCGCAGAGCTCTCCAGCAACCCCTGCGCCAGGGTTATACTGGCCGGTATGCGGTACTTGTGCATCTGCTCGATGGCCATACCCTTGTACCTGTCTATGTAGCTCCAGTAAGCCTGGTTCGTACGTTGCGCCAGGGCTACCAGGCCCATACACCATAGGATTATGGAGGCCAGAAAACGTCTGAAATAATGCATGAGATTCATTTTAGGGCACAAAGGTAGTCTTTTTTCTTCGAATAAGAAAACAAAAGACTACATTTGTCTTGGATTTCTCCTATTTCCGAGCTCAGCCACCCCCTTTTGAACGCTGAACAGGAGAGGAACAAGGCATGGTCAGGGCCTTGGCGCGTCATTCCCCGATAACCTTTCCAATGGCCTCTGCCTCTTCGCGGGTACGCTTGATGATATCGTATCGTTCCCAAAGCGCGGGGTCGGCTCCTGCCTTATAGATTGCCTCGAGTGTATTGGCTCCTATTGCGGCCTGTTTCTCCTGGGGTAAATCGGAATCGGCCACGTTGAACAGGATGATACGATAGCTCATCATCTCGTTCCCGCCACGTACTGAAATATGTGAGACTGCGGCATATCCGTCCGTATAGTCGTAGCTCATGTAGAAACTTATCTTGGTGGGTCGCCGGAAGAAATCTACCCGCTGGTAGGCATTGTTCACCACTCCTTCGAAACTGAGCGGATGAAGGTTCTCAGCATTCACGAAGAGCGTGCCTGTGATGTAGCGTTTGTTGCGCAAGGCTTCCGTCATCTTATGGGTCCAGCTGAGTTTTATCCGATAAAGCTTTTCCCCGTTCTCGCCGGTCAGGGTTTCCAGGTCGGCCTTGTAGTATTTCCTGATGGTCTTTATGCTTGTCAGGGGTTTGATCGTCTCTTCCCAGTACGGGCTTTGATTCGTGCGGGCTCCCACTTCGGTCAGCTTGTGGATGTTCGTGCCCGTCAGTCGAATCAGGCTTTCCTTCCCTTCCGCATTCCGTCCTCCCGTTGCGCTCAGGAAGGCCTCTTCCCGCAGGTTGACGGCTGAGCGGGCCGTCAGGAACCCTTCCATCAGGTAAGTGTCTTCGGCACTCTTTAGCAGGTGGCGCACGAAGTATCCGCGCTTCGTCTTCCTTTGGGCCTTGAAGTCCTTTTTCAGGTGCAGGATGACTTCGCTCAGGATGCCTTCCACATCGGGGGGCGTTACCACAACTTCCTTCAGCACCAAGTCCAAGGGCTTCATTCTGATGGTGCCGGGTAGGGCAGATGCTTTCACCTCCAGTTTCTTGTAGCCGATAAAACTAAGTATCAGCACGTCGTCTTTCGAAGCATTTATATGGAACTCGCCTTCCTCATTGGTCAACGTGCCGTGTCCCTTGCTTCGGTAGATACTAACATAGGGCAGGGGTTCGCCCGTTTCACCGTCCACGACTCGGGCGCTGTATTTCTGAGCCTGCAGGGCGAGGGCTGCCAGGCTGGCTATAGCGGTGCTGAGTGCTCTATTTCTCATGTCTTTCCTGTGTCTTTCTTTCCTTGACAATTTCTTCTTCTCGCATTGTCCTCAGTATGATGTCCTTGGTCCAAAGCGTGGAGTCGAAGCCTGCGTCGTCTATGCTCTTCTGCATGTTGTCGCCTGTCTCGGACGAGTTCTTCTTCTTTTTCTTGGTGAAGTCGTCTCCGCTTTGCACGTTGAAGAGCAGGATTCTCATATCGAGCAGCCTGTTATTCAGATGGGCCGAGAACGTCTTTACCTCCGTAAACGCGTTCTCCTGGGTGTAATCTACGTGGAAGTCCATGCTGATGGGCTCGTAGAAGTCTCTGTCTGCCATTCTCAGGTTCAGCTGGAAGTTCAGCACGCGGCCTGAGAAACTGAGGGGGCGGTAGGTCTTGGAATCTACGTAGAGCAGGCCCTCAATGACCCTTCTTTCCGACAGATCTTCGTTTGGGAGCGCATTGGGAATGTCTATAACAGTCTCGTGGATGCGGTGTCCCCGGCTTTCCTTCAGGACCTTGCCCGACACCGTATCGGCCTTGAATGTGATGGGAATCTTGTATATCAGGTCTCCGCTTTCCGAAATCAGTATCTCGTGCCGGAAGTCGTAAGTCCTGAACAGGGCGTATTCCCGCTGGTTCTTTTGGTTCCCATAGGTAGCCTTGTTCAGCGGGATGAAATCGAGACGCCAGAAACTGGATTCGTTTACCATCGGGCCCAGTTGCAACAGGTTATGGGCGTTAGTGAAGGACATGTGCGATGCCCTTAGGTCGCCCTCTGTATCCTCCTCTCCCCTGTATCCGCTACGGAACTGCAGGTCGCGCAGATTTATTGCCGAGTGTGCGCTGATGAAGGCTTCAGCCAGTTCTTTGCTCTTGAAGTCTTCGGTCGTCATCCTGAAGAAGTAGGTGCCTATAGCGCTCTTGCGATTCTTGTAATCCTCCGTCATGTTGCGGATTACTTTCTTCATGATGGCTTCCGTCGCTTCCACCGTTACTTCCCTGAGGGTCTTGCGGATGGGTCTCATCTGAACAATCCTCTTCAGCCTCGATGCCGGCAGTCGCAGCTTCTCGTAGCCGATGAACGAGATAGAGAGCGTGTCTCCTGCATTTGCCGAGATGGCAAACAGGCCTTCCTCATTGGTCAACGTGCCGTGTCCCTTGCTTCGGTAGATACTGACATAGGGCAGGGGCTCGCCCGTTTCGCCGTCCACGACTCGGGCGCTGTATTTCTGCTCTTGTGCCAGGCTGAGGGTGGTGGTCAGAGCCAGCAAACAAAGTATGAGTCCTCTTTTCATCGCTTTTATCCTTTGTTCATTTATTGCCCGCTGATT
>JAEEGL014167548.1_pt1 | contig 10919 bp, 6 predicted proteins | sample 9134231 | NCBI WGS metagenome assembly JAEEGL01 (sample SAMN16246548, study PRJNA631951) | gut metagenome | biome: gut microbiome; feature: rumen; material: fiber-attached | host: Bos | place: Iran: Karaj | collected 2018-10 | reverse complement strand
ATAGAACTTATTGAGGTAGTCGGTAATCATACGCTTGGTGGTGAATTCTGGTGCAATCTGCGCCAACGATTTCTTGATGAAGCTAATCCAGCCCTTAGGAACGTCCTTTACTTGGTTGTAGTAGAGTGGAATAATTTCATTTTCAAGCGTTTGGTAGATTATTGCAGCATCGAGTTCGTCTTGGTATTTTGTTTCGCGATATGTCTGCTTATCGGTAATAGCCCAACCAGCATCTTCTTTGTAACCTTCGTACCACCAGCCATCGAGCACTGAGAAGTTAAGTACACCATTGAGTTCTGCCTTCTGACCACTTGTACCAGATGCTTCGAGAGGACGCGTAGGAGTATTCAACCAAACGTCCACTCCCGAAATCAAGCGACGTGAGAGCTCCATATCGTAGTTTTCAAGGAAGATTATCTTGCCAAGAAACTCCGGACGATGCGAAATTTCTACAATGTTCTTTATCAAGCTCTGACCGCCACCATCGGCAGGGTGAGCCTTACCAGCGAAGATAAACTGAACTGGGTGCTCAGGATTATTGACAATCTTCGACAAACGCTCCAAATCGGTGAAGAGCAAGTGCGCACGCTTGTATGTAGCAAAACGACGCGCGAAACCAATTGTAAGTGCATTAGGGCGAAGTCCGTCGAGGACCTCAATAGCACGCGAAGGATTTACGTTGGCGTTCAAATTACTTACGGTACGATTCTTCACATAATCGAAAAGCTTCTTCTTCAGGCGCTTACGAACATCCCAAATAATAGCATCGTCGACGTTGTAAATCTTCTCCCAAACGGATTTGTTCGATACGTCCTTGAGCAAGTCGGAGCCTATGTACTCTTCATAGAAACGCTGCATTTCGCTAGCAGTCCAAGTGCCGTAGTGTACGCCGTTGGTAACGTAATTAATATGTAGCTCGTCGGCAGTAAAGCCCGGCCATAGATATTTGAACATATCTTTAGTAACCTCGCCGTGTAGCCAGCTAACGCCGTTCATCTCTTGCGATGTGCGAGCAGCAAGCACCGACATTGAGAATTTACCACTACTCTCGCGACCAAGGTCCATAAATTCGTTCCACGAAATATTCAAAAGTTCTGGAACATGAGAGAAGTAACGGTGCATCAAGCCTTCGTCGAAGCTATCGTGACCAGCAGGCACAGGCGTGTGCGTGGTGAATAGCGACGACACGCGAACTACTTCCAATGCCTCATCGAACTTCAAATCCTTATCGGTGAGGTTCACAAGACGCTGTACGTTCAAGAGAGCTGCATGACCTTCGTTGCAGTGATAAACATCGCTTTCAATGCCAAGTGCTTCAAGGAGGCGAACGCCGCCCATACCAAGCACAATCTCTTGTTTCAGACGATTCTCCCAGTCGCCGCCATAAAGCGTGTGGGTAATCTGACGATCTTCTTGCGAGTTGAGCACATGGTCGCTATCGAGAAGGTAGAGAGGAACTCTACCTACCTGAGCTTTCCAAACCTTCAACTGAATCTGTCGACCTGGGAAATTTATAGGTATATAGAGCAACTGTCCATCTTTAGTGCGAACCTCATCAATAGGCAAATTTTGGAACTCCTGAGCTTCGTAGTTGGCCTGCTGCTCGCCATTCACAGAAAGTGTCTGCGAGAAATATCCATAGCGATAGAGCAAACCTACGCCGACCATATTTACGCAGCTATCTGAAGCCTCTTTCAAATAGTCGCCGGCAAGAATACCAAGACCACCAGAATAGATTTTCAAGATGTTGGTCAGACCATATTCCATACTGAAATAGGCAATTCTCGGTTTATACTCGAACGGACGATCGAGATAAGTACGGAACTTACTATATACAGCATTCAAGTTTTCGACGAAAACTGCATCTTCTGCCAATACTTTCAAACGCGAAAGAGAAACCTTTTCGAGCAACAAGATAGGGTTCTTACCTACTTGTTCCCACAATTCCTGATCGATGCTTTCGAACACTTCCAAAGCATCATAATTCCAACACCACCAGAGGTTGCGCGACAACTCATGAAGACACATAAGCTCCTTGGGCAACTTCGATTTTACAATAATCGATTTCCAAAGTGGCTCAGTGGACGGCTGAAAAATTCTCTTGTTTTCCATAAATATCGTTTATGTTGTTTCTATTATGTCTTACTTATTTCGCTGCTTTAGCTTTTGGAGCTTTTTTAGCAGTGGTTTTAGACTTCTTTTCTTCTACCTTGGGTTCTGCTTTTGCAGCCTTGGTAGCTTTCGTAGCGGTAGTTTTAGTTGTTGTAGCTTTTGCTTTTGGAGCAGCAGCTTTCTTTGTTTTTGCAGTCTTTTCTACTATTGGCGTAACACCAACTTTCACCAATTGTTTCTCAAGCGAGCTAATCGTCTCTTTTTGTTTCTTGATGGTAGCTTTTAGTTGCGCCGTTTCATTTGAGTCGTTAGGTACAGCCTTACGCAGACGCTCGGTGAAGTCGGTGAGCACGTTCATATAGTTCATAAACGCGTCGTAAGGTGTTTGATACGGACTTTGGTAAGCTCTATATACGCCATTCGAGAAGAACTTGGTAGACATGTAGTAGAAATGGTCGCTCGACTGCAGGTATTGCCAATCTTTCAATAGCGATGGGTCGTCGCACTTAGCTGCGGTATCCGACAACGCATAGAGTTTATCTATGGCTTCGTTCTGCAACTCGTTGCCGAGCCAAGCCGTTACGTCGCGTTCTTCATCGACCCAACTCGTAGGCGTAGGCACGTGAATTGCCGAAACTGGTTGCAAGTCGTTAGCTGCTTTGCTTGGCGTGGTGAATACGTAGTTCTTATCGCTAAGGAATGCTTCAGGAAACGCCTTGAGAAACTCAAAGATGCCCGATTCTGCATTGTGGCTTGCACCAAACGTCTCGTAGTTCATAAAAAGATTTACGATTTCGTCTTGCTCTGGCAGACTGTCAATCCACGATTTATATTTATCTACGGTCAAAGGCCACTGTTCCCACCACGTATTGCCAAAACGAATAGCTATGTCGTCCGAGAGACGGTAGTTTTTCATAAGTACTTTCAACCTTGGCTCAATGGCGTTGCAGTACATATAGTTAGGGCTCTTCCAGCCTAACACTTGCTTGGCGCCTTCTGCCAACATAGCCTTGAAACCCATCTGCGAAACTACTTCGCCGATTGAGTCGGAATATATAAGTTCAGTGTTGCGGAATACGGTAGGGACAACGCCAAACGTATCTTCTATATTCTTCACCTGCATAGCCACTTGGCGCTTGAACTCATCGACGTTGCGAAGCGCTGCGAGCGAGTGCGCCGAAGTCTCTGCAAGGAACTCAACGTGCTTTGTCTTAGCCAGTTCCTTGAAGCTATCAATCACTTCGGGAGCGTAAATCTTGAGTTGGTCAAGCAGCGTACCCGAGATTGAGAATGTTACCGAAAATCTACCACGATACTTCTTTATGAGATCAAGTAAAATTCTATTGGTCGGCAAATAACATAGGTGCGAAAGGCGATTGATGTTGCTTTCGTTTGTATAATCATCATAGTAATAATGATCATTACCTATGTCGAAAAACCTATACCTGCGAAGTTTCACAGGTTGGTGCAATTGGAAGTATAAGCAAATATTTTTCATGTGCAGAAATTTTACTTGGACACAATTTCGTCGTAAATCTTTTTTATTTTATGAGCAGAGTTCTCCCACTTCAGCGAGTCGACCTCCTCTTTACCATGCTTTGCAAAGAATGCCGATAGCGATGGATACGATAGTACACCATACATAGCATCAGCCATAGCATCAATATCCCAGAAGTCTGTCTTGATAGCGTATGTAAGAATTTCCGAAACGCCCGACTGACGCGAGATGAGCACTGGCACGTTACTCTGCATTGCCTCGAGTGGCGAAATGCCGAACGGTTCCGATACTGATGGCATTACGTACAAGTCGGACATGTGGAGCATGGAGTATACATCTTGTCCGCGGAGGAATCCAGTGAAGTGGAAACGGTCGGTAATCTTCAAACTTGCCGCGCGGCGAATCATCTTCTCCATCATATCGCCAGAACCTGCCATCACAAATCGTACATTATCCATGCGTTGTAGCACCTTGTTGGCCGCCTCAATGAAGTATTCTGGTCCTTTCTGCATAGTTATGCGGCCAAGGAACGTGATAATCTTCTCGTCGACGCCTTTCGGACTATATGTAATATTCTGAGTCTTTAGAGGATCTACCGCATTGTAGACGGTAACAACTTTTTCGGCGGGTATGCCGTATTTTTCTATAACTATATTACGCGTAAGATTACTTACGGTGATAACCTTATCGGCAGCCTGCATACCACGACGCTCGATGTCGTAAACTACAGGATTGACAGAGCCACCCGAGCGATCGAAATCGGTAGCGTGAACGTGCACAACAAGCGGTTTGCCTGTTGCCTCTTTAGCTGCGATGCCTGCAGGATAGCAGAGCCAGTCGTGTGCGTGAATTACATCAAAATCGTTCTCTTGCGCTATCATATTAGCAATGATAGCGTAGTTGCGAATTTCTTCAAGCAGCGTTGTTCCATACTTACCAGTGAAGTGGAATTTGCCTTCCGAGTCGGTTTGGAAGAAGCGAAATGTCTCACCTACATTAAGCGAACGCAATCTGTAATAATCTTCAGGGTCTACATAGGGAACAAGCTTCGAGTCAACCTCGATATAGTCGAGAAGTTGGCTGTAGTGCGTCGTTCGCAACTTCCTATTCAGCACAGAGATGTTGTTAGCGCCTATGATAGTCTCCACCTTGCTTTTATCCTCGTCGCCAAAAGCTTTGGGGACAACGAATTTTACCTTTAGGTCCGGGATCGAAGCCATTCCTCTCGTTAGGCCGTAGCACGCTGTGCCTAAGCCGCCCGAGATGTGCGGTGGAAATTCCCATCCGAACATTAATACTCTCATAGTTTGTACCTCTTTTTTTATTTGGATTCTATAATATTCATGAGTTTTAGCACTGCAGCCACGTTCCACGCCATAGATATAGCGCCCTTAGCCTGATGCGGTGGATTGCCGTTGTAGCATTCCGATATTGTACCTATGCAGTGTTCTGGAATCTCGCTCTCGAAGTCCTCTACTATTCTGCGGAGCTGCGCCATACCACTATTCTTATGTACATCTACCATAACGTCGGCATAGAAACCGAGTAGCCATGGATATGCTGTACCTTGGTGTATAGCAAGTGCGCGCTGATCGGGATCGCCTTCTATTGCGCCTACATACTTTTCGTCTTTTGGTGTGAGACTACGTATGCCACGAGGCGTCAGAAGTTCCTTAGTGCATATTTCCAAAATCTGTTTTTTCTGCTCACGGCTCAGCGGCGTGTGTCTCAAACCTGCTGCAATGAGTTGATTTGGTCTAACAGAAGGCGACTTGTAATCGCCATCTACATAATCATACAAAGTACCATGAGACGTACAGAAGGTGTCGAGAAACGACTGACCTATCATCTGCAAACGCGGCTCCCACTCGGCCACAAAGGCTTTCTTCTTCATGCTGCGAGCCACTTCTATGGTCGTTGCAATGGCATTATACCACAATGCATTGACCTCTACTGCGCATCCGTAGCGTGGGGTAACCAATAATCCGTATGAGGTCTTCGAGTTCATCCATGTCTGCGGCTGACCTTCGTTGCGTGCATATATAAGTCCATTGTCTTGACGATGCATCTTGCCCGGAACGCCATTCCAATAGTGATTGAGCAAGTCGCTCATCAAGTCGAAATAGTCGTTCACGCGTATCGTCTTGGGGCAATAGCGTTCCATCTCGTTTATGCAGTAGAAGAACCACAGCGGGACATCTATCGAAGTTGAGTTAAGCGCTGCTTGGTCTATGTATAGGCGGCGGAGGTTAGGAAGCGCCGATTCGAAAATCTCAGCATACACTTTCTTGTCTTCCTGAAACATAGCAAGACCTGCAAGAGCCACGAACATATCGCGCATTTGCGGACCTTTCCAGTGGTAGCCCGCCTTCAGCATAACGGAACCATCTTGACGCTGCACAAACTGCTGAGCGGCATTTATAAGTAGGTTCTTCATGCTATTCTTAGGCGTACGTTTTGCCACCTCGCGACTGAATTTTGCCTTCAACGTACTCGTCGTCTGTTCGTTGAGCGATGCCGACACTACAACCGACTCGCCTTTCTTTATCGGGAATTCGAAGTAGCCTGGTACGTACAAATCTTCTCTATATCCATAGCCACGATAGCGTTCTTTGATATACTCTACGTCGCGATACCAATCGGGCATAGATATAAATTCTGTCTTCTTCGAGGTCTGCATATATAACGTAGGAAAACCGTCATAAAGGCAGAACGACACGCCGCCATTGCATACTCCATAGTGCGTATGCGCTTGGAAGTTCTCCTGCGTCAGTTCGTGAATATTTCTGAATGCCAAGAATGGTTTCAAGCGCAAAGTAGTGTCGGAGTGAGCATCTTCGAGCGTGTATTTTATCATAACTTGATTCTCGTTTTGCGACAAGATAAACTCTTGCGACAGCACCACACCTCCCACACGATGTGTCATCTTGGTGGTTGGGTCGGCCGAGTAGTCACACATATATTTATGACCTTTCGGCTCGAAATACTCGCCTTTATATTGCTGTATACCCAAGTTGAACGACTTTTCGTGCTGAATCACCGTACACTGCAGTGATGACAGCATTACATACTGACCGCCAAATTTTTCTATCGGACACACCAAAAGTCCGTGATATTTACGCGTATTACAACCGACTATCGACGTGCTCATGTAAGCACCCGCGCGGTTTGTTCTTAGAATTTCCTTGAATAAGGAATATTCAAGATTAGGCAGTTTGGAGTTGTCGAATTGGATATATTTCATAATTGTAAAAGCTTTACGGTATGTTTGTCTATTAAGTGCTGTTTTGCCGTTAGTTATTTTGATTTGCAAAATTAATACTTTTTCTAACCTTTCTTTATAATTCTTACAAATCATTAAGCCGACATTGCTTTTGCGTTACATAAATTTTCTAAGAAAGCTTAGCTTCTTAGATTATCTAACAAGCAAAAGGCATTTGCTATCGGTTTATAACTATCGGAAAGAGAATATTGTTTTGCCAAAACCTTTATGCGAGCCCTCGCTTTGTCTAAGAATTCGGCATATTTACTTGTGTTCGGCGTCAATGGTCGATGGCGAAGCATGGTAGATATTTTTTCTCCTTCGCGAGCCAAATCGCGTGTCTTGTCGGAGAAATACGTATGTGCAAAGTGTTCATACACATACCTAACAGCTTCTGGCGATGGATGAGCCATATCCGATGCATAGAAACGATAGTCGCGCAGATCGTCCATTACTATTTCGTACGATGGAAAGTATTGCACCAACTCGCCATCTACGACATCTGCCACCGAGAGCAGAAGAGTCGACTTGCTCAGAGTATTCTCCACCATGCCGTCGGCTAAATGGCGAATGGGGCTCACAGTAAATATTATTTGTGCCGAAGGATTTATCGACTTTATATCGCCAATAACATTGCGCAACGACGCCGTAGCCTCTGCCTGCGAGATTCTATATCGATTAAACAACTTTGCATTCTGCTTCTGACAATTCGCCACAACCATATTCATACTTATATTATTATATACGTATGCTGTACCGAGCGTAATCAGCACAAAATGAGCCTCTCGCAACTGACGATTTGCCTCTTGAGTATATTGGTCGAGTTTTGCAAGCAACGACTCTTTCGTCTCGGCCATAACACTACCATGAGCCATCAGGCTTACAAAAAATCCATCGCGCTCAACTATTTCGGCCTCAGTTGTTGGCGTTTGCGTAACTATTCTATGTATTTGGAACTCTATCGATTGTGGATTATACACCGTTCCGTATGGCGACTGATAGGCCTGCAAGAATCCATTGTTCATCAGCGTATTTAGTTCCTCGGCGAAACACGATCCTATTGAAAATAGCGAATCGCCGACATCAAACTTCACTTGCGCAGGTTTGATAGATATAGTGGTGCGAAAAGTCTGTTGTTCCATAGTCTGCTGATTAATTGTTTATACAAAGTTAGATGAAATGGGAGTTTGTAGATGCTAATACAGATAACTAAAAAAGCACATAAATTTGCGAACATAAAAGGCATATTATGAGTTGTAAGAAATTTTGTCTCTCGCTTTTCAAATACGAGCGCATTCCATCTGTCGAGGTTCAAATAGGCGAACTGCCTTTGGGTGGCAATAATCCCATTCGCATTCAGTCGATGACCACTACCGACACCAACGACACTCAAGCTTCTGTGGCTCAATGCAAGAGCATCATTGAAGCTGGAGCAGACCTTGTGCGCCTCACCACGCAAGGACAGCGCGAAGCCGAGAATTTGAAAAACATAATAGCCGACTTACGCAACGAAGGCTATACCGCACCAATAGTTGCCGACGTACACTTCAATCCGGCTGCCGCAATGACCGCCGCCCACTACGCCGACAAAGTGCGCATCAACCCAGGTAACTTCACTGGCGAAGCTAAACGCTTCAATGTAGATGCCGACAAAATTTCCGACGAAGAGTGGTACGGCATACTTCGCGAGAAACTCAGTCCGTTGGTGGATATTTGTCGCCAGAACGAGACTTCTATCCGCATTGGCGTCAATCATGGTTCGCTTTCCGACAGAATCATGGCACGTTTTGGCGACACCGCGCAAGGCATGGTTGCTTCGTGCACCGAATACCTCGATGTGTTTGAATCGCTGAATTTTACAGACATAGTTATAAGTATAAAGTCGAGCAACACTCGCGTGATGGTTCAGACCGTTCGTCTGCTTGCTGCCACTATGCTCGAGCGCGGACATTTCTATCCGCTTCATCTTGGCGTGACGGAAGCTGGTTCCGATGCCGAAGGCCGCATAAAATCAGCTGCGGGTATTGGTGCGCTACTCATCGATGGCATTGGCGACACCATTCGCGTATCGCTCACCGAAGCGCCCGAAGCGGAAGTTCCTGTAGCTCAGCAACTCGTCGACTACATAACTTCGAAAGCCACACATGCTACTATAGAGAGCGTCAGCGATGATAGCTATTCGCCGTACGAATATCGCCGTCGCGAGAGCAAGGCGGTGCTTAACATCGGCGGCAACAACCAGATTGCAGTGATAGCCGACGCTACGGCGCGCAAAAAGCCCGAGCGTTTCGATGCCGACATCGTCTTCTGCAACGATAATTATGCAGATGGCAAACCTGTGATTACAGACAACTGCGATGCCGACTCGCTGCACCTCATCTCCGCCCGCCAACTGATTGAGAAGGGCTCTGCCAACGATGTTTTTGTACTTATACAAACTGCGAACATCGACAGCGAATTAATTACTGTATTGCAGAAGAGCAACGTAGTAATTATTGCAAAACCTGAGACGACCAATCCTACGGCGGAGCTCCGGGCATTCATACTTAAGCTCAACGCCAACAATATCAGCGCGCCCGTAATTCCTTGGCTTCGCTACGACGACAAAGACTTGGCTACATTCCAACTCAAAGCCGCAGCCGATGCAGGTTTGTTACTCATCGACGGATTAATTGACGGATTGATGCTCAGCAACTTCAGTTTGCCAGAAAAAGATGTCGTAGATACCACATTCTCTATAATGCAAGCAACACGCTCGCGTTTCAACAAAGCAGAATTCATTTCGTGTCCTGGCTGCGGTCGCACGCTATACGATTTGCAGAAGACGGCTGCCACCATAAAAGAGAAATTCGGGCATCTACGTGGTTTGAAAATTGGCATTATGGGCTGCATAGTTAATGGTATTGGCGAAATGGCTGATGCCGACTATGGATATGTAGGCGCTGGTCGCGACAAGATTTCACTCTACCGTGGCAAAGAACTCGTCAGCCGCTCACTTTCTGAGGAAGATGCCATAGAAAAGCTCGAAGAAATCATACGTAAAGACGGCCTTTGGAGAGAATGTAAATAAAGGTTAATTGATTTATGACAAAAAAATTGTCTGTTAGTTAACTTATTACTATAATTGCAGTCAACATGCAAGGTTTTTATATGAAACACATTCTCGGTGTCGCATTGTTGTTATTTGCTTTCACAACAACAGTTACAACCAAGGCAGAAGATTTGGTTGTGAAGGGAACCTACCAAGGCGAAAATATATATGTACGCAACCCATTCGCCGCTTCGGGTGTAGGTTTTTGCGCGTATGAAGTTACTGTAAACGGCACAATCACTACTGATGAAATTAACTCAAGCGCTTTTGAAATCGACTTATCAACTTATGGGTTCTCTATCGGCGACGAAGTCACGGTAATTATTAAGTACAAAGATGATTGCGTACCTATGGTGCTCAACGCGTACGCGCTGCAAGTGAAAACTCCAGCGAAGATCGAAAGCGTTTCGGTAAAGAATGGCGTACTAACCTTCTCGACCACTGGCGAGACAGGCGCTATACCTTATATAATAGAGCAATACAGATGGAACAAGTGGATTCGCGTTAGCGAAATTCGAGGCAAAGGCAAGAATCAGCCTAACACCTACGAAGTGAAGGTTCGCCCTCACACTGGCGCAAATAAATTCCGCGTTCACGAGACCGATGGCAAAAAGATTTCTGTTTACTCTAAAGAGGCTGTTATGATTGTCACAGCACCAGCCATAACATACAAAGTGACCAAAGATGCCATAACATTCTCAGGCGAAACAATGTACGAAATATACGACCAATTCGGTGGTATAGTATTCAAAGGCTTCAATGCCAACATCAACATCACAAGTTTGCCGAAGGGCAAGTACTACCTCAACTTTGACAATCAGCAAACAGAATTTGTAAAGAAATAAACGATACTACAAAATCATCAAAAACAAAGCTCACTTTTCAACAGTGGGCTTTTATTTTATATATGTTCAGACCCCTTAGAATCTCCATTATTGCAGCGCTGTGGCTGACTT
>JAEEGL013950011.1_pt1 | contig 10919 bp, 7 predicted proteins | sample 9134231 | NCBI WGS metagenome assembly JAEEGL01 (sample SAMN16246548, study PRJNA631951) | gut metagenome | biome: gut microbiome; feature: rumen; material: fiber-attached | host: Bos | place: Iran: Karaj | collected 2018-10 | reverse complement strand
AGCAGATATTTGATAATAATTATTTGGTGTGGCTAAAACATATTGGTGAATTAGCAAAAGATAATCAACAATATGGTTGGTACTTAAAAATACATCCATCGGCTTCGAAGAGAGATTTGATGATTATGGATGAGTATTTGAGAGAGTACCCGGAAATCCATAAGATTGATAAGATGGTTTCGCCGATTCAGTTAAGAAAAGAAGGCGTGAAGTGGGCTCTTACGGTCTGTGGAACTATAGCACAAGAGTACCCTTTGATTGGCATACAGGTAATTAATGCAGGGAAAAACCCAGGTGAGAGATTTGATTTTGCATGGAATCCGAAGTCAAAAGAAGAGTTTGATAAGTTAATTACCAATTTAGACAAGGTAGAACCGAAAGAAGATTTTGAAGAAATATATAAGTTTTATGCATTAAATGTTCTGTATTACAAAAGAAGAGAATACCATGACTCAAACATTTTCTTCGATGATGTAAGGCTAGAATGGGATAGACCAACGCTCTTACGTAACGGGCTTGATTATGGAACTTGGCAATACGAACAGTATCTTAAGGAATGGACAGCAGAGAAACATCAAAGGACGTTACAAAGAATACCTGAATTGATAAAAGAACTGGATGAATGGAAACCAGATTGTTTTTACAGATAGGATTAGAAAAGCATGATTAGAGTGAGCTGTATCGTACCAGTTTACAATATAGAAAAGTATCTTCCAGAGTGTTTAGATAGTATATTGTCACAAACATGTGAAGATATTGAGGTTATTTGCATTGATGACGCGTCTACGGACAATTCGCGGGAAGTGCTTAAAAAGTATGCGACAGAAGACAAGCGAATTCGTTGCGTGTTTAATGTGCAGAACCAGGGGCTTTCTGCATGCCGCAATATTGGAGTAGATAAGGCGCAGGGGAAATATATTCTTTTCGTTGATGGAGATGACTTGATTAAAATTAATGCAGTTGAAATATTATTATCAGCTGCTGAAAAAAAGGATACAGATGTTCTTGGCTTCGATTTAATAGAGATTGATGAGTTGAACCAGAAAACAAGGAAGAATGCGAGAAGTTTGCAAAACGTTGACACAATGCATGGAAAAGAGTACTTTGAACGATGCCTTTCTGAAGATGTGTTTTTCGTGGCAGTATGGACGTATTTTTATAAACGGGAATTCATTGTTGATAATGAGATACGGTTCGAAGAAGGCCTTCTTCATGAGGACGTCTTATTTAGTTTTTATGCAATAATGACAGCTAATCGTGTAGCAAGATTATCTGATAAATTGTACTACTATAGAAAACGTACAGAATCTATAACGACGAATCCGCTAAACATGCTGAAACGAGTGGAAAGTATGTGTTTTATTATTTCTAAACTACAAGATTTTTTGTTGCAAATAACAGATACAAAACTTGAGAGTAGCGTGGAGAGTTTTATTAGACGACAAGTAAGATTACTTCGAAATTATTATAAGCAGTTGGACACAGTCCCAATTGGTTTTGATAAGGGGAAAGAATATGTAAAGGCGATTCTTCCGTTGATTCAAGGAAGTTTGTATAATGGGTATTTTCCTTATAAACTACGCACAGAAGACATGGCTATGCTAAGAAATAGCAAATTGATACTGGTTTATGGTGCAGGCGTAGTAGGGAAAGCTATGGTTGAATTGCTAGAAGAAAGAGGGATTCATCATTATAGGCTAGTTGAAACGGTAAGCGATGGAGAAGTAGATGAAATTGCTGCTTACAAGGGAACGGAAAGCGTTGTGATAATAGCTTCACAGAAGCATAAAGATGAGATGGTTGCTAATGTGAAGAAACTAGGATTTAAAAGGATTATAGTCCCCGTCTTCTAACATAGATAAAGAAAAATGACGGTATATCTATCGATTTATAATTATAGGGTGAAGGATAATTGAAAATGAATGAAATTGTATTATTTGGAGCAGGAAAAGTTGGCGTTCATGCGATAGAACATTTTGGGAGAAATCGGATTAAATACGTTATTGATAATGATGAGAATAAATGGGGTAAAACGCTTGAGAGTATAGAAATAATATCTTTTGAGAGTTACCTAAATAGATTGGAATTACAGGAATATGACCTGGTAATAGCAGTAGGGAATAGTTACATTTCACAAGTGGAATCACAAGTGAAAGAAGCGAAAATCAATAAATATTATATTTATTCTAAACGTTCAATTGATAAGGTGTCCGAAATATTACATCATTTACGCGTGGATGAAAAAATCGTTTTATTCGGTGTTGACCTTCATGATATAGCTATTGTGGATATTCTTGACTTTGACAAAGTCGAATTGGCTGGAATTAGCGATTTTGAAGATAGTGACAAGATTGGAAAGAAAATTGATAAGTATACAATAGAACCGCCTCTACGTTATAAAGACTTGAATGTATCATTTCTTGTTCTAGATTCGTTTTTTTATGTTGCAGCGGATGAATATCTAAAACAAGTTATTGGTGATGAAGCGAGGATTATTAATCCTTACAGAAAAAAAGGTTATTTTGACGGTAGGATACTTGTTAATCCATATAAAGATAGACAAACAGAAACAACGGAAGATAGTTGGAATGCCTCACTAGTAGATTCGTATACCATTAAAGCAGTTGATAAGTATGTTCAGGTTGTTAAAGACCATGTACCGCTGTTCCGTTTTATTGAGATAGAGACATATAATCGGTGCAATGGTTCATGCAGCTTTTGCCCGGTGAGCAAGAATAATGATCCTAGAGACGAACATAAAATGTCATGGGAACTTTTTAAAAAAATAATTAATAATCTTGCAGATTTAAATTACGATGGAGAATTATGCACATTCTCGAACAATGAGCCTTTTTTGGACGAAAGAATCATTGAGATGAACGCATATGCCCGTGAAAAACTTCCTAATGCAAGAATGCATTTATATACAAATGGAACATTGCTTACGATGGAAAAATTTCATGGGATAATGAAGTATTTGGATGAATTAATCATAGATAATTACCAACAAGAGTTAAAACTGATTAAGCCCGTACAGGAAATATATGATTATCTAATGTCACATGATGAATATAATGGACGAGTATCCATAGTGCTACGAAAACCAATTGAGATTCTTACTTCAAGAGGTGGTGATGCGCCAAATCGTTTGAATGTTAAATCATTTCCTGAGAATGGTTGTGCACTGTTATTTGAACAGATGATTATTCGTCCGGATGGTAAAGTCTCCTTATGTTGCAATGATCCTTTGGGTAAAAATACACTAGGAGATGCTACAAAACAAACTCTCGAGGAAATCTGGTATGGGGCACCCTACTCAAGGATTAGGTCTCTTGTGGCAGAGGGAAGAGAAAATTGGGAGCATTGTAAAAACTGCGATACATTTTATATATATTAAAAGGATGGAGTAATTTGTGAGTAATCCAATAATAAGTGTTTTGGTACCAGCTTATAATGTAGAAAAATATGTAGCGGCTTGTATTGAATCCATTATAAATCAGACATATCGAAATTTAGAGATCATCGTTGTTGATGACGGGTCGACCGATTCTACAGGGAGCATTATAGATCATTATGCGTCCTGCGATTCGCGTATAAGAGTAGTTCATAAAGCGAATGAAGGTTTAGTTATGGCAAGACGTGATGCTTTAGATATGGCGACTGGAAGTCTTGTGGGATTTGTTGATAGTGATGACTGGATTGATCCACAAATGTATGAGAAATTATATGCCGCCATGATTGCAACTGGGGCAGACATAGTCACGTCTGGAAGAATCATTGAGGAAAAAGATAGAAGCTTCCCTTTATTTGATTTGGTAAATGCAGGCATATATCATCCGTTAGAAGATAAACAGTTTTGTCATGATTTGATATTGGATAGCCAAAATCACTTATGGGGAATTACGCCCAATTTTTGGAATAAGCTCTTTAAGATGGATATTATTAAAGAACGACAAAAACATATTAGCAGAGAAATAACATATGGCGAAGATGATGCTTGTGTATATAGTGCATTGGCTTTTGCAAATACAGTTACTGTTCTGGAAGAGGCATACTATCATTATAGAATGAGAGACGATTCTATGAGCCATTCAGCAGATGATTACTACATGCAAAAAGTGAATCTTCTTTATTTGGATATGAAAAACGGGTTTTTAGGACATCCGTATGAAAAAGTGCTTAAATCTGGTTTGGATTTATACATGTTTGAATTCTTAAGAAGAGGTATACAGAGTTTATGGGGGATTAAGGTCGATTTCAATCCTGTTCCATTTAAAATGAGCTTGTCTGATTTAAATCTCCAGGACCGTTTTGTACTTTATGGTGCGGGGAAGGTTGGGCAAGATTTACAAGCAGAGTTTTGCAGGCTTGGAATGCAAAAAAATATCATTTGGGTTGATAAGAATAAAGAGAAGTATGCGGAACTGAATCAAGTGGTTTTTGGACAGGAACGTTTAAAAGAGCGGGATTTCAACAATGTTATAGTTGCAGTAAAAAGTGATAACACATTCAAAGAAATTAAAAACGAACTGATTGATTTGGGAATAGAAGAAGACATAATTCAACATGTTAAGGCTTTAAATGTGATTGAACTTTGCAAGAGGTTGTAAAATGACTGATGCGGAAAGAAAGAACCCTTTGGTTAGTATTGTTTTACCATCGCTGAACAGTGTAACTTATATTAAAGAATGCTTAGATAGTATTGTAAATCAAACTGTGCGCCCGTTTGAACTGCTATGCGTGGATGCTGAATCTGAGGACGGGACATTGAATATTCTAGAGCAATATGAAACAAACTATGACTGGATTCATGTTATAACCACTAATGTCAGAAGTTATGGGTATCAGGTGAATCTAGGGATAAAGCAAGCTAAAGGAAAGTATCTAATGATTGTCGAGTCGGATGATATTCTTTCGCGAGATGCATGTGAAATCATGACAGATTCGATAATAAGATATCGTGCGGATTTTGTTAGAGGCACGATGATGGATTTTGTTGACTATAATGACAAAAAGGTAGCATATGTTAGTTCTTATTATTATGCTAACCACGAGACAGATAGATTAATTAGATTAAATGAAGAGCCAGGTTATAGAAGAACCAATACTATTTGCATACAGGCGTCTATATATGATTTAGATTTTATAAAAAAACACAAAATCGTTTTACACGAGTCAAGAGGAGCATCCTATCAAGATGCGGGGTTTTGCATACAAGTTTCTGCTTTTGCGAGCAGTTGCACTTTTCTAAACAAGGTTATTTATTATAGAAGAAGAGGAAATGAGGGATCTTCTTATTTCGTCGGAGCAAATTATGAAAAAATAATAGATGAGTACAAGTGGATTGCTGGAAAACTCTTAATTGATAGTAATGAAACATCTAAAAACGATCTACTTCTTTATACAAAGTTGCATAGCTATTATTGGATGCTTGCAAGGGTCTCCAAGGAAGTGCAGGTTGATTTTATTCAGTCTATTCAAAAAGAATTAGATGATTATGATACTTTTTGGTGTGAAAAAAAACTTAATGATACTGAGAAAAAGATGCTTTCCGAACTGCGTGGGGGAACGATTTTTTCCGGGATGATTGAAAAAAAGTATAGTAATGTGAAAAGAATTCTAGAGTGGTTGGATTATGGAAGTATAGTAATATTTGGTATGGGAAATTTGGGGCGTTTTTTTACCGAGAACTTGATAGATGTACAAAAGAGTTTCGACAAAAATGTGATAGATGCCGTATGTGATAACAGCGATGCGCTTATTGGAACAGAGATGTATGGAAAAACGATTCATTCGGTAGAGACTACAACAAATAGTTTTCCTAAGTCCATGTATTTTGTTGTAAATAAACGAGAACCTGAAGAAATGAAAAAACAACTAGTGTGTGCTGGTATTAGTGAAGGACAAATATATATAATCAATTCTAAAGATCAAATATCCGAAATGTTTGATTTGGAAATGGTTGCGATATAGAACGCTAAATGCTAAAAAATTAATAAGATTTAGCGGAGTATGAAATGATTCATTTGTAACAGAAGGATAGTAGAACTATGAGGCAAATGTATAGAATTGTGACCTATGGCCTTCGCTATGCAGACTTTGCGCGCCAGCGTGAGTTGTTTGCTTTGAGTGATAACGGAGATATAGAGATAATCGGTGAACTGGGGTATGACCCGGTGGATGAAGAAATCTTTTATTGTAGAAAGTCTATGCAGGAGGGGTTGAATCTCCCTTACGATAAAATCCTGGTTTGTGGAGACTCTTTGCGACCGATTACCGATTCTTTCCCTGCGAATGCGTGGAATAAAACAGAGCTTCTGGATGAGTTTGTGAAGCCGTATCATGTAGAAACGGAGCACCAACAGGTGGCAATTTTGCGAGAACTGGTGGAAGCATCTGATGAGGAAATCAGCAATCGCGATTGGCTTAGCAGTAGACTGTATCGGTATGGCTTTTTCCCATTTTTTAAGTTGGCTAAAAATCCTCAGGCGGGAGTTCATTTCAGCACCTCGGGGATCCTGCAGGTGCCGGATGAGTTTGTGGATTTCTGCATAGAATTGAGCAAAGTCAAATGTAAAAAGGCCATTGAGATAGGAGTAGCCAGAGGCGGGAGTTCTTATGTGATGGCTGCGCTTCTATATCGAAATAATCCGCATATGACATATCAGATGGTGGATATTGTAGATAATCTGGTACATTTTGAGGATGCTCGTGGGATTATTCCATCCCTTGCGAAGTGCATTCCTAATACGTCAGAGGATTTTAAGGGGCAGCAGTATGACTTTTGCTTTATTGACGCAGATCACTCTTATGAGGGCGTGATGGCGGATTGGCAAAACGTTGGCCGTTATGCGAAAATGTGCGTGTTCCATGATATCTATGCCCATGAGTACGATGCTGAGAATGGTGGTACAGTTCGTGGCTGGCAGGAGATCAAAGCAGAAATGAGTGGCAGTACGATTCGCGAATATACTAAATACCCAGACAAGTGGATGGGAATTGGAGTAGTAGAGCATGACTGATATGGCGAAGACCATAATTGAAGATTTACCTACGGCGTTATACCGTTGGTATCCGTTTAGAGCAGGGGCGAGACTGCTCTATTTGGGATGCGATAGTGCCATCACAAGGATGCTTCGCGGGTGGAAAAACTTGGATGTGACGGTAGAAACAATCGCAGATAATGTTTCTCTGACCGATATGGATGCCGAGAAGTACAGCTATATTGCTATGGAGGCTTCGGTTTTGGAGAAATCAAAGAATCCAACGGAGCTTTTGTGTGGAGCAAAATCTCTACTCGCAGACGATGGCGTACTTCTTTTCTCCATGCATAATCGTTTGGGAATTCGTTATTTCTCTGGAGATATCGATCCTTATACGCAGAAGAGTTTGGATGGCGTAGAGGATTACTGGCGTGTGAACCCTGAGATGCAGGTAGGGCTTACCGGTAGATGTTATGATGCGCACACGGTAGAGATGGCATTGAAGGAAGCCGGTTTGCAGAAGGCAAATCGATTCTCTGTCTATCCCGGATTAGAGAATCCGGCGATGTTATATGAAGAAAATTATCTTCCTAAGGAGAAAGTAAGCAGTCGAATCTTTTCCCAATATCAGCACCCGCAGAATGTCTATTTGGAAGAACAGTTCCTATATGATTCCTTAGTGGAGAATGGACTATTCCATCAGATGGCCAACGCGTATCTGTATGAGTGCACGAAGGGACAGGCAAGTGATGTGCTTCAGGTTACAAATTCCCTGGACCGTGGTCCTGAGAACAGCCTCATCACCGTTATCCATGCTGATAAGACGGTTAGCAAAGAACCTGCCTACGAAGCAGGTGCAAATAGAATTCAGCAGTTAGCTAAGAATATGGAATACCTGAAAAATCGTGGTATTCCAACTATCGATGGTCATATGGTAGATGGCCGCTATGTGATGCCTTATATAGACGCACCCACAGGTGAACAGCATCTGAAGGAATTACTGGTAAGCGATGTGGATGCATATCTGAAGGAATTGGATCGATTCCGTGAGTGTATCTCGAAATCTGCAGAAAGCCATGATGGGGTTTTAGAGAGAGCCTTCATCGACATGGTGCCACTCAATACCTTTTATTTGGATGGTCAGTACGTCTTCTTTGATCAGGAGATGTGTATGAAAGACCTGCCGGTGGATTATATCATGCACCGTGTGATTCAGATTGCACATAACAGCAGACCGGAACACGAAAGCATCATCCGTAAGGCTGAGCTTTTCAGACGCTATGGTATGCCGGATGGCGAGACTGGTGACGAGGACGAGAGAAATCGTTACTTCAAGTTAGATGAAGAAATCATGGGCGATCTCAGAAATGAGAAGGTCCTGGACGAATATTACAAGTCTGTGAGACGGGATTGGAATGTGGTGCAGCGAAACCGCGATAGGATGTCTCATTTGGCAGCAGACTATAAGGAGAATTTGGAAAAGGCTTTGGCTGAAGCTAAGAGCAAGAAGCTAATTCTCTTTGGCTCCGGTAAGTTTGCACGGACATTTCTGACCAGATACGGAGCAACGATTCCGGTCCATATGGTATTGGATAATAATGAAAGTAGATGGAACCAGTTGCTGTATCCGGAAGGCTATGAGGATGGAGAGAGCGAGTTTGCATCAGAAGCGCATAAGCAGGAAAAGGGCGTCAAAATCGTAAGCCCTGCTTATCTGCAGAAACTGACAACGGGTGAATACGATATCGTCATCTGTATCAAGAACTATGAGGCGGTGGCGAGACAGTTAGATGATTTAGGTATCTATGAGTATTCGGTGTATAACCCGGATGTGCCATATCGATTTGAGGTAATCGATGGGGATGCGCCTTGCAAGCAAGACACGGGTAAGCCATATCACATCGGTTATACGGCAGGTGCGTTTGACCTATTCCATATCGGTCATGTGAATCTCCTGCGTCGTGCGAAAGAGAAATGCGACTATCTCATCGTAGGCGTCATGACAGACGAGGCTATCACGGATTATAAGAAAAAGGCACCTTTTGTACCCTTCAAAGAACGAGTGGCGATGTTGGAAGCCTGCAAGTATGTGGACAAAGTGGTAGAAATCCCATACCGTCGTGGAAACACGGACGAAGCTTGGAGCCTATACCATTTCGATGTGCAGTTCTGCGGTACGGACTATGTGGGCGTGGACTTCCGCATGCAAGAGAAGGAGTTCCTGGAAAAGCATGGCGCGACCTTGGAGATGTTCCCGTATACGGAGAGCACTTCCTCCAGTAAGTTGCAGGAACTCATAAAACGTAATTTGCTATAAAAGATAACAAATAAGAAATTCCTATATGCTGATTCTGGCAGCGGGAGAGACGATGAAACTATATTTTCTAGACGGATGTTTTAAAGATGAAAAACTAGAACCGGTATCACTGCCAAAGACATTGCACCACTACTGCGACTATACCCTTTTCTCAAATACGATTTCTTATCGAGAGGAACTGGGCGTGCTAATGCGCGGCGAGTACACGGAGCCGCAGGACCTGATTGAAAAGGTGGATGCTTGTAATGCAGTGGCTGGCAAAGAAGAGTTCGGTGTATTCCTGGATATGGGGGTATGTTATCTGGCTGGCCAAGATGTGTATGAGGTCATCGAAGCCTTAGGCACTCGTATCAAGGTTCTGATTGTCAGAGAGAATAACGGTGTGCAAAGCAGACCCTTTATGCCTTTTACCGGACCACATTTGGATTACGAAAGATTGATTCGACTTCTTCGTAGAATCGGGTTTGATGACGTACTGGTGCTGGATATTTCTATGATTCGCGGGTATGACTGGTTGCAGATGCGCAAGCTCCTGGAGCACACCGTCGTAAAAATGGGACAGTACATTGCTTGGCAGATTCAGATAGAGCCTACCTTGGCTAAGTACTCGAAGCGTGTTCTTTTTGGCGCAGGCCAGATGTGCAAGAATTATATGGACTATTATGGACAGAAGTATCCGGTGCTTTTTACCTGCGATAATAATCAGAATAGATGGGGGCAGACCTTTGAGGGATTAGAGATTCGGAGTCCTGAGGCTTTGAAGGATTTGCCGGAGGACTGTGCCATCTTCCTTTGCAATATGTACTATGATGAAATCGAGCAGCAATTACGGGATATGGGTATTCGCAATCCTATCGAGAAATTCAGCGATGAGATATTGCCGGAAGAACCTTTGACGTGAGAATGTAATACAAGGGAAGAATAGCTTGAAGAAAACGCGATTGTGCTAATTGGGGATAAGTAGGAGAAAAATGCTGGAGTTAGGTGTACAGACACAAAATATCATAGAGGATGAGAATCCGTTAGAAGGTTTTCGTAAGCTACGTGAATCTGGTTTTACGTGCTGCGATTTCAGCTTGAATGGATATTGGAAGAATCGAAAGATTTACGAAGGCGATTGGAATCCTTTCTTTGAGCAGACTGTCGGTGAATTAGAGGCGTTCTTTGCACCGCAGAAAGAGGCTGCAGCACTTGCTGGTGTACGATTCCATCAGATGCATATGCCTTATCCAATCTTAGTACCGGATGGAAAGGCCAGACTGAACACCTATCTGTGGAATCAAGTGGCACCGAAGAGTATGGCCATCGGGCGATTCCTTGGCTGCAAATATATTGTTGTACATGGGTTCAAGCTAAAGGACAAATTGGGCAGTGAAAAGGCAGAGTGGGAAAAGACGAGGGAGTTTCTGGATTTTCTGGCGCCGATTGCAAAAGAGTACGGTATGACAATCTGCCTTGAAAATCTATATGGAGGCAACGAGTATCGCAAGTTGGAGGGACCGTGCTGTAATGCAAAACTGGCTGCAGAACGGATTGACATGTTGAATGAGAGACATGGGGCAGAACTATTCGGTTTTTGCTTTGATACCGGCCATGCGAAACTGGTGAATCTGGATATT
>JAEEGL013913997.1_pt1 | contig 10919 bp, 12 predicted proteins | sample 9134231 | NCBI WGS metagenome assembly JAEEGL01 (sample SAMN16246548, study PRJNA631951) | gut metagenome | biome: gut microbiome; feature: rumen; material: fiber-attached | host: Bos | place: Iran: Karaj | collected 2018-10 | reverse complement strand
AGAGCTGTAAAAGGAATGCTTCCACATAATAGATTAGGAAGACAAATGTATAAGAAATTATTCGTATACGCAGGAAGCGAGCACAAACAAGAGGCTCAAAAGCCAGAAGTGCTTGAAGTTAAGTAGGAGGGTTTAAAGTATGGCAAAAGAAAAGAAAAATGTTTATACTGGAACTGGTCACAGAAAGACTAGTGTAGCAAGAGTTACATTAACTTCTGGATCTGGAAAAATCACAGTTAATGGAAGAGATGTTAAGGAATACTTCCCTTCTGAAATCTGTGTAATGGATTTAACTCAACCATTAGTATTAACAAATACAAAAGATATGTTTGATGTTGATGCTCAAGTTACTGGTGGAGGATTCCAAGGACAAACAGGAGCTATTCGTTTAGGAATTACAAGAGCTTTATTAGATTATGATAAAACTACTCCTGCTGATTCAGAAAATAGTTTCAGAAAGACCTTAAAAGTAGCTGGATTTATTACAAGAGATTCTCGTAAGAAAGAACGTAAGAAACCAGGATTAAAGAAAGCACGTCGTGCACCACAATTCAGCAAACGTTAATTTGTTTCAGAAAGTATCAAAGACCGATTATTCGGTCTTTTTTGTTTGCATAATATGCTATAATAAGAAAAAGGAGTCTTAATATGAAAAAATTTTTGATTAGTTTTATTATTTTTTTAGTAGCAACTACTGCAGGAACCATTTATTTAATGAGACAAAAAAATCCAGAAGAGAATAAGAAAAAAGAAAAAATTATAAAAAGAAAAGAATGTGTACCATTTACAGGAGGAGCATTTCATCTAGTTCTTTATAAAGATATAGAGGAAGAACCAGAAAGAATGCATGTAGGAATAGCAGTATCTCCTGATTCTTATTTAGATTTACCAATTCCTGAAAAAGAAGGATATGAATTTGATGGATGGTATTATGACAAAGAATTCAAAAACAAAGTAGAAGCAACAAATTCTAGAGAAATAACACCAGTACCAGAAAGAATAGATGATTGTATTGTAGGATATCAAGATATTCCATTATATGCAAAATGGAAGAAGAGATAAGGAGTGATAATATGATAAAACCAAAGAAACTTGAAAAAGGAGATAAAGTAGCAATTGTATCTCTATCAAGAGGATTACTAGGAATGCCTTTTATTAAGCATGAACTAGATTTAGGATTAAAACGTTTAAAAGAACTAGGCCTAGAACCTGTTATTATGGATAATTCTCTAAAAGATATGGATTACTTATTTGATCATCCAGAAGAGAGAGCAGCCGACTTAAAACAAGCATTTCTAGATGATAGTATCAAAGGTATTATTACCGCTATTGGTGGAGATGATACTTATAAAACAATTCCTTATCTAATGGAAGATAAAGAGTTTATAGAAGCAGTAAAAAAACATCCAAAACTATTTACTGGTTTTTCTGATACAACAAATAACCATTTTATGTTTCAAAAACTAGGTCTAGAAACCTTCTATGGACCATGCTTCTTAGTAGATTTAGCAGAATTAGGTCCAGAAATGTTACCTTATACCAAAAAATCTTTTGAAATGTTTTTTAAAAAAGAAAATGGTTATGAAATAACATCTAGTCCAGTATGGTATATGGAAAGAGAATCTTTTGGAGAAGACCAAGTAGGAATTCCTAGAATAGAGAAAAAAGAAACTCATGGCTTTGAAACAATAAATGGAAGTGGAGAAGTAACTGGTAAACTACTAGGAGGATGTATTGAAAGCTTATATGACATCTATACCAGTGAAAGATATGGAGAAGAAAATAAAGTTTATCAAAAGTACAATCTTTTACCAACCTTAGAAGAGTGGAAGGAAAAAATATTATTCTTAGAAACATCAGAAGAAAAGATATCTCCAGAAAAACTAGAAATCATTTTAAATTACTTTAAAAAAGAAAAAATACTAGAATCAGTTAAAGGAGTAATCGTTGGAAAACCAATTGATGAAACTTATTATGAAGAATATAAAGAAGTTTATCAAAAAGTATTTAAGAATTTAGCTACACCAGTATTATTCAATGTAAATTTTGGTCATTCTGTTCCAAGAACGGTATTACCATATGGAGTAGAAGCAACCATTGATTACGATAAGAAAGAAATAAAGGTCAATGAAGAAATCTTTAGTTAGTCTACTTGCTTTATCAATCATTCCTCATCAAGAATATTCAGGACCAATGATAGATGATCAAAAGGTATTAGATTGTATCATGAATATGTATTTTTACCTTTTATCAGAAGAAAATGATCCTAGAAAAGAAGAATTTTTTGATAAATTTAGTAAACAATATGATGCACTAGATCCAAGAGAACAAGAACAAGTAAGAGAAGACTATCTAAGTATTGTGAAAGCTCAAGAGGAGCATCAAGAAAAAGAGTTACAAAAAGAAAAGCCCCAATAAGGGCTTTTTTTGACTTTTCATAAGAATGATGTTAGAATAAATATCCACTGAGAGGGGAATCGATATGGAAGAAAAGAAACCTGCTGGAACAGAAGTATTAATCTTTAAACATGTTCGTGAATGGGGACCAAAACAAGATTATATCAATTTTAAGAAAGGTATTATTCAAAATAGTTTTTTAACAGAAGATTTAGCAAATCATGGAAGTCCAGTATTTAAGAATTTTTATACTGTACAAGGAGAAGATGGATGCTTGTATTTTGGTACCTATGGAGAAGGAACAATAGGAGGAAGCTTCTTTAGAACAAAAGAAGATCATCAAGCTTATTTATCAAACGAAATTAGAAGATTGCAAGAAAAAAGAGCATCTATAGATAATCAAATAGAAAAATTAAGAGAAATGATTGTTGAATTAACTCCAAAAAAAGAGCAAAATAAAGATATTATTCAAAAATAAAAGAGAAGATTACTTCTCTTTTTTTATGCCGTTTTAATATGTTTTTTTGTTCTCTGGTGGTCTTGTCTTAAAACCTCAATTTGGTCATAAGCGATTCCTTTTGGTACTGGGTTTTGTTTTAAATATTTTTCAAAAGAATCCATATTTCCAACAAATACAGATTGAGGATCTCGCTGTAGTGCAATGACCGCATCGCTTCCTACATGATATTCCTTTTCAACCTTTCCATAAGTTGTTTTTAATTCTGCTAGAGCACGAATCATTTCTAAATGATCTTCATAGTTAACCTCTCGAAATGATTCAATCTTTGTGGATAGACCACAAACTTGCAAAAAGAACTTGTTGTCCTTTAAAAATACAGGATAAACAACTTCTGGTGCTGATTGAAAGGGATTGATGATACCGACTAATTTATAAGAACCTTTTTCCATATAGCAATCCTCCATAAAAATATTATAGCATAACAAGTAAGAAAAACAAAAAAGAACCTTGTAAAAAATGGGAATGTAGGATACAATATAAGTTAGATAAATAGAATAAAAATACGGGGTGATTTCTAGTGATTGTTAGATTAATCAAGAAAAAGAAAATCTACAACTTTTCTCTACCTGAAAAAATCTCTGGAAACTATTGGATTACAGATAATGATTATTTTGGGAATACTAGAAACTTAATCAATGTTGAAGAGTACAATGGAGCATGGAAAATCAAGAGTGACTTCGAAACAAAGATTATGAATGGTGATCAGGAAGTTGAAGCAGCCATATTGAAAGAATATAATATGTATTTATTGAAAATCAATACGGACAATGAATACGTTATTTTATACTGCTCTCCTTCAACAGAAAAGGAAATACTAAAATTAAGAGTTCAAGATGGAAAAGAAATCTTAATTGGTACTGATAACCGTTCAGAGATTTACTATAACTATCCATTAGTCTCAAGACAACAAGCAAGATTAATTTATAGCAATGGGGTTTGGGTAATACAAGATTTGAATAGTAAATACGGAACCTATGTCAACAATGCAGCTATAACTACAAAACAGTTGGAATATGGAGACATAGTTTTTATCATGGGATTAAAAATCATTGTCATGAAAGACACCCTAATTTTAAATAATATACCAAATTTCTTGAAAATAGATGGAGGAGCTTTTGAAACAGTAGGAAGCTTTATTCAAAAACAAACAGAGTTTGATAATCCTGATGAAGAATCTATTGAATTCTACAAAGAAGATGATTACTTCTATAGAGCTCCTAGATTCAAGACAGGAATTGAACCTACTAATATCGTAATTGAACCACCTCCAGGAACTCAAGAGGAAGATAAAACACCAGTATTATTCACAATTGGACCAATGCTTACAATGGCAATGATGTCTATGTCTACTGGATATACTTCTCTACTTGGAGTCATTAATGGTACTGCTGACTGGGGAGCTGCTGCTCCAACATTATTGATGTCAGGAGCAATGCTTGCTACGATGCTTTTATGGCCTACCTTACAAAGAAGATATGCTAAGAAAGAAAAGAAGAAAGCAGATGAAGAAAGATTAACCAAATACATGGCTTATTTGGAATCTAAGAAAGAAAAAATTCAAACAGAGATGAAGATTCAAAGACAGATTTTAATTGATAACTACTTACCTTTATCTCAAATTAAAGAAATTATTTACCAAAAGAAGAGAAATCTTTGGGAAAGAGAAATAGATCAAGAAGACTTCTTAGACTTACGTTTAGGAGTTGGATCTACAGAATTAGCTGGTAATATTAGTATTCCAGAAGAACATTTCTCAATTAAAGATGATGACTTACTAAAAGAAGTTTATAAAGTAGGAGCAACTTCAAGAACACTTGAAAATGTTCCGGTATCTCTAAACTTTATTCAAAAGAATATTGTTGCTATTATTGGTACTGCAGCAAATAAGAAATTATTCTTAGATGGATTAATTCTTCAAATGTTAACATATCATAGTTATGAAGATTTAAAGATTGTAATATTAACCAATGAACAAAATTCTGTTAATTGGGATTATATTAAAACATCTCCACATAACTGGAATAATGATAGAACAATGCGTTACTTTGCAACAAACCTAGATGAAGCAAAAGAAATCTCTCTAGAATTAGAGAAAGAAATGCAATCTAGAAAGTTTAAAGATAATAACGGAAAGATGGAATTAAGTGGAACAGATTACCATCGTTATAAACCATACTATGTATTCATTACAGATGATTACAAGTTAGTAAGAGATATTGAAATTGTAAAAGACGTATGTGAAATGCCTCTTAACTATGGATTTAGTTTAATTGTAGTAAGTCCAAGACTTGTTAATATCCCTAATGAATGTAAGACTTTCATAAGTATCGGAGATAAAAAATCAGGTATTTTCGAAAGTGAATTAGTATCTAATAAACAAAAAGAATTCGTTGCAGATTTTGATCCAACATTAAATATCCTAGAATGTTGTAAATTACTTGCAAATATCCCAATTGATATCGCAAGAGAGAATCGTGCTTTACCAACGAGTGTATCATTCCTAGAAATGTACAATGTTGGTATGGTTGAACAATTAAATATCTTAAACCGTTGGAGAACAAACGATCCAACCAAATCTCTACAAGCACCAGTTGGAATTGATAAATCAAGAGAATTATTTAAACTAGATTTACATGAAAAAGCTCATGGGCCACACGGACTTATCGCTGGTATGACTGGTTCAGGTAAATCAGAATTCATTATTAGTTACATTTTATCAATGGCTTTAAACTATCACCCATACGAAGTATCATTCGTACTTATCGATTATAAAGGTGGAGGTTTAACAGGAGCTTTTGAAAATAAAGAAACTGGTATTAAACTACCACACTTAGCTGGAACAATCACCAACTTGGATACTGTTGAAATGAACCGTTCCTTAGCATCTGTTCAATCAGAACTTCGTAAACGTCAAAGATTATTTAACGAAGCAAGAGATAAGTTGGATGAAAGTACAATTGATATCTATAAATATCAAAGCTTATATCGTAGAGGTCTAGTTGAAAGACCAATTTCACATTTATTTATCATTTCAGATGAGTTCGCTGAGTTGAAAGATCAAAGACCAGAATTCATGGAACAATTAATTTCTACAGCACGTATCGGACGTTCCTTAGGAGTTCACCTTATTCTAGCAACCCAGAAACCATCAGGAGTCGTAAATGACCAAATCTGGTCAAACTCTAAATTCCGTGTATGTTTAAGAGTTCAAGACAAATCAGACTCTATGGATATGATTAAATGTCCAGATGCAGCAGAACTTAAAAATGCTGGTAGATTCTATCTACAAGTAGGTTATAACGAATTATTCGCTATGGGACAAGCTGCGTGGGCAGGAGCTCAATATTATCCAACAGAGAAAAGAAAGAAAAAAGTAGATCAAACCATTAGTATCGTAGATAATGTTGGTGGAGTTGTTAAATCATTAGATACCAAGAATAATGAAATTGCTACCCCATCAAAAGGAGAAGAAGTTACAAGTATTATTAAATACATTGTAGAAGAAGCTCGTAAAGAAGATGTTCATATTGATCAATTATGGTTAGACCGTATTCCAGATGTTATTTATACAGATAAATTAAAAGAAAAATATAATTATAAAGTTCAAAAGAACGTTATTAACCCAATTATTGGAGAATACGATGATCCAGATAATCAAGCACAAAACTTATTAACATTACCAATTTCACAAGATGGTAACACTATCGTATTTGGATCTGCTGGTAGTGGTAAAGAATTAATGTTATCAAGTATCATTTATTCTTGTATTTCTACACATGATTCAAAAGAAATTAACTTCTATATTTTAGACTTTGGTGCAGAAACATTAACGATGTTTAAGAATGCTCCACATGTAGGAGAAGTTATTCTTTCAAATGATGTTGAAAAGATTGCAAATTTATTCAAGATGCTATCAACTATTATCGAAGAGAGAAAGAAAATCTTCGTAGATTACAATGGATCATATGATTTCTATATCCATCACGGAGGAAAACAAATTCCATTAATCGTAGTTGTTATCAATAACGTTGAAGCATTTATTGAAACCTATAATGATTATGAAGAAATCATTGGTCAAATGACAAGAGACTGTTTAAAATATGGTGTAATCTTTATCTTCTCAACAAATGGACCAAATACAGTACGTTATCGTTTAAGACAAAACTTCAAACAAAACGTTGTATTACAATTCAACGATCCTATGGATTATGCCTCTGTTATTCCAGGAGTTCGTAAGAAAGAGCCATCTAAAGTATATGGTCGTGGATTAATTCTAAGAGAAGGAATCTTCGAATTCCAAACAGCTTATGCATATCATGAAGAAAAGATGAATGATTATATTAAAGTTATTTGTAATAAGTTAAATGATATCTGTGAATATCAAGCTCCAAGAATACCAATTCTACCAGATGTCGTAAATCAAGAGTTTGTAAAACCATATTTAGGTTCTATGTTACAAATTCCAGTTGGAGTAGAAAAAGAAACACTAGATATTTCTACAATCAGTCTAAAAGACAAATTTATCTACAACATCACTGGAGAAGATATAACTGCAGAACCACAATTCCTATTAGGTTTATTAAACAATGTATTAACTATTCCTAATACAGAATGTATTGTCTTTGATACAAATAGTGTATTAAATGAAGTAAAGAATGATAGAGTAGTTTATTCAAACGATACTTGCTATCCATCAATTGATAAATTACAAGCAGACTTTGATGCAAATGATCCAGGAAAGACTACAATCTGTTTCTTATTCAATGTAAATGCATTATTAGGAAAACTAAGTACAATTGAAAAAGGTAAATTAACAACGTTAATTACTGATAGTAAATCTCATAATAATATTAAGTTCTTCTTAATTGATACAATTGATGTTATCAAGAGTATTAACTTTGAACCTTGGTATAAAGGAAATGCTGATTTATCTGAAGGTATTTGGTTAGGAAATGGAATTGGTAACCAATTTACTTTAAAGGTAACAACAAATGCTCGTGTATTAAGAGCAGAAGTTGCTCCAGGATTTGGTTATTGTATTCACAAAGGAAAAGCTGCTTTGATTAAGCTTATGTCAGATGAGTAGGAGGGATAAGAATGGATAATAAGAATAAATTATTAATACAATTAGAGATTCCTCTTATTGAAAAGAAATATGATTTGTTTATTCCAATTAATAAAAAAGTTGGAACAATCAAAAGATTAATTGAAGAGGCTTTATTAGAATTAACCGATAATGCTTATGTCATGTCAGAAGATACCAATCTTTATAGTAAAGAAGATGGAACCATTTATGATGTTAATAAAACAGTAAGAGATACTGACTTGAAAAATGGTTCAAGAATAATCTTATTGTAGGAGGGATGAACGTGCAAGAATACAATCAATATGTTACCGCAATTAATAAAATATTTGATTATCTAGAAAAAATGAAAGCAGGATGGAAAAGTATGGATAATGAGAATTATATTGGTAACATTGAAGAGTACAAACAAATCGTGATTACGGAAGCAGAAAACTTCAAAGGAAAAGCTGCTCCAGCACCTGCACAATTAGAGGAGGCTCCTGCAGAGAATTTGGAGGCGTTAGGCGATGATAGGTAAGTTAAGTTATAATGAGGTTTTAGCAATTTCAAAAGAATTGCAAGCTCAAGCAGATATTATTGCTAAACTAGCAGAGTCTCATGATATTCCAGTATTATCAGACTTTGTAGCAACCGTTGAAGGTTATTCTAAATTCTTAGAGACAACAGTGAATATGAATAAAGATGCAGATGAAGCATTAAAAGAATTAAAAGAGCATTTACAATAAGAACTTTCTAAAAGAAAGTTCTTTTTTTGCATAAAAAAAGAATTAAAATTCAAAGAACTTTAACTCTTTCTTAGGCTGACATTCTAATCCATGTAAATAACTAATATCTGGGAATATCTTCTCTAAATCAATTTCTTTTCCATCTAAATAATCAAAACTAGCACAAATAATAGTTTTTGCTTTTTTAATCGCATCTACATATAAATCTACAAAAGACTCTTTACTAGTTTTTTTGTATAAAGCAGGATTTCTCCATAAAGAGTGATTACTATTTAAGAAATTGAATCGATCTTCTAATGGATAATGATAACTGATAGCTTCAAATCGAAAACAGCTTCTAGGAGTAACGGTATCTGCTAATTTATAGAAGAATTTCTTAATACCATAAGGATCTCTTCTAAATAGTGTCATTGCCATTTTCATTTGTTTTAAAGATTTATAGTAGATTTTATCCATATTTTTTTGATAAAAAGTATGAACAAAACCATATTGTATTGTATGATTTAATTCCGCAGAGAAAGGTCTGATATCAAAACAATTTTTACTAATAGAATATTTATAAGGATTCGTTTTTTCTCTTCTACGGATCATATCATTATCAAGGAATACTTCCATGAATAAATGTACGTTATTGTACTTATAGGTTTCCGGTTTTCCTTTTTGAAAGAAACCTGTTTTATAATAAACAAATGGATGAATCGTAGAATCTAATACATAATGGCAAATAAATCCCATTAAGAAAGAATAGGTATCACTATCTTGGATTTTATTCTCTTTGATGTAATGTAGTAGATTGATAAAGAACTCTTGTGATTGAGTCTCATGAAAAGTAAAAGAAAATTTTCGAATACTTTTTCCGGGTAGAATAGAAAATAAATTATAAAATAATAAACTATCTACACTTTGACCAAACATTTTGCAACGACCTAAATCTAATTTATCACTAATAGTCGTTGGTAAAATATCATATACATCTTTCGCAAAAAATGCATGTGTAACAGTTGCTGGCATATCGAATCCCCCCAAACCAAAATCTGTTACACATATTATAACACAAAGAGATTTGAATAAAAAACAATTCTTTGCTAAAATAGAATTAGATAGTAGAAAGGATGAAGACTATGGTAAGTAGTGGAGTCGTTAATGGTGATAAAGATAGTGCTATTTCCGCATTAGGAAATTATAATAGTAGTCTTCAATCCTTAGATGGAAGTTGGAGTGGAGACTCCTATTCGAATTTAATGACAAAAGCAGAAGAATTCTTAACAGAATTTAAAGCAACCATTGAAGGGGAAATGTCTGCTTTTGCAACAGCTTGTGATTTATATGTAGAATATACAGAAACTAAGAGAAAAATATCAGAATTAAGTGCTATTGCTGGTAATAATAAAGAGAAACAGTATGATTATGAGAGAGAAATTGCTGCCTTACAAGAAAAACTAAATCAATTAAAACAAGAAATAGAATCTAATTTATCCGCAGCTTCTAGTGGTTCCTTGTCCGCATCTGGTGGTAATACAGACGTAGGAGGTTTGGGTTCTAGTTCTGTACAAGGAGCTCTAACAGAGGAACAAATCAAAAAAATGATGGAAATTGCCAAATCCATGATTGGAAAAGGGCCATATAATAGTATGCATTATGGACCAGATGGTTCCGGATTTGGTTGTGCTATGTTTGTAAGTTATGTATTCAACAATCTATTATTTGGTGGAGTAAGTGGACAAACAATAGATACTACCGGATTCTATGGAAGTTGTAAGAACTTTTGGGGAAATGTCACAACAGATGGATTTGATGCTCATAATAAAGGATTTGTAGAAGTAAGTGAAGATGATATTCAAGTAGGAGATGTTGTTTGTTTCGTAGATACAGGAGGAGCTGGAACAGGGCATAATGACGCTTCTAGTTGCTATCACGTTGGTATTTATATAGGAGATGGTAAAATGATTCATTCTTCTTCCATGTCAAGTGGAGTAGGAGAAATTGATATTGATAAATACCTACAAAAACGTGGAAGAGGAGACGAACATTACTTTATCCGATATGTTGGAACAGGTAATTCCAATAATCAACAAGTTCAAGTGTAAAAAAGAAAAGGAAACTTTTCTTTTTTTCATGAGATAGTAATATAAAAAAATAGAGAAATATGCTATAATCTATAATAGGTGATACTATGATAGAAAAGAACTTT
>JAEEGL012706351.1_pt1 | contig 10919 bp, 9 predicted proteins | sample 9134231 | NCBI WGS metagenome assembly JAEEGL01 (sample SAMN16246548, study PRJNA631951) | gut metagenome | biome: gut microbiome; feature: rumen; material: fiber-attached | host: Bos | place: Iran: Karaj | collected 2018-10 | reverse complement strand
GCTCAAGAAAACCAAGAAAAAGTATATGACTACAGTGGATGTGTATATCCAGAAGGATACTTAAGTTCTAATCAAGTATGTTTATTTGATCATGACCAGATAGAAAAAATCTTCTTTGTTGGATATGAAGACGAAGAAGAAAAAGACTTCAAAGAAAGATTAAGTAAAGTAATCGCTTCTCTAGAAGAAAAAGAAGAAACTGGTGCAGAAGTATCAGGAAGAGTACAACCAGAAGAAAGTTAATAGTAAAGAAAAAGACCAGTATGGTCTTTTTTAAATTATTTTATTGATTAAGTTTGAAAAATTTTATATAATGGTGTATATAAGGATATGATAGGAGAAAAGTAGGGGTTTTGGGTTATAGAAAATCTTATATTTTTGTAGCTTATATTCTTATGAAATTTTTTTGGAGGTGTAATGTATGGGTGCATTAAAAATGGAAAGTGCTGAACTTAGAAGTTTAGGACAAAAAATTGTTGGTAATGCTGACAGCTTTGATGGCTTAATATCTGGATTCCAATCTGCTTACACTGCTATTACAGCTAGTGGAACTTGGGACGGAGACGATTCTGATAAGTTTAATGAAGCATGTACTAAGTTTAAAGCTGATTTAGATCATGCAAGTTCAATTGTTAGACAAGTTGGAACAGATTTAGTTACAACTGCTGACGATTATGACGCTACTCATGAGAGTGTATCTGGTAGCATTGGAACAATGCTATAAAAATTTTTATAAGAGAGGGTGAATTTATGAATACATTTGACTACGAGCAATTTAATGCTCAATATGAAACTCTAACAAAATTAATTGGAGGAGAAGAAACTGATCCATCTACAATAAGTGGTGTAATCGTAAATAGTAATACATCAATTTCTAATGGATTGGAATATGCTGAAAATAGTGCTTGGGCTAGTTCTAAATTAAATGAATGGAACGAATTAATGCCTGGTTTAAAAACTCAATTAGCAAATTTGAATGTTATGCTTCAACAAGCTAAACAAGCTTGCGATGCTTATCATCAATTTGAACTTGATCATCAAGGAGTTAAAGGAAGTTAATTTTTTGTGTACTACTTATAAAGTAGTACATTGTAAGATGCTAAATGAACGTTTAGCGTTTTACAATGTATTGTTTTACAAGCTTTTTGTGAAAGGGTGTTAGTTATGGCGTGGAATTTTACTGCTGATAGCGATATACAAAAGGAATTATCAGAAAGTCTAAATACTTTTGCAGACAATTATGATGGCAAAGTAACAGAAATGTATGGGAAAATTTCTGATATGGGTCAATATTGGAAAGGCGACGATTATGATTTGTTTGTAACTGGATGTGAAGGTTATAAAACAGCGTTACAAGATTTATCTAATAGTATTAGATTGTATAGCGTTCATTTTGCTCACGTATCTGAAAATACAATTACTTTAGCTGACACTTTAGTAGAGATAATAAGAAGTATGACTGAATTCTGCGGGTCTGGAGGTTCTGGCGGTGCTGCTGCGACTCAAATTCCTGGAGGTCAATCGGGAAATGAAGGTGGCACAGAAGGCGGTTCTGGAAACGAAGGAGGATCTGGAAACGAAGGAGGCACTGAAGGTGGCTCTGGAAGTGAAGGAGGATCTGGAAGTGGGACTCCATCTGGTGAATGGAAATCTTATCAAGATGCTGCTGATGCAGGATATAGTAATATAATGACAGAATCTGAATTTGCTAGAGCTAAGGCTTCTGGTGGCGGAAGAGCAGATGGATATGATACATATCAAGATTATTTGGACGCTATGTATTCAAAATATCAAGGTAGTGGTGGATCTGGAAGTGAGACTCCATCTGGTGGATGGAATTCTTATCAAGATGCTGCAGATGATGGACATAGTAATATAATGACGGAATCTGAATTTGCTAGAGCTAAGGCTTCTGGTGGCGGAAGAGCAGATGGATATGATACATACCAAGATTATTTGGATGCTATGTATGAAAAATATCAAACTCAGCAACCTACCGAAAATGGAGATTCATCTACTGGTCAAGGTAGTGGTGGAGGTTGTGGTGGAAAAGGTGATGATCCTGTTACTTCAGAAACACCTAGTTCAAATGATACTTCATCAGTTCAAGCAACACGTTATGACACGGTAAAAGTTGATGATGGTGCTTATGTTTATTGGGGAACTACTGATGATGGCGTTAATATTTACAAAGATCCAAGTTCAGATTATATGTATTATCAAAATCAAGATGGTTCAATGCATAAGTCTAATGCAACTTATGACGGATTTATGAGCAATGGAATGAATGTTAATGGTGAAGTTGTTTATCCAGGTAATACAAGTAATAGTGTTAATTATCAAAACGGATCAGATGCTCCATTTGAATATGTTGCTTCTGGAGGAGATGAACCATATTCAACTTATACACATACATCATCTAATAGTGATTTTGCATCAGGAGCAACAAAAGTTACTACAAATGATGACTCAGGCGCATTTAATAATGCAATAAGAAATCATGAAAATGTTGTGGTTGATGCAAATATTAAAGTTAAAGCAGATCCATCAGGAATTTGGAATACTGCAACGTTATCTGATGGTAGAAATAAAACATATTTAGTTTATGATGAGGGAACTGGTTTATATTATGCGGCTGATGCAAATGGTAATTATTCTACTAATTCACCTGGTTATAAACCTGAAGATTTCTTAAAAGATGATGGAGGAGTTTACTTCTATTAATATAAACTTTAAATGAATACAAACCTTTTGAAAGGAATGATATAAATGGCTGAAAGAACATTTGATTATGAAAAAATAGCTGAGATATACAAATCAATGAACGAGATTACCGGTAGTGCTGGTGATCCAGATTCTATTGCAGGTATTTTGGACTTAGCAAATCAAGAGATGGAAAAGAAATGTGGTGTAGAAGACGAAGCAATCTTTGGACCGCTTGCAGATCAATTAAGTTTAGATTGGAATAACTTTTCATCTAATTTTCCTAATTTCGTAGCCAATTTTAATAACTGGGCTACGGTAGTATCAAATGCTAGTGGCCAATATGCACAATTCGAAGAAGATGTTAAAGGCCTAAGAGATGCTAATCCGTTAGGATTTGCTAGTGAAGGTAGAACAGCGAATTATATTGAAGATTCATATTATCAAAAATATAGTGATGAGAATTTTGCAAAATTTCAAGAAGATGTTAATAATTTGAATGCTCTATATGAGTTAACTGGTGCTGAATATACGGTTTCAGGAGCGTCTTCTAGGTTAAAAGATCATAAATTCTGGGCACTTGCTCAAATACCATTCTATGCTGTTGGTGCATTCTGTACAGCGGCTGGTGCTATATTCACGGCTAAATATTTAGCTGCTGGAGGAGCTGCAGCTGGAGGTACTACAGAAGGAGTTGTTGAAGGCACTACAGAGGGAGTTGTTGAAGGTACTACAACTGCTACTGAAGGAGTTGTTGAGGGTACTACAACTGCTACTGAGGGTGTTGTTGAAGGTACTACAACTGCTACTGAGGGAGTTGCTACAACTGCAACTGAAGGTGTAACTAGTACAACGACTAGTGCAGCTACTGAAGCTGTAAGTCAAACTGGTGCAACCGTTGCAAAAAATAGTGTATCTACTGCATCTCAATTGACATTAGAGGATGGTACGACATTTGCTAAAAACAGTATAGGACAATGGTATAATAAAGCTACAGGACAATATGTAAGTAATGCTGCTGTTGAAGCTGCAAGACAGACTGCTGCTACTACAGCTGAACAAACTGTTGCAAATGCGACTCAATTAACATTACAAGATGGAACTATATTAGTTCAGAATAGTGCTGAACAATGGATAAATCAAGCTACAGGACAATATGTAAGTAATGCAGCTGTACAAGAAGGACAAACTCTTCTTTATAACGAGGCATTAAGTGGTATGACTGGTGGAACAGCTCGAGCTGCTGCTGGTGCTACTGCAAATGCTGCTGGAGGCGTTGCTACAACTGCTGTTGAGGGTGCTGCTACTACTGCTGTTGAAGGTGCCGCTACAACTGCTGTTGAGGGTGCTGCTACAACTGCCGTTGAGGGTGCTGCTACTACTGCCGTTGAAGGTGCCGCTACAACTGCCGTTGAAGGAGCTACTACTACTGCTGTTGAAGGTGCCGCTACGACTGCTGCTGAGGGTGCCGCTGAAGGAGTTGCTGGTGCTGGTACTGGAGGCACAGGAGGCTTTACAGCAAATGCCACTAATGCAGCTAGAAATGCTGCTTCAAAAGCTGGTTCAGTATTACATAGAGTAGCTAACCATGAAGCTAATATGCTTAAAAATGTGGTTGGATTAAATAAAGTTGGCCGTGTTCAACGTGCCTTATCAACTGGTGAAATGGTTGGTCAAGGTGTTGGGGCTTATGGTGTATTAAAAGGAATTGCAAATAAGAAAAAATAGATTTTGTATAAACGAAGGGAGATAGTGTTATGCCTACAAGAACTGAAGATGTCGGTGATAAAAGGGTAACTGCGAGTTATGGTGTAGATACTAGTGGAATGGGATATTCTATTATTACACCTGATATTGCCGCTGATTTTAATTTCTTGATTCAAGAATTGCCTAATAAGCTTGATGAGGTAAGTAATTATATTAATGAAGCTGCAGGTGTATCTGATGCTTTCTATTTCGAAGGTAGCGGAACTTATCAAGATATTTCAGAGGCTGCTCAAAAACTTAATACGGATATTAATGCTTTGAAAGGAACTCTAGCTGAATTACATTCTGCTTTTATGACGGATATAGATCAAATTAATGCCGAACTTGAATATAATTATGGCTGGGTAACTATTTGCGACCCTAAGGGAAGTTACAAAATAGATAAAAAAGCAGAGGAGTAGGAGTGAGGTTATGGCTAAAGTTAAATTAAATGATGGTCAATTTACTGTCATTCAAGAGAATATTGATAAAGCTAAGGAAGCAATGACCGAAGCTATCGATAATATATGGCAAGTTAACTTTGAAAATCTTTATCAAAATTTTGTAACAAGTGGATTTTTGGATGATTTATATAAGGATGCTGAGTCAAATTATCATAAGATAGCTGGATTAAGTGGCGTTGGTTTAGGAGTAGGTGGAGTCGCAGGAGCTGGTGTTTGTGCTGCTGCTGCCGGAGGAGTCATGGGAACCAGTGCTTCTGCTGTTATTGCAGCAATTCCAGTTATTGGTTCTATTCCCGTTGCTGGTTGGATTATTGCTGGTATTATTTGTCTAGTTTTAATTGGAATTGGTATTTATCATCTTGTTAAGAATGGTAGTGAACCCGAATGGAAATATGAGGCAAGAGATATATTTGTTCAATTACTTGAACAATGTGTTGGAGATACTGAATATAATTTCCAAGCAAGTGAAAATCTTGAAACAAAATTAGAGAATTGTCGATTATCATTACAAGCAATCTTAATAACTATTTCTGAGTTTAATACAGAAAATGCTAATTTGGATGCTGCTGCTAATGAAGTAGGACTTGGGGATAAAGTTAAATATGCTGATGATGGATTTACTGTTACTGGTATAAACACTTCTGTAACAGTTGATGGAGTAGAAGTTGAGACTACTATATCTGAAGCTATGAATGCTTTTTATACATATACTACTACAGTTACTGCAGCAGAAATTGAAGCACAATATTTACATGAGAAATATCCTGATTTAGATATAGACTTTACTGGAATTGTTAAGAATGCAAATGGATTCATGACAAATACATTGAATTCAGGTTTATATTCTAAAGAATTTGTAGATACTTTATTACCTACTTATAGTGTATCTTTAGATGATGCTAAGAATAGTGTATCTGATCAAACTGGTCTTGGACTAGACGGATTAGAAATGTTACTTGGTAAGAATAAAGATTTACTTGGGGACATTGGTTTGTATGCTGGTTTAATTGGTACGTCATTTATTAATAAACCAGAAGGAGGATGGCCTGGAGATATTGCTAATCCTACAACTCCAGATACAACTCCAGATACAAACCCAGGTACAACTCCACAAGGTACATCTTGCGGAAGTAAAGGTTGTTCATCTAGTGGATGTAGTTCTAAAGGTTGTGGAGGTTGTGGAGGAAGTACTCCAGGTAAACCAACAACACCACAAACTACACCAGAGACGACACCTGAGACAACTCCTCCAGGAAATACTGTTGAAATTGAACCAATTGATGAAACAGAAGTTCCTGAAGGCGAATACAAGTTTGATTATGGTATGGGTGATAAAGTTGATTATGATAAATTAGCAAGAGAAGCATATGAATTTGGAGAAGGTGCTGAAGAAATTGCTAAACATCAACAAGAATTACTAGAGCAAATTGAAAAAGCTTATGAAGATGGTAATTTAGATGGTTTAAGAGAAAAATTAAAAGAATATGGATTCAGTACTCCTGAGATTGAAGCTATTCTTGCTGATAAATATCAATGTATTAAAACTATGATGTATTGTGATAAACGTGATATATTAGCTGCAAAAGCTATGGAATTAGCTAAAGCAGATGGCGTTGAAAATTATGATACTAAGTTCGATGAAAAGATTGATTACGATAAAGAATTAAGTGGTGAACAACCAAATGACTTATTAATGCTTGCTTCTGAAGATGAAAATTGTGTTAAAGCTTATGATGCAATGAATCAAGCTAAAGAAGCTTATCAAAAAGCTATTGATGAAGCCAATCCTCTTATTACTAAGATTAATGAGAATAAGAAGTCAATGGAAGAAATCAAAGCTAAATATGAAAAAGAATTTAAGTCTGAAGATACAACTAAGTGGAGCGAAGAAGCTGCTAAAGAATACAATGAATCAATTAAGACTTATAATGAATCTGTAAAAGAAGCTACTACGCAAATCGCTGCTGTAGAAGCTGCTAAGACTACATATCAAGAAGCTAGAACGACTTTTGAACAAGCTGAACAAACATATTATGAACAAATAAAAGCTGATCAAAATAATTCTCAAAATCCATCAGAAAATCCTACTGAAGATTCTCAAGGTGGAAGCAATAATGATAGTGGTAATAATAACTCTAATGATCAAAAAAATAATGAAGAAAAGACAGAGTTACATACAGACGATATATCATTTGATGAGAACGGAGATATTCTATTTAATGGAAATAGGACTGGAGAAGTTCAAGGAGCAGTATTAGATACTTCTAGCGTTGGCATTGAAGATCCTAGTGCTGTAGATACTTCTAAGGAAGATCTTAATACATCTGATATAGATAAGTTGATTGGATAATATTTAAAGGAGGAGTTTTTCTCTTCCTTTAAAAAGAATATATAAGATTAGGTTGGTGAAAATATGAAAACTGGAATTTTACCTATAGGTAGTGTGGTTCTACTAGAAGGTGGAACTAAACCACTAATGATTACAGGTTATAAAATGAAAGAAAAAGCAGAGGATGAAAAAGTCTATGACTATGTTGCTTGTGTATTCCCTGAAGGGTTTATGGAGCAGATATATTCTTTGTTTGATGTAAACCAAATAGCAGATGTTTTGTTTGTGGGATGCATGGATGGTGCAAGTGAATATATTAAGAACATTGAAAATGGAGTTGCAAGTTATCCTGTAGGAGTAGCACCAACTTCAGATGGAGTCTTTGTTCCTGCTGGCAAGAGATCAAGGAGAAGAGCTCCTACGAATCCACTTTCTAAATCAGAAATGCGTGCTAAATATACTAAACAAGTTATATCAGGTGGACAAACTAAATTATTTGATATTGATGCTTATCTAGCACGAGATCATAGTCAAGATCATGTTAATTTAAGTGAGTAGGGGTGAAATAATGAAGAATAAATATTTACCACTTGGATCTATCGTTTTACTTGAAGGTGGATCTAAAAAGATTATGATTAATGGTTATTGTCAAGTAGCTCAAGAAAAACCTGATAAGATATTTGATTACCGTGGATGTCCATTCCCAGAGGGGATAATGGATGATAAAGGTGTAGCATTATTTGATGCTAGTCAAATAAAAGAAGTATGTTTTGAAGGATTTAAGAATAGTGATTCAATTGATTTCTTAGATAAATTAGAAATGATTATTGAAAAACAAGGAAAGTAACTTTATTAAGTTACTTTTTTCTTGCATTATTAACTATTTTGTGTATATAATTGTTGTAGCGTTTTTACTTAGAATTTAAAGATCACTTTCGGAACTATAGGAGAAGTTTACCCTTTTTATTTGAAATCTATAGTTCTGTTTGTTATGATAGAAAGTGATGGTGATGATATGGCAATAACAGGCAGGGATTTACAACTAGAGAAGAGACGACTAGATGAAGTATTAAAATTACTTGATGATAAGATTGCACAAATGGGAAAAGATATCTTTGACGATGAAGATAAGTTTAAAGAGTTTAGAAGATATACTTGGGACAATATGCGTGCAATGGACGTTCAAGAACTAAATCAAGCGAGAGCGGAATCAGAATTTGAAGCAAATAAAATTTTGATGAAACAGGATTATTTTAAAAAACTATATCGTATTAAAGATAATCCATATTTTGCTTCAATTGTATTTGAAGATGAGGCCAAAAAGAGGTATAGCGTGTATTTAGGGCTTACTTATTTAAAAGATGATGATTATGGAAATATCATTTATGATTGGCGTAGTCCTATATGTAGTTTGTTTTATGATTATGAGGTTGGTCCTTGTGCTTATGAAGCACCTGGTGGAACAATAAAAGGGGATTTATTAAGAAAGAGACAATATAAAATTGAAAATCGTAAACTACTAAGTGCTTTTGATAATTCAATGAATATTGATGATGATTTATTGCAAGAAGTGTTAGCGCAGGATAGTAATGACAAAATGAAAAATATCGTTAATACAATTCAACAAGAACAAAACAATGTTATTAGAAATGTTAGAGATAAGACGTTGATTGTTTCTGGAATAGCTGGATCTGGTAAAACTAGTGTAGCGTTACATAGAATTGCATTTTTGCTATATAAAATACCAAATTTAACTAGTAATGATGTTCTTATTTTTTCACCAAATCAAATTTTTACAGAGTATATTTCTAATGTACTTCCAGAACTTGGAGAAGATAATACATTACAGACTACTTTTAACGATTATTTAAGTAGTAGTATTACAGAGTTTAGAGAAGTAGAATCTTTTATGTCTTTCTTGAGTAGATATTATGTAGAAAAAGTATCTGAAGAAGATTTCTTGTTAGTAAAATATAAACAGAGTGATGAGATCATTAATGATATTAATTTGTATGTAGAAGATTTTGTTAGAAAAGCTAGAATGGTAAATGATTTTACAGAGAATCACATTTATACCGTATATAAGGAAGAAATAAATGACTTATTACACAATAGATATAGTACATTACCATTCTTTGAAAGAATCGATGAAATTGCTTTAAAGCTTAGTGAAGCTAATTATAAAGGTAGTTCTAAAAAGAAACCAACATATAGAAAACTAATTATGGAAAATAGTAGTTTTAAAAAAGATTTTAAAGACTTATATATGGGGTTCTTTAGTAGTGATTTTTGTAGAATAAGAATGAACGATCAACAATTAAGAAAGTTTAATAATGGAAAAGTAATAGGTTATGATGATGCTTTATTATTTACATATATGAAGGGATTACTTGAAGGATTCCCTTATGAGAAAGATATTAAACAAGTAGTAATTGATGAAGCGCAAGATTATAGTTATTTACAGTATCTAATAATAAGTAAAATATTTAGAAATAGTAATTTTACTATTCTTGGTGATGTTAATCAAACAATTAATCCTTACTATAAATATGAAACACTTGATGTTTTGGCTAATATATTTAAGCAAAGTAAATGTATTAGTTTAACTAAAACGTATCGTTCTAGTCCTGAAATAATAGAATTTACTAATAAAATATTAGGACTTAATCACGTCAGTGCAATAAGACGTACAGAAAAGACGCCATTAATACGTCGAACAGATCCTGGTAAGTTAATGGAAGATATTGAATATTTAAGAAAAAAATATAAATCAGTAGCAGTTATTACTAGAGAGAGTAATACAGCTGAGAAATTATATGAAGATTTAAAGGAAAATTTACCTATATCTATATTAAATAGTCAAACAGAAGAGTTTAATAAAGAATTAGTAATTATTCCAGCTTATTTAGCAAAAGGATTAGAGTTCGATAGTGTTATAGTATATAGTGATGGAGATAGTAAATATTTGAAAAACGAGAAAAATCTGTTGTATGTTGCTTGTACAAGAGCGCAACATGAATTAATTATTTACTCTGTCAACAATAAGAAGGAAAAATAGTTGACAAGTCAAGGTTTTTCGTATATAATCTTGATTGTTATTGAAAAGAAAGCGATGTATCCACATCCACCTGATTGTAGAAGAGTTACGATAGGTAAAGAGCTAAATGAAAATTAATTATTTTAATTTGAGCTTTTGGGTGGATACTTTTGTATTCGCCCTTTTTGATTGTATGGAGGTGCTTTATCATAGCAAAAGATAGGAATGAAATGCTAATAAACGATAATATCAAAGTAGCAGAATTAATGGTTATTGGACCAAATGGAGAACAAATGGGAGTTAAACGTCTAGATGATGCTTTAACACTAGCTAATTACGCTGGATTAGATCTAGTTTTAATGAGTGAGAATTCTGTTCCACCTGTAGGTAAAATAATGGACTACAATAAATATCGTTATGAAAGACAAAAGAAACTTAAGGAATCACAAAAGAAACAAAGAGAAAGTAATAAAGATGTTAAAGAATATCAATTAAGTCCAAATATTGATATTCATGATTTTAATACTCGTAAAAAGAATGCATATGAATACTTAGTTAAAGGTCATAAAATTAAAGTTTCTATTAGATTTAAAGGTAGAAGTATTGATAGACCTCAATTAGGTGAAGAAGTTATGCTTCG
>JAEEGL011565883.1_pt1 | contig 10919 bp, 11 predicted proteins | sample 9134231 | NCBI WGS metagenome assembly JAEEGL01 (sample SAMN16246548, study PRJNA631951) | gut metagenome | biome: gut microbiome; feature: rumen; material: fiber-attached | host: Bos | place: Iran: Karaj | collected 2018-10 | reverse complement strand
TCAAAGGAATAAAAATATGAATTATCCAGAATTACTTTCACCTGTTGGTGATTTTGAATGTTTAAAAGCAGCTGTTCAAAATGGCGCAGATAGTGTATATCTTGGTGCCTCTTCTTTTAGTGCAAGAGCATCTGCAACCAATTTTAGTTTAGAAGAATTAAAATCTGCAATTGAATATGCTAAATTAAGAAATGTAAAAACAAATCTTACACTAAATACATTAATTAAAAATAATGAATTCGAAGATGCTGTTTATCTTGCAAGTAAAGCTTATGAATTTGGAATTGATGCTATAATAATTCAAGATTTAGGATTAGCTAGATTTTTAATTAAACATTTTCCAAAACTTCCTATGCACGCAAGTACTCAAATGACTGTTCATAACCTTGAAGGTGTTAATCTTTTAGAAAGTCTAGGCTTTAGTCGTGTAGTTTTAGCAAGGGAACTTTCTTCAAAAGAAATTGAATATATTTGTAAACATACTCATACAGAAATCGAGGTTTTTATTCATGGCGCCCTTTGTATGTCATATTCTGGAAGATGTCTATTCTCTAGCATGATTGGCGGTAGATCTGGCAATCGTGGTAAATGTGCACAGACTTGCCGTTTACCTTATGAATTAATAGATAAAACTGATAATCTTATTGATAATGGCTATTTGTTGAGTACTCGTGATTTGTGTGGTTTAGAGTTCCTACCAGAATTAGTTAAAGCAGGTGTTAAATGCTTTAAAATTGAAGGTAGAATGAAAACTCCAGAATATGTTGCAACTGTAACTAGAATATACAGAAAATACTTAAATAAAATAATAAATAATGAAGATTATATAATTGAAGAAACTGATAAAAATGAACTTCTACAAGTTTTCAATAGAGGTGGTTTTTCTAGTGGACATTTAGATGATTATAACAAAAATTTAGTATTTAAAAGTAAACCTAATAATATGGGAATTTGTGTTGGTACTATAAAAAAATATATTCCAAATAAGACATACATAGAAGTAGACTTATGTGATGAAATATCTATTGGCGATAGCATTATGATGGATAGTGAAGGAAATAAATATAATGTTTCTGAATTGCTTCTAGATGGTAAAAATATAAGAACTGCTTCATCTGGCACTGTTTGGATTGGTAGGATAAAAGGTAAAATTGATGTTGGAGGGAAACTTTACAAGGTAGAAAACAAATCTTTAAAAGAACAAGCATATTCTTCTTTCTCTTCTGAAAAGATCAAAATTCCTTTACATGCTCAAATTAGTATAAAGGATGGAAAACCGGTATCTGCATCTGCGCACCCTATTGTAAGTAAAGAATCTGTTTATAGTAATATAGAAGTAAATATTAAAACAGATATATCACCAGAAAAAGCTCTAAGCTCTCCTATTACTACAGAAAGAATTATTTCTCAATTTTCCAAAACTGGTAATACTCAATTTTTCTTTAAAAAAATTGATATTGATTTAGATGATAATCTATATATTCCTAGTATTTCAAAATTAAATGAATTGCGAAGAAATATTATTGAAGAAATTACAAAAAAAGCCAAAATCAAAATTAATAGAACTCCTATCTCTTATACTTTAAAAGATTTTGAATTAGAATCTAAATGCAAAAATACTGAAACTATAAATAATAAAGCTTTTAATGAAAACATTTCTTTGTTATTGAATAAAATTAATCCTAACTATGATTATTCTTCTTTAAAAAAGGTTGATAGAATCTATTTGCCTTTAAATTGTTTTTTGGGTAATAAAGACATAATAAATAAATTTGATGCAGACTTGTATATCTATTTACCAAGTATTTTAAGATATGAATATATAAGAAGCATAATTGAAAAAATAGATAAAATCTTAGATACTTTCATAATTAAAGGATTTGTAATTTCAAATTTAGCTGATGTTAATTTGCTGAATAAATATAAAGGAAAATATGATTTTATTGGTAATTATACATTAAATATCTTCAATAACTACACCATAGAAGAATTAAATTCACTTGGAATTAGAAGCATAACTATCTCACCAGAACTTAGTAAATTATCTGTATCAGATATTTATAAAAACAATACAGAAATTATTGTTTATGGCAAAACTCCTGTTATGACAATGAATTATTGTTTATTAGGTAAATCTAATCATTGCTATAGTGAATGTGACAAACAATGTTCAAAAAATGAATACTATTTAAAAGATAGAATGGGATTCAAATTTAAAATAATTCCAGACAACAATTTTACTGTTACAACTTTATATAATAGTAAAACCACATCAATAAATCCATATGAATTAAATTTCAATAGTTATAGGATTGATATTTTAGATGAAACTATGGAAGAAATTAATAATATAATTGAAATTGTTAAAAAAAATGAAAGATTAGAAGGAAAAGATTATACAAACGGAAATTTTAATAGAGAAGTTTAGTTTGAGTTTAATAATACTTTTATTGTATAAAAAACAAGAAAAGCATTGCATATTGCAATGCTTTTGTTAATTCACTTTATTATTCAGCTGCTTCTTCTTCTGGAGCATTATAAGCCTCTAATATAGCTTTTTGAATTTTTTCTCTTGTCTCTGGATTGATTGGATGAGCTATATCTTTGAATTCTCCGTTTGGAGTTTTTCTACTTGGCATAGCTATAAATGGTCCTTTCTCACTTTCGATTACTTTGATATCATGAATTACGAATTCATTATCAAATGTTACAGAAGCAACAGCTTTCATTCTGTTCTCTGAATTTACTTTTCTTAAACGTACGTCTGTTATTTGCATTTGTGCACCGCCTTCCAATGTTTTTTTATTTTGTACATTTATATGTACAAGTATATTATTCGCCAAAAAAATCTTTTTTCCTTCTTATTTTTTAATTTTCACTTCTTTAATTTGGAAGCATATTATATATAAGTATTGAAATTATTTGTTTTTCAATGTATAATAATAGTAATTTTATTGGGGGGGCTTTTATTTTGAGTGAAAAGTTTAATATATATGATTATAAACATATACATATGATTGGCATCGGTGGTATTAGTATGAGTGGTATTGCCGAAATATTGCTTAATTATGGTTTCCATGTTACAGGCTCTGATGCCTCACAAAGTGAAATAACAGATAAATTAATTCAAAATGGTATAAATGTTGTAATTGGTCATGATTTAGTAAATTCAGTCAAATCTGATCTTATAGTTTATAGTGCAGCAATTAAGCAATGTGATCCTGAACTTGTAGAAGCTAAAAAACATAATATACCTACAATAGAAAGAGGAGACTTTTTAGGCCAAATTACCAAATTATATAAAGATACGATTTGTATTTCTGGTACACATGGTAAAACTACAACTACTTCTATGGTATCTTTATGTTTCTTAGAAGCGCAAAAAGATCCTACTATTCAAGTAGGTGCAATATTAAGACCTATTGACGGAAATTATAAAGTTGGTAACAGTGACTTTTTGATTATCGAAGCATGCGAATACGTTGAAAGCTTTTTAAAGTTTTTTCCAAAATCAGAAATAGTTTTAAATATAGATAATGATCACTTAGATTATTTTAAAACTTTAGAAAATGTAAAAAAAGCTTTTATTAAATTTGTTCAAAGATTACCTGATAACGGGCTTTTAGTTGTTAATGGTGATGATAAAAATTGTTTAGACTTGCCTAATTACACTAATGCAGAAACTATTACTTATGGAATAAACAATAAAAATGTTAATTTTTATGCTGACAATCTAGTTTGTGATGCACATGGATGTTTCCAATTTGATGTGTACAAGAACAATGAATATTTTGATATTTTTAAGTTAAGCATCCCTGGAATACATAACATTTTAAATGCTTTAGCATGTATTGCTTTATGTGAAAAATATGGAATAAATCATAGTGATATGAAAAATGCTTTAATTAAATTTACAGGAGCAAATAGAAGATTTGATTATATAGGTAGTTTGAACGGATTTGATATTTATGATGACTATGCTCATCACCCTACTGAAATAATGGCTCTTGCTAATGCTGTTAAAAATACTCATCACAACACTTCTTGGGCTATTTTTCAATCACATACTTATAGTAGAACAAAAGAATTATTAGATGATTTTGCAAAAGTACTAACAAATTTTGATAAAATCATTATTACTGATATTTATGCAGCTAGAGAAACAAATCAATATGGTATTAAACCTCAAGATTTAGTTGATAAAATTAAAAAATTAGGTAAAGAAGCAATTTATATTGGCCCTTTTGAAGATATTGCAAAATATATTAGAGAAAACGCAAAAGAAAAAGATATTGTTTTAACAATTGGTGCTGGAACAATAACAAATTTAGGGAAAGTAATTTTAAAATAATTTTTTTAATTCTCTAAGGTCCCATTTTGGAACCTTAGAGAATTTTTCTTTCAAATGGATATATCCTTAATCTACTTCTCTCATCTGTTTAATCATCATATCTGCAAATACAGCATATCCTTTTGTTGGATCTGAAATAAGTACATGTGTTAAAGCACCTATTAATTTTCCATTTTGTATAATTGGACTCCCACTCATTCCTTGTATAATTCCTCCTGTTTTTTCTAGCAACTCTTTATCTATTACTTTTACAATCATACTTTTATTATCACTATTATTCTTTAAATTTATTTTTTGTATTTCTATTTCATATTCTTTTTTTTGATTATTTTCTAAGTTACATATTAACTTTGCTTTATCTTCTTCTATTTCTTCTCTTAAAGCTATTTCTATAGGTTCTTCATTTTCTATACCCAATTCACCTATATTGTTTATTGTTCCATAGATTCCAAGCCTTGTATTCTTGGATATTGTTCCAATTGAACTTTGTCCAACAAGACTTCCTCTTATTTCTCCTGGTATACCCTTTTCACCTTTTGATATTGAAATAATATTTGATGTAGTAATCTCTCCATTAGCAATATTTATTAATTTCTCAGTATCTATGTCTTGTATTCCATGTCCTAGCGCAGCAAAGCTTTTAGTTGATGGTTCATAAAAAGATATAGTCCCAATCCCTGCAGCTGTATCTCTTACCCACAGCCCTAATTTGTACTCTTTACTAGTTGTTTGAACTGGCAATATTTCTTCGGAATAAATCTCTTCATCTCTTCTATATTTTATATTTATATTATTTCCCTCACAAGAGTTTACTATCTCTATGAGGTCATTTGTGCAATTTATTGGAGTTCCATTTACCTCTATAATCATATCCCCCTCTTTTATTTTCGTATTTTCATATGGCTTTATATTTTCATTTTTTGCATTCTTAACCTCAGACATGCCTACTACTAAAACTCCATTTGTGTGAAGTTTTAATCCTACTGTTGTTCCTATTGGTATGACTTCAGTTTTAGGTATTATGCTTACTTCTATTGTTTTTAAAGGAATAGTGTTTAATAAACTTACATGATAATTCTCTATTTTTGATAGTTTAATTTGATTATTATTAATTTTACTTGCAATTGGTATATCAGATTCTTTATATATATTTATTCCTAATACTGTAGGTAAGTCTAGTTTTTCTCCTTCAAATAATATAGTATAACTTGGAATTGAACTTATATTAGTTACATATGCTAAAAAAATGCTTAAAACAAATGATAAAACAATATATTTTGCTTTTTTCATATTGGTCTCCTTTTATTTTAGGATAACCAAATATACAAAATAAATGCAGACGATAGCTATAAATCTATCGCCTGCTCAAAATATAAAAATTATTTTTTTTATTAATTTCCTGCTTTAAAATATGAATTTGTTTTATAGAAATTATATTTCTCTCTAGCCATAGCTGTATTATATGCATTTACTCTATTTGTATTCTTCTCCCAATCCACTCTTTCATCATTTGAATGGTTAACAATGCAATAATAGCAAGCATATTCTGGGTGCATATAATAATAATACTTTTTGTCTCTTTCACTATAATTCACACTTGTAATTATATCATTCTCCATGTCAACACTAGATACTTCGTTTTCAACCTCATAGTATCTTCTATCAAACTCACTATTTCTATATCCCACAATTTTTTTAGTATCATCTAAAAGTGGGCAATCTATTTTATGGTAATAGCTAGGTTCATCTGAATTCTCATTGTCTGGATTTATATAGTAAATAGAATCTGGTGAAACATATTCTTTATTTCTTGTACTAGTAACTATACAATAATCATTGAACATTTTAGTTCCAACTTGAACACCTTGCATAAATGTTATTAAACATACATTATGCAATACTTGATCCCATTCTTCTTCACTAAGTATTGGCATTTGGAAGTTTGCTAATGTTCCTAAGTTTTCAGAGTTCTCATTATAACTAGCAATAGCTTGGCTTAAATTATCTTGAATAGACTGTTTTATAATTTCTCTTCTATGGTCATTAAATATTGACTCTTCTCTTTCTGGATCATTTTGTGTTCCAAATTGGAATATGAAATCACTTGAAGAAAATCCACTATAATGACTTCCATCTGATTTTATGGCATCACTTGCTTTTATAGTTGATAGATTGTCATCTACCCATTTCGTAAATTCAAGTGCATTGTCATAATATTGCTGAGCGCTATCTGGTTGGACATAGTATGCATCTGTAGAAGGATCAATATAAAATCCTAAACTATAATCACCTGGCACAAATTTTTCTCCTGTTATATTGTTCGCTCCAGTATACATAGGTGTATACCATTTTTTTAAGATATTACCCTTTGCTGTTTTTTTACCCTGTTCATCTATTTCATTATTTTTTGCTTTTTCTAATTCTGCTCTTAATAATGCTTCAGTAATACTTATTTCTCCAATTTGAGGTCTTCCAGCTGTTGTAGCATCTCTATTTATACTTAATTGGGTATAATTTTTAAATAAGCTTGTACTTGTTAGTAAATCCCCATTTGAAAGCCTATCTCTTAACATCCCTTCATCTGTTACAATCATATCTGCTAAGTCAGTATTATATTTTACAACATTTCTTACAAAACTTTTATTTTCTTTATTATCAGTAAACGTTATTGTAGTTACTGGTAATCTTCTTTCCAATACTTCATCTTCAAATGTCATTTTTGCATCTGGATTAACTAAATATCCTGCATTTGTTACATAATTTGAGCCTATATATCCACTTACAACAATGTAATTATCTAATGTATAATTAACTACTATATCAACATTACTATTTTGATATCTAGCAGTGTAATAAATATATGGTTTTAATACATGTTCATATACAGCTTTCTCTTCTTGTCCAAGTGGATTGTCTCCATTTTGTACATGACTAATTGATGGTGAATAAATGTAATATCCATCATATAAAGTAAACACAATTGCTGGTATATATGGTTTTATATTAATTTCATCTGTTCCACTAATTCCCATATTTGTCGCCAAATCACTTATAAATGTCTGTATTACAGCCGACACATCTCTTCTCATAGAATCAGATACAGTTGAATATGCATTATTAACTGTATTAATTTGAAAAGCAGAAATAGCATCATATGTAGCATCTTTAAGTTTAGTTCTCATCATTGTTTGCTGTGCTATTGTGTCTATTTGAATTCTCGTATATGCTGACAGTATAAGAGTTATTGGCAATATAATAATTATAAGAATAATAGACATTGTTTGTAAATTCATATCTTTCTCCTAAATCAAAAGAGCGAATCACATAATATTCGCTCCCCTTCATCTTTATTTGTTTTGTGGAGCCTAATTGCCACCAGTACTTTTAACCATTGCTGCATGCTGTGCTGCCACTTGATATGTACCTTTTCCAGTTACTGTATAGAAGAAATTTCTAAGCATTTGTGAAATAGTAGTATTTGTATTTTTTACACTTACAGATACTACATCACCTTCTTTTAGTACCTTCTTACCATTTTTCTCTAATTCTTCCTCTATTTGTGATGTATATAAAGAATAATAAGTATTTTCACCTATTTTGTCTGATACTGCCCAAGTTGTTTTCTTACCTGGGTTTTCATCTAAAACCTTTACTTCCAATTCTATATCATAACTATTTCCTGTTGCACCTAGTGTTTGAACAAATGCACTATAGTCATCTAAACTAATCTTTCCTGTTGATGTTGCTTTATCAACAAATTCAGTTACAGCTGTTTGTATTCCTAATTGTGCAATATCATCATTTCTTTCTGATATAGACATTAATGGAAAAACAAACATTAGAATTGCAGCTAAAAATATAGCAACAATTGTTATTAAAGAATCTCCCATTTTCTTCACCTCATAATTTAATTAATTAATTGATATGTTATTTCTATTTTCGTATTACCTTTTACAAGTTCAAGAGTTTCATTAATTGGATTAGAAATTTCATCTCTTCCCTCTCCAACATATGCAATTTCCCCATTATCATCTACGGTAATTTCTTTTCCACTGTATCTTATTTCTTTAAATGTTTCTTTAAATAATTTTCTCTCTTTTACATAGTCATATATTCCTGTCCCCGGTTGTTGACCTCTATATAAAACATTGTTTATAAGTTGCTCTTCACCAGAAACTTCAACATCAACTCTTAGTTTAGTATCTATATTAGCATTACCAACCCATGGTGCATTTTTATAGTTTGTACTATAATCTTTAATCTCTTTTTCAAGATTAAATTCCCAAAGCACATTTCCGTTTATATCTTTTATAATAACATTAAAATTCTCTTTATAATAGCGATATAAAGTTGGAATTATAGTTTCTCCTGAAACTATTCTTCCATCTGGGCTATTATCACCTATTGTATACTCATAAAAATTAGTTTTATCTGTCATATAAAAAACTTCATCTGAAACAGCTTTAGCTTGGCTAAATACTCTCATTGAAAGACTTATCGCAATTACAAATACTAAAACTGCAAATGCAATTCTTAAAGCATTTGCTGCATTATCATCCATAATACATCATTCCTTAAGCTAAATTTTATAATTAATTACCACTTGCTTCTGTTATAGTGATACCAGTAATATATCCTACATTTCCGTATGTTAAAGCTACTGTATATAGCTGTCCAGCTTTTATAGCTGCTCTTGCTGCAGTTAAGTCTGCTGACTCAGTTTTTCCATCAACACTTATAACTTTATCTGGATTTACATCTTTATTTGTAGAGTTAAGTGTTATTACTTTTGTTATTAATTGCTTAATTGCTGTACCTCTTTGGCTACCCTCAAATGCAATTAAGTCACTATTAAATGCATCTATTTCCAATTGTTTTGTTTGATCCATTGCACCTACTATAGTTCCTGATGCATTTTGATAAATCATCATTCCTATTCCTATAATCATAATAGCTATTAAAACAGCTCCTGCAATCATTAATGCTTTTGTTGCGTTCTCCATAATATTTTCCTCCTTAGAATTTTATATATAATATATTTTTAATATTTTTTAGGTATACTAAAAAACATTAATAACTAAATTAAATAACTTCAAAATATACTTCACTAACTTTTCCTGTATCTCTATGGTAATTAACTTTTGTGCATTTAAAATCTTCTAAATTGAAATTTTTAACAAATTCTGTAATTCCAAAATTGAATATTTTCTCCATTGCAAAGTTTTCGCCATCTTGTTCTAATTTTATATATATTTTTATTGAGTCTGTTTCATTTGGAATATAATAGTTTTTTTCATCTTTTAAAACATTATTTCTTTCATTTTCATCAATTGCTTTATTAATCATTGTTGTAACTTCTGTTCCTATTAATTGTTTGTTTAAATAAAAATCAAATTGTGAATTATATTTTACTAACTCTCTTTCAGCATTAACATTTTGCGCAATACCAAAAGCTATAATTAGTATTATAACCAATAATAATATAAAAATTAAAACTGTTTGTTTTTTCAATCAAAACACTCCTGTAATATTATAATATGTTCTGTCGTATTTTGCAATATTTTTAGCTTATTTTTTTGTGCAAATTACACTTTGTACAAGACCTGCATCATTATATTTTATTGCACAGTTATATTTTTGATGAACAGTCTTTGTAGAATCCGCAAATAAATATTCATCACTTGACAACATATTAATAAGTTCAGATTCTTTTTTTAATGTTAAATCAGAATTTCCTATTTTTATTGATATATATCTTGAATCATCTTTTGTTAATTCATTTTTTTGATTGTAATCTTTTGCAAAATAAACCATAGTAATTATATTTTGTATTTCTGCATCGCCTTCTGAATTTTTTTCAAAATTATTATTAAATTTTTGTATTTCTGCTTGTGCAATTGTTAAATCATATGTAGAGGCTAATCCTGCAGCACTATTAAAAGAAAATACTAATATAGATATTAACATTATTCCAATTAATACTCCGCCCTGCTATCATTAGGGCATTTGATGCATTTTCCATATTTCTTCTCCTCTAATCTAATTATACCCCTCTAAAGTTCCTCCTGTTGGTATAATTTCCACAAATTCAAGTTTATTTACTCTTCCAGTCTCATCACTATATTCTATTTTAGTACATTTGAAAAACTTTCTTTTAAAAACTGTAAATCCATCATAAACTTTAGTGTAATTTCTATCATCTATAGGTGTATTATCATCATTCTGTACTATTCTATAAGAATCTTCTGATTGACTACTTCCTGATTTCATAAAATCCATTATTCTCTTTGTATCTTTAACAAGACTATAAGTTTCTTCTCCTCCGCTCAAAGATTTTTTCTTCTTTACTTTTAGATTGTTTTCCATTTGAAATTTTTACTCTTATTTCTGATACAGGCTCTTTTAATGTAAACACTACATCAACATCGTAAACCTTGTTTTGATCTTTATATTTTATATTGTTAGAATATGCTTTATTTATTACTGTTATTAAATCTGTCCCTCTCATCAGTTTTTTTTCAAATGCTTCATATTCTTTGTTAAATGTTTCAAGCTGCTTTGCAAGCTC
>JAEEGL011434239.1_pt1 | contig 10919 bp, 9 predicted proteins | sample 9134231 | NCBI WGS metagenome assembly JAEEGL01 (sample SAMN16246548, study PRJNA631951) | gut metagenome | biome: gut microbiome; feature: rumen; material: fiber-attached | host: Bos | place: Iran: Karaj | collected 2018-10 | reverse complement strand
TATAGATTATTTATACTCTGATGTATTATATTGCAATGCGGATTTTTCTAAAATTGAAAGAAAGTTTAAGAGCACTTCAATGGAGTCAAAATTATTATGTATTGCTCATCCTACATTGTATTTAAGAAAGAAAATATTTGATGAGATTGGGTATTATAATCAAGATTTTAGAATATCAGCTGATTATGATTTTACTTTAAGACTATCGAATGGTAACTATAAATATCTTCATTTGAAAGATACTTACTTTGTATTAATGCGTATTGGTACTGTAAGTAGCGCTCACTAAAAAGGATATCTTCTTCTTTTTAAAAAAAAAAAAATGGTACTAAACCATAATAATATTCGTTTTGCTGGGTTAATTACATTTATTAGATCAATTAAAACATTAATAGAAATTATTAAAGGTAAAGTAATTAATAATAAATTATTAAAAAATAATAAAAATGCTAATAAATAGCATTTTTTTATTGTATAATAGAAGTGTAGTGGTTTAGGGAGGTTTATTATGGAAAAAAATAAAATAGAAATTAGAACAACAAAACTACAAGATAGTTATGAAATAATTATTATTAATCATGGTGATAGAAGGGGCGGATTTGAGGAATATTTCAAGGATTCAAATTATGCTGGTATTCCTTTTAATGGTGTTCGTCAATGTAATCGTAGTTATAGTAAAAAAGATGTATTTAGAGGATTTCATTATCAAATGGATAATAATCAAGCAAAGATTGTTGAAGTTCTTGAAGGAAGTGCTTTAGCTATTATTATTGATATTAGAGAAGGGTCTCCTACTTATGGACAATATGAAATACATTTGTTATCACCAGAAAAGAAGAATCAATTATTTGTTCCCCATGGTTTTGCCAATGGCTTTATAGCTTTAGAGGATAATACGGTTTATCAATATTTATGTGATGATGTTTATAACCCATTAAGTGAAGGCGGTATCATTTATAATGATCCAGATATTGGTATTGATTGGGATGCTATTAAGAAAGAATATGGTATTGAAGAATTAATCTTATCTGATAAGGATCAAAAGCATCCAACATTAAAAGAAACTAAATTTAAGTTCTATTATGGTGAAAAACCAGAAAACGTTAAAAAATATCTTATTACTGGCTTTAATGGTCAACTTGGTTATGATGTTAAACGTGAATTAATAAGCAGAGGAGTACCTGAAGAAAATATCTTAGCTACTGATATTGATACTATGGATATAACGAAAAAGGCTGATGTAATTCATACTGTAAATTCATTTAAACCTGATGTTATATTCCATTGTGCAGCATGGACTAATGTTGATGGTGCTGAAAAAGATATGATGGGTTGCTGTAACGCTAATGTAATTGGTACTAGAAATATTGTTGATGCTTCATTAATTGTTGATGCTAAAATTATTTATTTATCAACTGATTATGTTTTTGATGGAGAAAAAACAGGATTATATAATGAACAAGATGCTCCAAATCCAAAAAACATTTATGGTTTAACAAAATATTTAGGTGAACTTGAAGTATCTAGAAATCCAAAACATTTTATTTCGCGTATTTCTTGGGTATTTGGTATTAATGGTAAGAACTTTGTTAAATCAATGGTTAATACTAGTCAAAAAAGATTAGAAGAAGGATTGGATTATATCAATGTAGTTGATGATCAAATTGGTAGTCCAACATATACTGTTCATCTTGCTAAAACATTAGCTGATATGGCTAATGCAACTAATTATGGTACATATCATGTTACTAATAAGGGTTATTGCTCATGGGCTGAATTTGCTGAAAAGATTTTCGAAGTATTTGGTATTGATATTAAAGTAAATCGTGTAACAACTGAAGAATTCTTTAAAGGTAAGGAACACGCAGTAAGACCTGAAAACTCATGCTTTGATGAAACTAAAGCAATTACTAGTGGATATAGTTTACCAACAATTGAAGAAGCTTTAAAGGAATATAAGAAAGAATTAAAATTAAATGAAAAAAAATAAAACTTTAAAAAGTTTTATTTTTTTTATGATATAATTTAATTGGTGAGTAACATGGGTTTAATTGATAAAATTGAAGATGCATTAAGATTTAAAGATACTATTTTTCTTAAAGAAAATAGTGACTTACAAGAACGCTTTAATGCATTAATTAAACTAGTAAAAGAATACCCTAATAATTCTGAATTAAGTAATGAGCTATTAATGGTTAAAAAAGGATTAGAAGGAGAAAATGAAATTGCATATCAACTTAAAAAAGCCCATATTGGAATGTATGTATTGCGTGATGTAAAATATAAATATGAAGATTTAAAAGCGCAAATAGATTATGTTATTATTACTCCTTATTATATATATTATATTGAATGTAAAAACCTTTATGGTAATATTACCGTTGATGAAAAGGGAAATTTTATTCGTGAATACAACTATAATGGTAAAGTAATTAAAAAAGGAATATATTCACCATTAAGACAAGTAGAAGCCCAAAGAGAAGTACTTAGAAAAATATGGAATGTTGATATTAATAAATTTATTAAAATATTAGCAGATAGCAAATTCGAATACTTTCGTCGAGTTTTAGTAGTAGCAGCAAATTATGATACTATCATAAATACTGCTAATGCTCCCGATGAAATCAAAGATAAAGTTATAAGAGCTGATGCCTTAGTTCGAGTATTAGAAAATGATATGAAGAATCATGGTAAAAATGATGTAGCTGAGTCTAAAAAGAAAATGGAAGATCTTGCAAAAAGTTATTTAAAATTATCGGTTAAAGAAGATATTGATTTTTATCAATATTATAAAAACAAATACTGTGGTAACAATTTAAATGAAGATATTATTCGTAATCGTTTGATTAGGTTTCGAAGTGAAAAAGCGTTTAAACATGATATTCCAGCGTATTATATATTTACTAATGATGAACTTGAAAAATTATTGTTAGTTAAACCTAAAACAATTAATGAATTAAAAGATTCAAAAATACTAAATGATACTAAAGTGAATTTACACGGAAAAGAAATAGTGGATATTTTAAACCAAAAATAAAACTTTTAAAAAGTTTTATTTTTTTATGGTAAAAAAAGGAAATGAGCTCTTTTTCGATAATATAATAGTAGGAGGTTATTTTATGAACTACTATAATGAAATAAAAAGTTTATTAATTAATAATGAAGTAAACCGTAAGGTTAAAACATATTCAATTAATAAAAGTGATTTAGATACTTATTATCAGATAGGTAAGATGCTGCATGATGCTGGCAAATGTTATGGTGAAGGTATTATTAAAGAGTATTCGAAAAAACTTTGCTTAGAGGTAAATAAAAAATATAGTGTTAGATATCTTTTTGATATAAAAAAGTTATATATATTTTCAAAAGTGCACCCACTGGATGCACAATTATCTTTTTCACATTATCGATTACTATTTTCAATTAAGAATGAAAATGCAATAGATTATTATATTAATAAGGTGATTGCTAATAATATGTCTAAAAGAGGATTACAAAAAGTAATAATGTTAAAAGAATATGAGCGATTATCAGAAGATACTAAAGAAAAATTAAGAAGGAAAGAAAAACTTGAGTTAAAGGAAATGATACCTAATCCTATTATTATCAAGAATAATAATGGTAATGTGGATGTATCCGAAAAAGTATTACAAAGATTAATCTTAGAAGATATTTCATCATTTTTAAAAGAACTAGGTGATGGTTTTACTTTTATAGATAATGAATATAAGATAAGAATAGGAAATGCTTATAATTATATTGATTTGTTACTTTTTAATTATCTTTATAATTGCTTTGTAGTTATTGAATTAAAAGTAAATGAATTAAAAAAGCAAGATATTGGTCAAATAGAAATATATATGAATTACATCGATAAGAATGTAAAAAGGATAAGTCATGATAAAACCATTGGGATTATTATTTGCAAAGAAAATAATAAATATATTATTGAATATTCATCTGATAAGCGAATTATTACTAGAAAATATATATTATTGTGATATTTTTCATTGCACAAATATACATAATTATATATAATAAAATGCAATGGGCAAAAACATGCAGGTGGGTTTATATGGGATTATATAGTGATTTAAAAACAAAAGAATATTTAACTAATCAAGATATTGAAGAAATGTATTTAAAAGAAAATGTTAGTGTTTGTTTTAAAGATGATGCTCTTAATCAGGAATATAGATATCTTCAAAAAATATATGATACATTTCATAATCTTGATGTAGCATTCAAAAGAGAAAAAACTTATGATTTATATAATGACTTTTATAATGAATGGGGAAATTCTAAATTAGGATATGATGATTTAGAAGATATATTAGAAAAATTAAGAGTAAAAGAAACAACTATTAAAACCAGTAAGCTAGATCATGAAAGCGATGCTTACCGTCAATTAAAAGATGAATGGTTTGATATAAAGTATGAATTTCGTGATGCTATTCAAAGACACCAAAAACCAATAAGTGATAAACTTGATGAGTATTTATTACATGCTAAGAGGGGAGTTAATCGTCAATTCCCAAGTCAAGATTTAATTAAAAAGGTAGTGGATGGATCACTTGATATAGCGCTTTATCATGCAAATCAAAACCGTAAGTATTTAGACTGGGATTTTACTTTTGATGATTTATTTCAAACGGCTTCTTTAGCATTAACCAATGCTGCTAAAAACTATATTCCTAATGGGCCTGCTAAGTTTAGAACTTATGCTAATGTATGCGTTGAAAAGAGTATTCTTAATCAAGTATCTAAAACTATTAAAAAGAAATATAAAGGCGATTTCTTTAAGGATGAAATTGATAAGGCAATATTGGTTTATAAGTTCGTTGAAAGCTTTAATCATTGTGGTCCTGATATGTCATATCATGATTGTTATTATATTTTAAAAGAATATAATAAGAAACGAACTAGAACTCATGATTCTATATTACCAATATTTTCTAGAAAAGATTATACTTCTGATAAAGCTTATGATTTATATAAAAATCTTTATAGTTCACTTGCAATTAATACGATATTAGATAATGAAGATTATCGTGCAATATATGATTTTATGATTAAACCATATAAGCGTTCAAAAAAGAATAAAATTAAATATTATCGAAATGATAGTTTCTTTATTCAAGAGCATGTTTTATTAATATATATTACTAAGTTAGCGGTGATTAGAGAGTTAATTGCATTTGAAAAAGAATATAAGAAAACGCATGAAGGATTAGTTCCGTCTTTTGAGGAACAATATGAACATATTAAAAATTTCTTTAATGAAAATGCTAAGGTTAAACAATCATCAAAAAGATATGGTTATCTTCGTAATAAAACGAGTGCTTATCCTTTGTGTGATTTTACAACTTTATATCAAAAAGAATATGATATAAACTTATTATTTGAAGAAGAAAAAGAAGAAGAATATGCAAAAGTTGAAGATGATATGTGGGACGTATTTAGGGATATGTCTGATGTTATAGAAAGATATGATGATACCGTTAAGGAACTTGAAGACTTATTAACCGAGGATTATGACCTAGAAGAATTAGGTTACACTGAAGAAGAATATCAAGAAGAAACGCAATACTATAAAGACCTTTATCAACGTGACTTAGAAAATTGTGAAAAAGACGCTAAAGATATTTGTGAAGATATCAATGCAAAAATATTTTTTAAAGAGTATAGTCAGAATGATTCTTATGTAACGTTATGTCGTAAATTTTTAGCAAAATATCAGAATGAAGATGAAAATATTGACGAATGTGTTAAAACAGCAATTGCTGCTCGTAGGAAAAAGGTTTCTGATAAAATGAAAGCATTAAATAAAGAGCTAGTTGAAAAAAATCGCGCAATCACAAAATATGCAGATGCCTTATTTGTTGATCGTAAAAGAATTACTTTAGATGAATTTAAAGGAATGCAACAAGCATTAATTAATTTGCATAGTATCGATGAAGGAATTGATGGTGATGAAAAAGCAATTAGTAGAAATTGTCGTCCTTCGGTAGAAGATGAAGCTCAAAACAATTTATTTTTTGAAGAATTTGATAAATTCTGTAATGAAGAGTTAACTTTAGAGGAACGTCAAGTTATCAATTTATATTATGATGAATTAGGTTATCGTGATAATATGCCTCAAGCTATATCATTAAAGTTAGGAATGCCTAAAAAAGATGTTGAAAAATATCGCCGAAGGGCAATTAACAAAATTAAAAAGAGTAAACTAAAAGAGTATCTTGATTAATACTCTTAAGTTTACTTTTTTATTTGATATATTCATTAATAATATTAGTATATTCTTCTTTAATTGCTTGTAATCTTGCTTCCGTAGTAGCTTCAAATCTTAATGTTAAGTTAGGTCCAGTATTACTTGCACGAAGTAAAGCCCAACCATCATCGTATTCAACTCTAACTCCATCAATATCATTAAATTTAATATTATTGGAATTACAGTATTCTTTAACTTTATCAATGATAGGGAATTTCTTATCATCTGGTACGGGGATTTTAATTTCTGGAGTATTATAGTATTTTGGTAATTCATCAACTAAATCCGAAATATTACGATATTCTTTTGATAATAATTCAAGTACTCTTAATGATGCATAAATACCAGAATCAAATCCAGGGAAGCGATCATTAAAGGTTAAGTGTCCAGAAAACTCACCACCAAATGGATAACCTTCTAATACGGTTTTATATCTAGTATATGAAGTTCCGGTACGATATAGGTGAGGAACGCCATTGTTTTTATTAACAACATCTTCAATTACTTTTGAACATTTTATATCATATAAGATATCTTTTTTATCATTATTTTTAATAACGTCTTCTGCCATCAATGCCATGATCTTATCAGTCATTACATAATTACCGTTATTATCAACAACTCCTAATCGATCACCATCACCATCATAAGAGATACCTAAATCTGCACCTTCAGCCATTACTTTACTTTGAAGTAATAAGGTATTTTCAATAACAGCTGGATCTGGATGGTGGTTAGGGAATGATGGATCAACATCATCAAAAATATAAACTGGTTCAATGTTAGGGAATTCTTTGATAATATCTTTAATAATTAAGCAGGTTGTAGCATTTCCAGGATCAAAGACAACTTTTAATTTACGAGATCCCATATTAATTGAATCTTTCATTAGTTTAATATAATCTGCTTTAATATCTAAGTCAGCAATTTTACCTTTACCGGTTAAGAACTTTTTAGCTAAGGTGTAATCTCTAAAATCATAAACCATTTCACCACGGGCATTACCTAAATTATCAAATGAGAATTTAAAACCGTTATCATCTTTAGGATTATGACTAGCAGTAACCATAATACCAATAATGAAATTAGTTTTAATACATGCATAGTAATACATCGGAGTAGTGCATCTTCCAACATTAACTACGTTACAACCAGTTGATAATATTCCTTTAATTAATTCTTTTGTTAAGTCGTCAGATGAATATCTAATATCACGACCAACAACGCAAACATTACGATTTAATTTTTCTTGAATATAAGAACCGTAGCCTTGACCAATTAGGTAAGCCACTTCTTCATTGATTTGCGTAGGGTAAACGCCTCTAATATCATATTCGCGGAAAATACTTGTATCGATATTCATATATAATCACCTATAGTAATTATATTATATATTTCCTAGCATTATAACTAAAAATGTAAAGATTACATTTTATTTACACATCCTTATTGTGCTTTAATTTAAGGCATTATATAATGAATATAGGTGATTGTAGTGAAAAACGAAGATAAAAAAATTGTGGAAACGGTTAAAGCTATTGATAAACAATTGAAACAAAAGCGTGAGATAAGATATGCTATTCTTGCGATGCTTAGTGGTCTTACTATTGCTGTTGTAGCAGCATCTCCTCAATTTAAAGGAAAAGATGAACAACCGGCTGAAGATATTCAATATGAAACATCAACTGTATATTCAGATCCAAATCAAATTGTTAAAATAAATGATGATGGAACTAAAAGTATTGAATATTATGCGCCTAATGGTGGCAAATTGGTATATGATGAAAATGGTAAACCATTAGTTGAAAAAACGATTACTACTATAAAAGAAGATAATAATGATTTTGATGCGATTCCACATTATTGTTACGAAAAATATGACCGCGATCTTGGCGGCAAATGGACTGCTGCTGGTGAGATTACAACTACTGACGTTAAATCAAGCGATGAGAATACCAGATATGATTTTATAGGTTCTTATATTAAAATGGAAGAAAAGCCAAGTTTAAAAAAGAGCAGAGATTATTATGGTGTTTACTTTGAAAAGTTTACTAAGTCTGATAAAAATGGTGAATGGGTTAGTGATGGATTAGTTCCGTCAAAAACAACATTACTTAGTACTGGACCTAATGAACGCTATGATTTTAAAGGTTGGGTTTTAAATTCAAATACTTTTGTAAATATTCCAATTGATTTAAATACTATTGATGTTGATGGCGAAACTAAGTATTTATTACCAGAAGTTGTTATTATTAAATATGATCCACATCAAGTAGTTACTAAAAACGAAGATGGTACTAAAACAATTGATTATTTCGTTGATCAAGGTGATGTACTGGTTTATGATGAAGATGGTAAACCAGTTGCTGAAAAAAGAATAAATATGAGGTTAAATTAAAATGAATAATAATATTGATAAAATTATTACTACTGCTGATGGTAGTAAATATATGGTTATAGATCAAGGTAATTATAATAATAAAGCTTATTATTTAACTAGTAAGTTAAATGCTACGGAAGATTTAACTGAAGAATTAAATATCTTTGAGAATAATGATGGCTATTTAGAAGAAGTTAATGAACCTGAATTAAAAGAAGCCTTAGCAGAGTATTTTAAAAAAAGATTAGATAAATAATCTTTTTTTATTGACGATAAAAATAATAAATAATATAATAACCAATTAAGAAATGAGGAAATATAAAATGAAAACAACAAATGACAATGTAATTGCTGAAGTTATTGCAAAGTATAAAGAAACTGCTGCTAAAGAAGCAACAATTGGAGTTCCAATTGAACCAAAATTACCATATCCAGTTGCAGTAAAAAAAGCTTATAAAGCGGCTTCAGTTAAAGCATCTCGTGAAGTTAATGTATTAACTAAACGTCCTACAAGAACAACTCATAAATAATTTAAGTGGGGTTTTGAAATGAAAGAAATTGTAATTCAAGAAAAATTAATAGCTACTAAAAATAATAATAGAGCAGACATTAAATTTAAAGGTATTGCCGATGATGACTTTAATATAAGCAGTATTGAAGATTTTTTAAATAAAAATCCGAATATTGCAATCAAGAGATTAGAGGATATTGTTCAAATAATTAGGACAATCTTCAGAAATGTAAAAGAAAAATATTTAAGTGTTCAATTATATGCGAAAGATTTTGATGAATCTATTTTATATGAAAATGGTATGATTACTTATTATGATAAAGATGTTTATGGTTCTAAAGGATATGAAGTAAGTTATACGGTTGGTGAAGAAGAAGGAAGTTTAAATGGCTTTCAGTTTGAGTATGAAGATAAAAAGAACTATGGAAAGAAAAATTGTGAATCTCCACAAAGTAATATAATTAATACTTTAAATGATATTAATAAATATTTAAATATTAATCCAGTAAAATTGAATGACAATGCCAAGTATTTAATTGAAATATATTATTATTTCTTTAATGAAACGCCTAATTTTGCTGATCCAAGTATTAACAATCGAATTCAAGCAATGATGGGAATATTATATTGTTTTGGTGTTTATACTGATTATGATTTTGATTTAGGGAAAACGGTAAAACCTTATTCAATAGAATTATCAACAGTTGTATCAGGCTTGTTTTCATATGGTAAAATTAATATGGAAGATATTTTTGGACTAGATAATAGTAGTATTGTTATTAAAGATTTAATTGTAAAAATCAGTAATAGAATATATGCATTAATGGAAAACATTGACGATAAAGATAAAGCGTTAGCTAAGCTAGCAAGTTACTTATATGTTAAGAAGTATTGCGTGTTTGAAGAAGCTAAAACTAGTGATGTAGCAGCATTAGCTAAAGTTTCCGAAGCAGAAATTGAAGTCTATGATCAATTTCGAAACGAAGTTGATAAATTAACGTTAGAGTTCTAATTAAAAAAGATACCAAATGGTATCTTTTTTTAATCAGTAATAATATCGTAATCACTTAATAAATTAATAACATCTAGACGATAGAATTGGTCAGGAATTTCTTTTTTATCAGAAAAGCCTTCTAGTTTATCAAGCAATTCGTTGCTTTGGTAGATTGCAAGAGTTGGATATTTTTCAATATCATTAACATAATTAGGATAATAGTAAATATTTTCTAATCGATAATTAACGGTTAATTCTTTAAGAACATCTAAAGCTTGTTCACAATAGATACAATTATTGGTAGTATATAAAACTACTACAGTTTTTTTACTATTAATAACTTTGTTATAATCCTTTTCTTTTAGTTCAGTTATTTGATATACTTTAGCTTCTTTTGGTTTATCTTCGGTAATACCATTATCAATAAAGAATGAAGATATTAATATCGTTCCTAGGAATGCGGTAATTATTGCAACGAGAATAAAAATCTTTTTCTTTAATTTGGGATTATTCTTATCAAATCTTAGTACGAAGACATTAACTGGTACTAATAACAATGATAATAAATCCGGAGAGATACTATAATAATTAATATTGGTTGATTTAAGGATTGCTATCTTAAAAATAGAGAATATTACGGCATAATTAATTATTGCAATATAGAGAGATAAGCGGGGATTAAGCGGCTTTCTAATTATTAATCTAATAAATAGAGGAATTATCATAAAGAAGAATACTTCTATTAAAATAGCTCCAATAACTT
>JAEEGL011337972.1_pt1 | contig 10919 bp, 6 predicted proteins | sample 9134231 | NCBI WGS metagenome assembly JAEEGL01 (sample SAMN16246548, study PRJNA631951) | gut metagenome | biome: gut microbiome; feature: rumen; material: fiber-attached | host: Bos | place: Iran: Karaj | collected 2018-10 | reverse complement strand
GGTAGTTAGATTCCAATCCGTTTTAATTCATCTTTGTACTGTTAACGATAACACTAATATATATGGATTTTGTCGATTTTATTTCCCGAAAGTAAAACGTTGAAAAACCGAACGCATCCCGAACGAAGCCCGAGAAAATTCGCGCCCGTTTTTTCCTGTCACGCATTATTTACGCGAATTCGGGATAAATTATGCATTCCTTACTTATGCAAGGCATAGTTTGTTGTTTTTCGTAAGACATCACAGAGCTGATTATCTGTGTATTATACTCATTACAGACGCTGAAGGCGTCTCCGCTTAGTAACCGTAGGTCGGAACGACCTGCGGAATAAGTAACTATAGGTGGCAAGCACTCTGAAAGAGTGCCCCATCTTTCGCAACGGGCGACCGCTTTCAGGGTCGAAAATATCCATATCATTTCTGTCCGCAGATCCTACGGATGCTGCGGTTACTGAGAGGTGACGCTTTCAGCGTCATTCCGAATAATCATTTCCTAAAATAGGAGAAGGAAGTTTCTTATCCCGAACTCACACACTATTTTATAGTAACCACTTGCCGTTTATCAGAATAAACTTCTTCGTAGGCTTTTCTGACATCAAAATCTACACGCGATTTCGTAAAATCAGGCACGTTATAACTGAACAGCGACTCGTGATAGAACTTCTGCGGATTGCGCTGCGGCAGAAGGAACGGCTTGGTGACATTGCCATTGTCGTCGATGCACGCTATGTAGAGCAAACCGTAAAGCGTATCCTCGCGGCGGCTTGCCGTTACAAACCAATGCGAATTTGAGCTCCAGTTATGAAAACTCTCCGACTGCGGAGAATTGACATTCTTCAGTTCAATGCTCTCGTTTGTTCTCATATCGAGCATCCACAAGTCAGCCTCGGCATGGTTTATCGGGAAGTTGCCGAAATCGCTCAGACAATACATCAGATACTTGCCGTCGTAGGAAGGGCGTGGAAACGTTACGCTCTTGTTCATCTTCTCGGCATTTATCACCGTATCGACCTTGTTGCCAAAAACGCCTTTATCAGGGTCGAAACTTATTTTACACAAGTTGTATTTCGCCTTGTCATACTCGCGCGGCATATCATAAGCCTTAGACACGCAGAAATACATAGTCTTGCCGTCGGGCGAGAATACCGGATATGTCTCGAAACTCTCACTACCCTGCAACAGGGGCGACAAGATTAACTGGTTTGTCTCAACATCGAGCACAACAAGGTCCGAAGCCGTATCAAAGACCTCAATCATCGACTTATTTCCTGTAAAGAAACATTGATGAATCTTATTTACCGAGAAACAGCAATATCTGCCCGACGGATGCCAATAGCCATAAGAAGGATTGGCTATGGTCGAATCGGTCTTGGCATTATACCACACATGCTTTCCGCCTCGCTGAATGAGCGTGCAGCCATGCTTTCCCCTCAGATGAAAGAAGAACTGCTCAGGGTTAGTCTGATTGGCTGTGTGACAACTCATACATTGCCCCTGAACGGCAGTATTCTCAATTATCGGCTCTTCGTCGAAGTTGTGAATATTGCGCTGATAGTTTCCGATTTTGCAATACACCTCATAGCCGGGGGCTATTTTCCGATATGTAAGTCCATAGTCATCAAGCGGATAATTGCTTACAAACATCTTAAAGTCGTTATATTGCGTCCATCTGCCGTTTCGTTTCATGCACACGGTAAAAGTCAGTTCGCCGCCTTTGTTCTGCTCGGTTATAGCGTGCCAGTCGTCTACATCAAAATCGGCATAGTCGCCATTAGTATGCAGGCTTCCGCCCTTGCTACCTGTCACAACCACATCAACGCACTCTACATCTGCATCGGCGCAATTGAAATTCATCGGGGCGATGCCTGCTGGAATAGTCACGCCAATATAATCGGGATAGATGTCGGGCTGTGCATCTACCAGCATAACATCTTTCGGAGTAGACGAACACGCGACAACGAGCAGCAAAGCGAATATACAGGTTACAAAATTCTTCATAATACAAAAAAGTCTTTAGTGTTTAATGGTTGAAGCACCGCTCTCGGCATCTACGTTGTCTGCTGCCTGCTCCATCATCTTCATGTAATAAGCCCAATATGTGTTTTGCAGATAAGCGTTTGCGCCTGAATATTCGCCGTGCTGGGCCGTTACCCGAACAAAATTCTGCATATCCTGCACAACCTGTTGGCTAATAGGAACAGGAACTCCCTCGAAACTGCTATGGCTATTGCCCCAGAACATAGCGAATGCCTCTTGATAGTGGCGCGCCAAATAGCCGTTAAGGTCGTTTGCCAATCCCGGCAGATATCCGCAGAACTGCTGCAAGTCGCCCTTCAGCAACAGCGATGCCAAAAAATAATCGAGAGCCATGCGGTTGTCGCGATCGTTCATATAGAGCAAGCCCAGCATCTTGTCGAGTTCGTTTATGTTATAGAAGAAATCGTCCTTATAGCGTTTTTTGCGCAGAACGCCCCACCTTGGATGCGAATTTATCTTCTGCTCGTTGCCAAGATACGTTTCAGCCTCTTTTGCCCATGATGAGTAGAAAAGCGTCTGCTTCAGTCTGTCAATATGCTTGCGAGCCACATCGTACCTGCCATTTACGATATAAATCTCGACCATACGCTTCGTAAACCGTCCGCTCTTGCGATTGTTGAACGTACATTCCTGAATGTCGAAACTAAAGCGTAATGCCGAATTTACGAATCCAAGATGATAGAACGCCTCGGAAGTAGAAACACACGTCATATAATCGCGTACGAACGGCATTATAAGTCCGTTTGTACCGCATTGGTAGAAGGAGAACATTCTGTCGGCAAGCAGCCCTTTCTTTGCGAGAGCCAGATTGACCGTAACCGCGCTCGATGCCTCACGCACCTGATATTTCTCAGCCCGACTTATTATCTCGTCCCATTTCTCTTGCCTCAGCAGATAGCTTTGCTCTACAAGTTCGTGCTCGTCTTTGTCATAGCCTTTTATTGCAGCAAAGCAGAACATTACGACAACGGATATCTGCATAATGACAGAAGCCAATATGCCGTCAAGCCGCCGCCCTGCCAACCGTGTCAATAGCAGAATAGCCAGCAGTACAAGCGGAAGCGTGTATATTACCGATGGTACGCGCTGCATCATAGCCATTGGCACTCGATAGTAGTTTATGCCAAACCACACGTCGTACCAAACATACTGCTTCATGCAGAAGTACGAGATGCAGAAAACCGTCAGCAGACTATAAACAACCATGAAAAACGCCCTTGCGCCCTTGCCAAACATTCCCTCGGAAGAAAGCAGTCTGTTACACAATACAACGGCAACAGAAAGAAACATCATCGGACCGATGCACCAATACAGAAAAGGAACAAACAGCACAAAGACTGAAATTTGCAGAAGCCTGTTCTCCGTCTGCCATCGGATATAAAGCAAAGATACGGCTACGGCAATCAGCAAAGCAACAGGCAAAGACAGCATAACACTAACATCACCCATAGCATACAGCAGATATGCGGCTGGAATGTACGATGCCATATATACAAAAAAGTCGTCATTCCCTGATATTCTTTTAAGCAAAAGCCATGTTGTATGCTGAAGCAGCACATACAAGGCTACCATAAATAATGCTCCCCAACGTGGATAGTAGAAGAACTGGATGATGAACTCGGCAACATAGTCTGCCACTCCACCAGCAACCGATACGCGTTCAGCCAGATATCCGCAGTTAAAAAGAAACATCTGATATTGTTCCTGAAACGCCAAGTCTGCCGGATGGCATACTCCCCACCACAGGTACACGGCTATGGCGTACACAACCGTCATAAACAGTCTTGCATTTTTCTTGAAGAAAAGTTTTAAAGCAATCATTTACTTAGTAATTTTCAGAAAGGTTCAGCAAAGATAATACTTAATTTAAGAAATCGCAAACATCTAATGACGGACAAACGATACCTTTTTCTCTGCCAAAGATGAAACAGGCAGAAGTACCGTTTGTCTGTCATTATTTATCTGTTTTTCAGGAAGTCATAGAATACTCCACTTTTCATGTTTTCGCGCATCTTGGCATTGTATTCCCTCAACTCTCGTTGTATTTCCTTTCCTTTGGTCATCAACAAGTCGCCGTTTCCGTCTTTGTGAGCCTGCGCGCGCAAAGCATTATATTCGCTGTTAAAACGCTCTATATGCTCTTTCCATACCTGAAGCGAATCATTCTGAGGCGTTCCGTGCGATGTACTGTTTGCGCCAATCTTAACATACACGTCTCCCGGTTCTGACACGACAAGCAATTCCTGCGCTCCGTCGCGGAAATGATAGTCAACCCTTATCACCTTCATCTCGGTGGTGTCGGCTACAAACTCAAAGCTGCCGTCTTTTATCACAACCGAGTCTACATGCTCGGCATCTTGCGGACCAAACATCGGAACAAGGAAAATCTGCTTTCCGTTCCATCTTGACGACTCCATCACACCGTGAATACGGCATAACTTCTTGTCGTTGCTCTGGCACGACATCATTATCGACAAGGAAGCAACACACAGCAACAAAAAAATCACTTTTTTTCTCATCATCACAAAAATAAAGAATAAAAGCCCCGTCTGCATCCTTTTTTCGACACAGACGGAGCATAATAGTTTTAAAGTTTATTACTTCTTTTTAAATGCCCACCATGTAGCCTCGGCCCATGCGCCTGTGCCAGGAGCAACATACACAAGTTTCAAGTGGTCGCCGTCGAGTTGAAGAATCTCAAATGACTTTGGCTTCTCACCACCACCGTTAATCTTGTATGGGAACAAGATTGAACCTGCGTCTGTTTCAAGAGTTCCAAGAGCCCAAGCAGGCTGTCCGCCATCGATAGATGAAATTGAACGCTTACCGTTCTTCCAGTTTGTGATAGCAAACTTACCGCCTCTGATCTTATTGCCAGAAGCATCGTAAGTAGAGATTGTGCTATTCTTCCAGTCGAAAGTCATATAAGCATTGCGATTTTCCTCACCACAAACAGGGTCACCGCCTGCATTTGCACGCTGATCGGCATCAGCAAGCTTTTCAGGCTTACCGCCCCACCATATACAACCGCCTGTTGCAGCAAATTCCTCACCAGAACAGCCGGCGTAACCAATGTTACCCCAACAGCCTTCGTCGGCACGGAACTCGGTATCCCAAGTCCAGTCTTTAGAACCAAAGTTTGTAAGCGAAGCCTCAGCATCGCCAACGCTCTTGAACGCCCACCATGTAGCCTCGGCCCATGAGCCTGTGCCCGGAGCAACATACACAAGTTTCAAGTGGTTTGCATCGAGCTGAAGGATTTCGAAGTCAGTTGGCTTCGCACCACCGCCGTTGATCTTGAATGGGAACAGAATAGAACCTGCTGTTGTCTTGAATGTACCCAAAGACCATGCTTTCTGACTACCATCAATTGATGCATACTTGCGCTCGCCTGTATATCCCAGAACTTCGAATCTACCACTACGGATTTCTTTGCCCTTGGCATCGTATGTCAAAATCTTTCCATCTTCGGTAAATACCATATAGGCATTGCGGTCTTCCTCGCCTGTAAGTTCTGTCTGGTCGGCATTTTTGCGCTGGTCGGCTTCGGCAAGAGTCTCAGGCTTTGCGCCCCACCAGATACAACTACCTGATGTAGCAAACTCCTCGCCCGAACAGCCGGCATAACCGATATTACCCCAACAGCCTTCGTCGGCACGGAATTCGGTATCCCAAGTCCATATCTTTTCGCCGTATGCGTCACTTACAAGATAGCGCATCTCAGGAGTCAACTCAGCAGGAACATACACATTGGCACTTTTCTCTACCTGCGTTACAGAACCATCCTGATTCTTTAGGCGAACGAAGAACTGAACGTTCTGGCTCTGTCCGCGCTTCGGAACAATCTTGAACGAACCGGTTGAGCCGTAGCCGATGATTGTCTCCTCGCCATCAGCATTTACTGTTACAATCTGTACAGGCTCATTTGGATTTGTAGCATAAGTAAAGTAATTACCGTCAGCAGCCTGCTGAGTGTGCGCCTCGTCGCTGTACTGAACGAAGTTGAAGCCCTCAGACAAAGCACTTTCTGAATATGCAGCACTTGGTGAGCCCAAGTCAATTTCCGAAGGGTCGCAAGATGCCAGCATCATTGCTGCCAAAGGAATTGCTATATATATCTTTTTCATTGCTTTTCAATTAAAGTTCAACAATAATGATTACCACTTGGCATAAGTTGATGTTGCGTCATCCCAACCCGGGTTCTGTGCCAATTTACCTTCCATCAAAAGAACCTGAGTCTCTGGAATCTTGGCAAAGCCGGCAGTTGCGTTGTAACGATCAGAGTATGAATAAGACGCACGGGTATTTGTAGTAGCAATACCGCGGTTGTAAATCTTAGTACCCGTCTGCTTGTCGAGAGCCTTGGCTGCAATATGCCAGCGGCGGATGTCGTTCCATCTCACACCTTCGAATGCCAACTCCCATCTGCGCTCATTCTGGATAGCCTCAAGAGAGTAAGAAACAGCTGGAAGTCCGGCACGGGCACGCACCTTGTTCATACCATCGGCGTCTCCCTTAAGCTCAGACTGCATAAGAAGAACCTCGGCAAAGCGCATCAGAACCATATCGTGAATGTTGTTCAACTGCAAGTTTTCCTCGCCTGCTGTGTCCCAACCGCCCGGATACATAAGGTTCTCAAAGCAGACAGAGATTGTACCGTCTTCTTTCTTAGCCTCGATTGGAGAGAGTTTCTTGTCGTAGTAGCCAGTCTCCTGCATAAAGTCGCCACCACCACCAAATGCGAATCCTTCAAGGTTCTGCATATCCTGTATAGTTGCATTTCTACGCATATCTGTTGGCTCTGCATTTGTCCAGTCGTCTACAAGGTTTGTTGCTACAGGACCAGCACCCCAGCCTGCTCCGAATGGGAACACGGCAGTACCACGAACACCGAAGTGAAGGGCATATCCGTTAGCATAACCGATTGTTGTATTCCATGAAGCCTGTTTGTTGAACTTAATGGCAAACATACGCTCTGTCTGTGCAGCGTTGGCAGTACCATCTTCGTCGTTCTCAACCCAAACCAAGTTCTGTCCCTTGGTATAAGCGTAGTCTTCGACTGTACATCTGTTTGTATAAGCCCAAAGGGTTCTGAAGTCCTTTACAAGGCTATAGCCCGAATTGTTTACACAGTCGTCGATACACTTTATTACATCCTCTTTTGTAAGAACTTTTTCGTTTGGAAGTGTTACAGATGTAAGCGGCTGATAAGTTGTACTTGTAAGAGCAGCAAGATCCTCACCGTTACAGTACATTCCTGTGTAGTAAAGCCAAGCACGACCAAGCATACCTTCTGCACAATACTTGTCAACATGTCCGTCGGTTCTGCGCGTTGCAGGCATTATAGTTGCAGCCTCATAAAGGTCCTGCAAAATCTGTCCCCACACCTCAGAAGCCTTTGGCTGATCTGGAACTGGCGAACCAGCCTTTGTTACAACAGGAACATTTCCGTACATTGAAGCCAACTCATAGTAGTAGTATGCACGAAGGAACAAAGCCTCGCCCTTTGTCTGAGGGTCGGCACTCTCTCCTTGTTTTTCGAGTGCATCAAGCAATGTATTAGCACGGTTGATACCTATATATCTGTCAATCCAGAACTGCTCTGTCATATTGGCAGTCGAATTCAGCATAAGGTCTTCAGCCTGCATCAGAATATCGTTTTCACCGCCACCGCCGTAAGCATCGTCACAGGCAAGTGTAGCATAATAGAAGTACGAACACTGTGGGTTGGCATTAACCACATTCAGGTTCTGATATATGGCAGCAAGTGCCTGAGCCTGATCCTTCTCTGTTGCAGGAAAGTTTGACTGGTCTTTTTCCTTATAGTTTACTGCATCGAGCGTACATGAAGAAAGTCCTCCAATCATCAATGCAGCACCTAAAAAATATTTTATAGCATTCATTGTATAAGCAGTTTTAGAATTTAACATTAACACCAAACAAGAATGTTCTTGGACTTGGATAGTTACTGATATCAACACCTGTTACCCAAGATTCCTTTGCGATTGATGAACCTTGCTCAGGATCCATACCGTCGTATCCTGTAATTGTAAATAGGTTCTGTGCTTGGAAGTACAGACGCAACTTCTGGAATGGGCATGACTTCCAAATCTTCTTGAAGTCGTAACCTACTGTAAGCGACTGAATACGGAAGTAGTCGGCATCATCTACATAAATATCAGAAACCTGAATCATGTTGGCGTTTGTACCAGCAGTAAGAATTGGATAACGTCCGTTGCCTGTACCCTCGCCGTTCCAATAGTTATAAACATTTGTAGACCAGTTGTCGTACTGGCTATCGCCGAAACGACGGTAAGAGTGTGCAACCTGCATACCGAATGCGCCGTAACCAGAGATAGAGAAATCGAGTCCCTTATAGTCGAATCCAAGATTCAAGCCCATTGTTACTGTTGGGTGTGGATTACCGATATTTGTCTTATCCTTATCGTTTATAAATCCATCACCGTTTGTATCAACAAACTTCAAGTCACCAGGCTTGATGCCAGTCTTGATGTCTGAACCCTGAAGAGAATGGCTTGCATCACCGCCACAGTTTGCATCAAGATAATTCTGCAAATCTGTTGTGTTCTGAATTACACCTGCAGTTTTATAGCCATAGAAGTAGCCCAAAGGCTCTCCCTCCTCCATACGAGCCATAAAAGTAGTACCCTGCGACAGCAAACCTTCAGCACCATTGATATAACCAGAACCGTTATTAACCTCGGTAACCTCATTCTTGTTTGTTGCAATATTCCAACCTACGTTGTAGTTGAAATCAGTCCCCAACTTATCGTTCCAAGAAAGTGCAAGTTCAACACCTGAGTTCTTAATAGTTCCGGCATTCTGAACCTGAGACTTGTCACCAAGAACAGCAGTAACAGGCACGTCAATAAGCAAATCCTTAGTTTTCTTCTGATAGTAATCGAAGTTTACATTCAATCTGTTGTCCAAGAAACGAGCATCGAAACCAAGGTCTAACTGCTCAGATGTCTCCCATTTCAATTCTGTGTTTGGCAAGCGTGAAGGGTAACCACCAGTTGTACCTACATTCTTGTCGTTGTTGAATGAATACTGACCGTAAGGGCCGAAAGAATATGAGGCAACATACTTGTAAGCACCGATGCCCTCATTACCATTCTGACCCCAAGAACCACGAATCTTCAAGAAATCGAGATATTTCTTAGTGCTTTCCATAAATTCCTCGTTAGAAAGTACCCAACCAGCAGAGAATGAAGGGAAGTAACCCCAACGATGACCGTCAGCAAAGTTTGAAGAACCATCAGCACGGAAGATTGCACTGAACATATATGTCTCCTTATAGTCGTAATTCAAACGACCGAAGTAAGACAAGATTGAGTGGTCGTCCCAAGGTGTATTACCGTCGTAAGGAAGAGTTGCATTTCCGTCACGACCAGAGAAGTTTGCCGGATAAGCATTCTCCCAGCTGTTCTCAAATATATTGTTTGCAACCTGAATACCAAGGTTTTCACCCATACCGTTACCCTCACGAGAGTACTCAGTACCAACAAGGACATCGAAATGATGTTCTGATACGTCGAACTTATAATTCAAGGTATGAGTTGTACCCCAATTCCAGCCCATAGACATGTTTTCGCTCAACACATCGTTTGTCTTCTGGGCATTTTTATTATTGAAGTACTTTGTATCGTATCCCTTCCACAGACTTGAAGAGTTCTTGTAATAAACAAGTCCTTTATATGTCAGTCCCTTTATTGGAGAGATTGTGATATATCCTGTTGCATTAAAATTCAGATTACGGCTCTTGTTCATCGCATTCTGCGAATTAAGAATCTGGTTCAGAGGGTTACCAAAATACTGGTTCAACTCAATCAAATCCCAGCCGTTGCTTGTAGCATCGTCTCCAGTAAACAGACTTCCGTCGGAATTATATGCAGGGATGATAGGTGCAGTATGCAACATTGTATAGATTGCATTGGCATACATGTTACCAATCTGGATACCTCTGTTGGTTGTGTGCTGGAAATATATATTCTCGCCAAGAGTCAAGACATCTCTATCTCCCGAACGCCACAAAACGTGGTCGGAGTTCAGACGGATAGTGAAACGCGAATAATCAGACGGAGCAAGTTTGCCACCAATGATACCGTCCTGATACTGATAGCCTACACCAGCACCAAACTTAGAATAGTTTGAACCGCCTGATAATGTCAAGGCATGACTTGTAGTTACCGCATTCTTGTTGCGCAGCATTTCAAGCCAGTTTGTACCCTCGTCTGTGCCGTTCTGATAAGCAGCCAATTTATCTGCTGGAATATACTTAGACCAGTCGTGAGCCTCCTTGCCGTCGTTCATCCTGGTCAAGTCCATAACTTCCATATACTGCTTCGCATTAAGTTGCTTAGGAATCTTAACCATGTTCTGCCAGCCAACGCTTCCGTCATAACTTACAGAAACCTTGCCAGACTTACCTTGTTTTGTAGTAACCAAGATAACGCCGTTGGCTGCTCGCGCACCATAGATGGCACAAGAAGCGGCATCCTTCAGTACATCAACGCTCTCGATATCGGCAGGGTTCAAAGAGTTGATGTCACCTGCAACACCGTCAATAACATACAATGGAGTGGTATTTCCGTTTGTACCCGCACCACGAATATTAACATTGAATCCTGCACCCGGCTTACCAGATGTCTGTACGATGTTAACACCCGGGCTCTGGTTCTGCAATGCACTCAGAGGGCTCACGGTGTTTCGGTTAGCAATTTCATCTCCCTTCACCTGAACAGTTGCGCCAGTTACGATTTTCTTCTTCTGAACACCTTAACCAACTACCACAACTTCTTCGACGCTCTTAGAGTCCTCTGCTAACTTAATTTTCAAATTGTCTCCGGTAACTTTCACTT
>JAEEGL017433730.1_pt1 | contig 10920 bp, 11 predicted proteins | sample 9134231 | NCBI WGS metagenome assembly JAEEGL01 (sample SAMN16246548, study PRJNA631951) | gut metagenome | biome: gut microbiome; feature: rumen; material: fiber-attached | host: Bos | place: Iran: Karaj | collected 2018-10 | reverse complement strand
TTCTCAAAGAGTTCCCCGACGATCCGGACAAATCCCATCCGCACCTGCTGGCTGTACTCCTGCCGGTCCTCCGACTGGGAGATTTCCGGCACCGTCCGGTCGCAGCCCTCCCCGGAATACCGGGAAATGGAGATCACGGCGACGTCCGCGAAAGCGGCGGCGCCTTCCAGCAGGTCCGCCGGGATTTCCGGCTCCCGGATCAGCCCCGGCGGGGTGCCCATCGGGCCGGCCGCGGCTTCGCTGGTCCGGTAGGCGTTCTCCACATATTCCCTGTAGAAGTCCGCCAGCGGCCGGTACAGTTCGATCCCGCCCGCTTCGGACAGCCCGTCGAAGATGTTTTTCACATAGGCGCAGGTCACGTCTCCGCTTCCGCCCCCGCCCTTAACGTAATCGAACGTCGCCTTGCCGAACAGGGCGGCGCGGCTTCCGCTTTTCAGCGGCAGCAGGTGATTCTCGTTTTTCAGGAGAACCATGCCTTCCGCGGCAATTTTCCTGGATAGTTCAATGTGTTCCCGGCTGCCGGTCACAAGTTTCCCGTCCCTTCCGAGCGGAAGCACCGGCGTATACAGATATCTTCCCCAGCGCTGCATAGTCCTGTCTCCTTTATTTGTTTTTTTGTATCATTATTGTATCCGAAAACAGGGCATTCTGTAAAGCACCCCGCGGAAATGTGAAGAGGCGGTTCTCCGTCCGGATGAGTTTGATCCGGATGCATCTTGGTTGCCCCTGAGTGCATCCTGGCAGTGAAAATATTGACCGTCCGGCAAATTCCTGTATGATTTGTTCCGGGAACCGCGAAGACGCGGTGAATCCCCGGGAGGAAGATACCGTATGAAAACCATCATCCACGATCTCGGAAAAGAACGGAACGAAAGCCTGCTTGCCGCCGCGGACCGGGTGGTCTGCGCGGACGGCCGGTATGCCCCCTGCCAGGGGTGCTTCAAATGCTGGACAAAGCATCCGGCCGCCTGCGAGCTGAAGGACGCGCTCCGCCAGGCCTGCCGGATCCTGGGATCCTGCGAAGACCTGACCATTATTACCGAAAACCTGTACGGAGGCTACAGTCCCGAAATCAAGAACCTGCTGGACAGGAGCATCGGTACGTCCACTCCGCTCAGCACATACCGGGGCGGCCAGATGCATCACACGCTTCGTTACGGAAAACGGAACCGCCTGCATGTCATCGTTTACGGCGATATCACCGAGGCGGAAAAAAGCACCCTGAAGCTGACGGCAGAGCGCAACGCGGTCAATATGGGATACAGGGAGCACAGCGTCACATTCTGCGCCGACGCGGAGGAAGCGGGAGGAATGGCATAATGGAAAAGACCGTACTGATCAACTGCAGCCCGAAGAAGAAGCTGAGCGTTTCGGGTTTCATCATGAAATGCGCCGGTCTCATGGTCCGGGGCCGGAAAGAATACCTGCAGCTGCGGACGCCTTCCGACCGTCCGGGAATCCTGCAGGCGCTGGCGGACGCCGGCAAGGTCGTCTTTGCCGTTCCCCTGTATGTGGACGGCGTTCCTTCGCACGTGCTGCCGTTCCTGAAGGAAATGGAAGCTTTCTGCCGGGAAAACGGCCGGTCCCTGAAGGTCTACGTGATCGCAAACAACGGGTTTATCGAAGGCCGGCAGAACGAGCCCCTGATGCAGGTCATGGAGAATTTCTGCAGCCGGGCCGGGCTGGAATGGTGCGGCGGCGTCGGCATCGGCGGCGGCGTCATGCTGAACGTGGAGCGGATCATGCTGCCGGTCATGTTCGGCCTGATGCTCCTGAACGTATTACTCCGCGGCTTTCAGGGGGAGGACGTCCTGGAGCCGGTCCGGTCCTTCGGGACCACCATCGGGACGTTCCTGCTCCTCTGCTGCGGGATCATCCCCTTTACCGTCCGCCTGGCAGCACATATCAATAAAGGAACGGACGCGGGAAAACGGTATACGCGCATCATGCTCCCGTCCTTCGTCTTTATCCTCTTCGCGGATATTTTCTTCACGATTCTGTCTGTTTTCCAGGGCGGAATCTTCCGGGGATGGTTTTCCCGCTTTCAGCCGGACGCCGGTTGCAGTATAATGGCGGTAAAAGATCACTGACGCGCGTCAAAGGGGAAGAACGCCATGCGGGTCCGGTTTGAGCAGGTGGACGGAAAAGAAAAAGAACAGGCGCTGATCCGCGCGGTGGAGAAAACCGCGGACATCCTCAGCGCCATGGATCTCCTGGAGAACGGTTCCGGCGGGATCCCGTTATTCCGGGACAGTAATACCTTTTTCTGCAAACTGACGCAGATCTACTATATCTAGTCCGTGGACAAACGGACCTACGTCTATACCAAAGGCGACTGCTATGAAAGCCGGGACCGCCTGTATGAGCTGGAAGAAAAGCTGGGTATGTACTATGTGCGCATCTCCAAATCCATGATCGTCAACCTGCGGAAGATCCGGCACGTCAGCGCGGAACCGGGCGGCAGGATGGTCGCCGTTCTCCTGAACGGGGAGCGGGTGATCATCTCCAGGAGCTATGTTAAAGAGATCAAAAGGAGGCTCGGGATCCAGTGAGCATCGCAAAGAAGATCTTTGTCCAGAGCATGGCCATCTCCACAGCTATCCTGTTCCTGAACGGAATCAACGCGGTCGTTCAGCATTTTGCCGGAAATGATATTACCCTGCAGTGGTACCATCCCATTACCATTGTCCTGACCGGAGTCCTGTGCGCCCTGCCGACCGTGCTGCTGCGGGATGAGGAGCGGTGGGACAGGAAAACGTTCCTGATCCGGGTATCCGTCCACTGCGTGTCCCTCTGCGCCGTTGTGCTTGGCGCAGGCTGGCTGTTCAGGTGGTACACCGATCCGGAAAGTTTATTCGGCGTGGGCGTCGTCTTCTTCCTCGTCTATGCGTTCGTCTGGCTTGCGAGCCACTGGCTGGACAAACAGGATGAAAAGAAGATCAATCACGCCCTGGATACGATCCGGGACGATGAGTAAAAGAATATTCGGAAAACCCCGCCATATAACGGGTCGCCTGCCTTCCCTGTGAAGAGATCCCTGTCCGTTTATCTCCTTCTGCGGTCCATCCGGGAGTTTGAATAGTACTTCGCTTTTTCGGCGTACATATCCGCGTCTGATTCCTTGAGCATCTCGCTGACCGGGATTTTCCTGTTTCCCCGGCAGCTGTATCCGATGGAGCTGCTGTATTTTGTTTCCGCCATTTTCTCCTTGATACGTTCGATCAGGCCGGCGACCTCTGCCTCCTGCATCTGGCGGCAGACAATGACAAACTCGTCGCCGCCGATCCGGTAAATCGCCTGCCTGCTGCCCAGCACGTTCCGGCAGCAGTCCGCCAGCGAGATCAGCGCTTCGTCTCCCGCGGCATGTCCCAATGCGTCGTTGATCGCCTTGAGGCCGTTCATGTCCACGGAAATAAGCGCCGTAATCTCCTCCGGAGCGGTCGCGCTGTCGCGGTAAAAAGCCTGGAGATTCAGCGCGCCGGTCAGCGGATCCTTTTTGCTCAGCTGATGGATGGAAAAAACATAGTGCACAAACAGCGCGATCATGATCGTTGAGCAAAAAATCTGCGAGAAGCTTTTCCCGAATACGAACGGCAGGATCAGGCCGGAGGCAAAAGCAAATGCCAGGAAAACAATCGGAATGATTTCCGTATACATCCTGTTGCTGTTTTTATACAGGAGAAAGATCAGGGCGGTGCCGTACAGTCCGGCGACGATATACGGCAGGTAGCCAAGCGGGCCGCGCTGCAGCGTCCCGTCGCCGGCCAGGCTGAAAACGACGCCGGTAAAGACCGAAATGATATCGACCGCGGTCAGGACAAGCGCCGGAATAAAGATGAACCATCTCATCTTCTTCTGCATCGCAAACAGGATCATGGCGACGATAATCGGCGTCGCGCTGTACCTGACCGCCATCAGCACGGTCCGGAGCGTCAGGTATCCGCCGGCGTCAGCCAGGTAAAACTCCGTGAATACGACAACCGAAAGGCACAGGACGCCGGCAATCAGAATGTACGTGCGTTTCACGGAGCCCCTGTCCTGCAGTCCTGTTATTTTCAGGGAGATCGCAAACGCAATCGCGATGAGGATCAGCGCCCAGTTCTGGATTATGTATTCAATAATCACAGCGTTTCCTCCTGATCTCAGCGTGCCGGGAGGACGGCTTCCTCCCTTTTTCCCGGTGCCGCGTTGCTTATTATACCGCTTTCGATATCACCAGCCGGATCCTGTGGCCGTGGATTCCGACCGTCACCTCGTCCGCCAGGTGAGCGACGATGGATTTTTCAAGTTCGTTCAGTGCCGGTTCCGCTGCGGGGTTTTCGCCCTTCCGCTTCTGAAGATTCTGCCGGTAAACGGACAGATACCATCTTCCTGCCCAGGCGTGCGCCTCTTTCCCTTCCCGGATTCCGTAACTCATGTAATCCGGCAGCATACCCGCCAGGTCCTCCGGCATGTCCGAGAGGTTCTCAAACATGTAGGAGCAGTTCAACATCCCGGCAATCTTGGCCATGAAGCCTTCCGGCGAAGCCGCCGGGGCCGCCTTCCCGCCGTCGTTTTCGTGTACGTCTGCCTCCAGGATGATTTCATATCCGGCCGCTGTCTTTTCGATCAGGAGCTCTCCGTCATAAACGTGCAGGATCTGGCTGGCCATGCCGAGGGTTTCCTCTGCCAGAAGGCTCAGGTGAAGGTAATCCCTGCCTGTAATCCCGTTCTCGTCCGCAAATTCCGTCAGGATTTCAGCGGCGTCGCTGTTCCGGCGGACCGCGTTGCTGACCCATAGCCTGGCTGTCGTCATATATTTACTCCTCCCGGGAGAATACTCTGTTTCCGCCAGTTTCCGGCAAAAACCGCGGACCGGCGCCGCTTCGCCGCGCCACCGCCCTTCATCATTTTATGATAGCTGAAAACAGGCCGTTTGTCAAAAACGAAGCCGGAGTGAAAACCCGTTCGCGTCCGGAATCCCGGCGGTTTCCGGATGCAGGCTGCTGTTGCGCCGGCCCGCGATTTATTATATGATATGAAACCACATAGCTGTCATTCGCAGAAAGTCGGTAAACAGGCATGATCAAACGAGCGTTGGTATTTCTGGCTGTCCTGGCCCTGCTGCCGTTCAGCCCTGCCTCAGCGTCGGTCAGGGAATACTTTACGAAGACATGGCCCGCATCGTCATCCATCCCGGGGAAAGCTATGTGAAGGAAGGCGGAAAATGGCAGGACTGGACGGAAGCGGAAAAAGACCTTGAGGACGAGGACGAAGCGGTGGACAACTTCGCCATCAAGGCTTTTTACAGGGAGTAGCGGAAACCGCCCGTTCCATTCACGCAAAAACAGCCTGCGGCCCTTTTCATTCAGGCCGCAGGCTGCTCTTTTTTCCCGGCTGCTGCCGGGCGGGAAAGTCGTGCGTTAACCGTCAGTCCGTAAAGCAGCTGAGTTCCGGCACGGTGCTTTCACCGTTTTCAATCCAGACAATCCGGTTGCTCTCGTCGTAGGTGAACGTGACATTGATGGGTTCGCCATTTTCGAATTCGCCCGTCAGGGTCAGGCTGTTCGTTTCAGCGTCGTACTCGCCCCTCAGGATCGCGTCGTTCACGATCTCGTTGTTCTCTCCCCGCTGGTACATGCGGACGTCGTACTGGCCGTCATACCAGTCCCAGAAGACCACTTCGGTGTTGCCCTTCACCCAGCGTCCGCCGTAGAAGCTTCCGATCTTGTCGAATACCAGGCCCTTGCCGGCGTCCTCTTTCAGGTCCTTCCAGACGAGCTTGCCGTCTTCGGTGATTTCGAACTCGGCGTCGCCATCTTCATAGTAGGTGACGTCCCAGTCGGAGGTGACGGTATCCTGCTTATAGTGCAGTCCGAGCGGAACAGCCGTGAGCTTGTTGTCCGGGCTCATCGCCGCGGAATACTCCCAGATGTCTTCCTTGTTGTCGCCCAGCCTATGGACAATCATCATCTTCAGGCCGCCGTCCTCGTCGAACACTTCAACCCGCCAGTCGCCGTTTTCGGCAACCCAGGCGCTCACATACGCGGCGGCTTCCGGATGGTCTTCAATATAATCGCGCATATCGTCCTCGGCAAGCGCGGAGATCGCGGCAACAGAGAAACAGAGAACCAGTAACAGTGCAATCAGCTTTTTCATTTCAGTAACTTCCTTTCTTTTTCCGTCCCCGCTGCCGTTGTCCGGCCGCGAGGTTATCCTCTTCGTTTTCTTTTCCGCAGCGCCTGTTTCATCGCTGCATCTGTTCGTACGAATGAGCGGAACGGGATGGCAGTAATCTTTCAAAAAAAATTTCCGCCGTTTCTCAGGCGGAGGAAAGGCCTCTCCCGGCAGGTTATGAAAAAAAGCCCAGGATGAAATCGATAATGCTCCCGATGACGCCGCCCCTGCGCTTTTCTTTATTCTGGAATTCGGCAAACTCCTCATCCGTCAGGGGCTTCGGGTCTTCCTGTCCGTTCTTTCCTTTGTTCTCTGCCATGGTTTTGTCTCCCTTCGTCCAGGCGTTCGTATCCGCGCTGCGCGGCCGGTTCCGGGCCGCTTCGTTTCCGTTGCGTTTCCTTCCCGATCCTTCCCTATTATAGCAGATGGCGGGACAACATTCAATTCCTCCCGGAGGTCACCGCCGGCCGCGCGGGACCGCGCACGCAGGGGGAAACTGCCTGAAAGCAGGGAATCCCTTTTCTCCGGCGAAATGAATATGGTAGCCGGGCACCCTTTCCGCTTCAGAATTCCGGGATTGTTTCCTTTCATGATTCAACCGCCGATTTTCCCGCCGGAGGTCAATATGAAAAAGCTTTCCAGCCTGATCGTTTCGCGCCGGTATTGGATCCTGGGCCTGATGATAATCCTGGCGGTTGTCTGCGCTGTCCTATTCCTGCAGGTGAAGGTCAATTACAATATGGAAAAATACCTGCCGGACGATTCCCCCATGAAAATCGGGATGGATATTATGGAAAGGGAATTCCCGTCCATGGGAGCGGACAAAACCATCCGGGTCATGGCGGAGGGGCTTGGTCCGGAGCAGGAGGCAGAACTCCTGGAAAAGCTTCGCCTGATTCCCTATGTGGAAAGCGTGGCCCATGACAGCAGCGCCAAATACCACAAAGGAAATTACTCCCTGTTTGTCGTCGGCACCTCCCGGGATTACGGCTCGCCGGAGGAGCGGTCCATTGAAAACGCGCTGGAAAAGGATTTCCGGGATTACCATATCCTGTACCAGAACGATAATCCGGGCGTGGATGAAGTTCCCCTGCTGCTGTTTGTGTCCGCCGGCATCATCCTGATCATCATCCTGGCGGTCATGTGCAAATCCTGGTTTGAACCGGTCCTGTTCCTGGTCAATATCGGCATAGCCATCATCCTCAACGAAGGAACGAATATATTCCTCGGAGAGATTTCCTATATCACTTCTTCCATCGCGGCGGTTTTACAGCTGGTGCTGTCCATTGACTACTCCATTATGCTGATGAACCGCTACCGCCAGGAAAAGGCGGCGGGCCTGGGCAATAACGAGGCGATGGCCTCCGCGCTCAGGAACTGTTTCCCGGCCGTTGCGGGCAGCGCGCTTACGACCGCGGCCGGGTTGTTTGCGCTGGCCTTCATGCACTTCAAAATCGGAATGGACCTGGGAATTGTGCTGGCCAAGGGGGTCCTGCTCAGCCTGGTCTGCGTGCTGACGGTGCTCCCGGCGATTGTGCTCATGGGCGACCGCCTGATCGAACGCACCGCGAAAAAAACGCTTCGCCTTTCCCTGAAGCGGCTCCCCCGCTTCAGCTACAGACGGCGGTATATCCTGGCCGCCGTGTTTGCGGCCGTCCTGATCACGTTTTTCCTCCTGCAGGGCAGCACGCCGATCGTCTATACCCTGGCGAAGGTGGACCGGATCGCGGACGTTTTCCCGCCGGAGAATACGATGGTCATCCTGTACGAAAACCGGGACGAGGACGCCATGGCGGACCTGGCGGAATCGCTGGAGCAATATGACGGCGTCACCCGGGTCATCGGATATCCGAACCTGTTCGGAAAAGCGTATTCCGCGGATGAACTGGCGGAAGCGCTGGACGGTTTCGGCGCGATGGGCTTCGATACCGGGGCGGAAATGGGCTTCGATCCGGCCATGCTGAATATGGTCTACTCTTTCCGCTTTTCAGGTTCGTCCGTTCCGCCCGGGGACCGGAAGCTGACCATCCCGGAGCTGTTCGGTTATGTAAATGGTACGCTGCTGAACAACCCCTTGTTCGGGGAAATGATCACCCCGGAGATCCGGGAAACGGTTTCCGGGGCGAAGGAGCAGCTCGACAGCGGCATGGCGATGCTGAAATCCGCCGGCTGGTCGCGCATGATTGTATATTCCAGCCTGCCGGTCGAATCGGAAAAGACGGACCGGTTCATGGCGCTGCTGGCGGATGCCGGGAACAGCCTGTCCGGGAAATACTATCTGATCGGCAATTCGGCGATGAGCCGCGAGATGCAGAACACTTTCTCCGGGGAGCTGCGGTCCATTACCATGCTGACCGCGGCGGCCATCTTCATGATCGTGCTGTTCACGTCACGCTCCTTCGTTATTCCGGCGCTCCTGGTGCTGATTGTCCAGTGCGGCGTGTATATCACCGTCACGGTGATCGGCTGGCAGGGATACAGGATTTATTTCCTGGCCCTGCTGATTGTCGAATGCATCCTGATGGGGGCGACGATCGATTACGGCATCCTGTTCGCCAGCTATTACCGGGAAAGCCGGAACCGGCTCGATCCTCCCGGGGCGCTGAAAGCGGCGTATGACGGTTCGATCCATTCAATTATGACCTCCGGACTGATCATCGTGCTGATCACGGGCGTCTTCGGTTACATCTATCCGGATCCCACGGTTGCCGAAATCTGCCGGACGATCTCGACCGGCGCCTTTTCGGCGATCCTGGTCATCCTGTTCCTGCTGCCCGGCCTGCTTACGGCGCTGGACCGGCTGATTGTGCGCCGCCCGAAATCCCGGGCGGGAAAATGACAGATATGCGGCGTCCGGCCTGCGGGCCGGAACGGCGTTTATCCCGGGAACCGGTTTCAAAGAATGACAGAGTGAGGTGCAGTAAAATGATTCGGGAAGCCACAGCGGACGATTCGGCCAGAATCGCCGAAATCGACGTCGCCAGCAGCCGGTACGCCTATCGGGATATCGTTTCGCACGAATGCCTGTACCGGGACATGACCGTGGAAAGCCGCGTCCCGGTCTACAGGCGCTGGATCGCTGAAAAGCGGTTTGAACTATACGTATACGAGGATTCCGGCGTCGTCCGGGGAATGATGGGAATCGGCATGAGCGAGGACGACGATAAAAAGGAAGCCTTTGAGCTTCATCTGATCTACGTCGATCCCGCCTGCCTGAGAAAGGGCATCGGCACTGAAATGCTGCGGTTCTTTGAACGGAAAGGCCGGGAAAGAGGCTGTCCGGAATTTGTCGTCTGGGTTCTGGAAGGGAACGGAATGGGACGGAATTTCTATGAAAAGCATCATTACCGTCCCGATGGAAAAGAAAAGATATTCCGACGGTGGAACACGCGGGAAATCCGGTATGTAAAGGGCTGACCGCTCCGTGCGGGCAAGGCGTTCCGGCCTGCGCGCGGCGGTTCCGCGGCGGCAGGAAAACGGCATTTTCCGGCGAAAAAAGTATTGTATTATTGGGCCTTTATGACGCGGGCATGCCCGCCGGGCGATACGCGTCCGGCGGCGCACAGAACCGCCGTCCCGGAAAGGAAGCAGGAAAATGACCGATACCGGTGTGAATCTGGAGATCAATCCGGAAGTGACTGCGAAACTCAGCGCGGGGCAGAAGCTCTGGTTCGCCTCCCGCGACGACGGTTCAGCGAACCGGATCAACGGGGACGCTGTCCTGGAAGCCGGTTCCTATTCCGTTTCCCTGGGGGTTCTTGCCGCCCTGGGAATGTGGATCCGGAAGAAATTCAGGAACAGGGGAAAAACGAAAGAGGATTTCGCGGCGGAAAAGGAAGCCGCGGAAATCAACCGTACATGCGTTGCGCTGGAGCAGATGCTGCTGGAATACATCCAGTCGGCGCAGAAGGGCGTTTTCGACGCGGAAGCGGTCGGCGAACTGAACGATACGCTGGAAGCGATGCAGCGGTACGATCAGGCCGGAAAGCTGGTCGTTCCGGGGCGGAAAGAGCTGGCTGAAATACGGAAAAGCATTGCGGATTATACCGAGGCGATGGCAAAAAGCAAATCCGTACAGCCGGACCGGACGGCCGGAACCGCCCGGACAAACGAGTTCGGGGCAGTCAGGGAGCTGCTGAAACGGCAGGCGGCACTGCTGGAATCCTGATCGTTTTTCATCCCGCCGATATGTGCCGGAGGAATTTCATTCGGGTTGCAAAAACAGCCCGGGCGTGGTATTGTCAGCTCGCAGAAAGCAGGCTGCGCTTTTCCGGCGAGTTTTCCGGGAAGGCCGGTCGCGGAAGAGGATGAATGCGGATGGAAAGGCAGAAGCGTTTCAGTATTGTCAGCATAATGCATTATGTTCGTCTGGTGTACCGATCCGCGCTGTTTGTTCTGCTCCTGATCACCTATATCCGTTTCAGGCTGTACAGCAACGAATCGATCATCGAGAGCGCTGAAAAGATTCCGGCCATTCTCTATATCATCTGGGTGGTTTTTACCGCGGAAATGGTCATGCGCTTTTTCCCGTCCCGGTATGAAAGTCCGGGCTGCCAGAAGCAGTTCGCGCGCAATTACATCAAATCCGGCAGCACCGACATCTCCATCCATGACAACAATTCCGTCGTCCTGATCGCGCTGATCTGGATCGTCTTCAACGGGATCTTCGGCGCTTTGCATATGGAAGGAATCCTGGACGACGGGATCATGATCCTGCTGTGCAGCGCGTATTCCATCTGTGATATCATCTGCATCCTGTTCTTC
>JAEEGL015024618.1_pt1 | contig 10920 bp, 7 predicted proteins | sample 9134231 | NCBI WGS metagenome assembly JAEEGL01 (sample SAMN16246548, study PRJNA631951) | gut metagenome | biome: gut microbiome; feature: rumen; material: fiber-attached | host: Bos | place: Iran: Karaj | collected 2018-10 | reverse complement strand
GAGGGCGGGGACGCCCATGAACATGTCGTCCAGCCACACGGTGTTGAGCTGCGGCCGGTTACGGGCCAGGGTGCCGTCCTTCAGGCGGAACTCCTTGTTCATGATGTAGTCGGCGTAGAGATCGATCAGCGGACGGAGGTTCAGCTCGGGGTGGGCGACCTGGTCCTTGATCATGGACACGCACACGGCGCCGCAGTCGTCCAGCGCGTGGGGGGTCATCGTGACGCTGATCTTGTGGGCGGGCTTGCCGCCCGTGGCGCGGTATTCCTCGGCCTGGGTGGCGAGCAGCTTGTGGCGGTTGTAGGTGTAGTCGGTGTAGGCCTTGTCGCCGGTGGTGGCGCCGGCGGTGAGCATGGCGGCGTAGGTCACGCCCCACTCATAGCTCGCGAGCCGGAAGGCGCCGCGGGGGATCTCCCCGTCCTCGCCGGGCTGCCAGGGCGTCTCTTTGTCCACGAACTTGAGGATGCGGTCCAGGTCGGCCTTGACATCCTCCTTGGCCGGCACGCCATAAGGGATGTTGTAGTCGGGCTGCAGCAGGTGCAGGGGCGTGTTGGAATCGTTCTGGACGGTCTGGGCCTCTTCGGCGGCCGGCTGCTGCGGGCCGCAGGCGCTCACGCCTGCGATCAGGGCGCAGGCGGCAAGGGAAAGGAACAGGTGCTTCATTATGCGATAGTAGATTGGTTTTTCGGCTATAGTCGGTGCAAGTTACGAACTTTTGCCGAAAAATCCTACTTTATCGCCTTTGCGATGAGTTTCTCGAACTCCGCCCGGTCCATGTTGCCTTCCAGGCAGACGAAGCGGCCGTAGTCGAAGTTGTCGTCGAGGTGCACGAGCACGAATCCCGTGACCACCTGGCCGGAGGCGGCCATGTAGACCCGGGTGTAGAACCCGTCCTTGCGCAGGTCCATCAGGGTGACGTAGCCCCCCTGGTCGAGGAAGTCGCGGATGTCCCTGCGCAGGCCGCCGGAGGTCGAATTCCGGTTGTACCGGACGTTGCGGTTGCCTTTGCGGTACTGCGCGAAGTCCAGCATGTACAGTCCCTTGAAATCCCGGACGACGGGCGTGAGGTCGAGCTGGCGGCCCTGGATATCGATTTTCGGGACCTGGCGGGTGATCGAGAACATCTCCGGAGAGATGTAGGCGGCGCTGATGTCCGTCATGTCGCACCAGCGGCTGTAGACGTAATTGCCTTCCTTGGGAGCCTCGCGGTCCCGGGCATACTGCACGAAGATGCTGCTCGCGGGCACGCCGATGACGGTCGTGCCGTCCTCGACCATGGGGACCAGGCCTTTGGGGGTCTTGTTTTTGAGCAGGGCGTAGATCTTGGGCCGGAGGTCGGCGGGGATGCGCGCCCATTCTTCGTCGGTCAGGGAGCCGGGGGAGGGAAGGTCCCCTTTCGCGGAGAGGGCCCGGACGGTCTCGTAAAGCTGCGTGATCGCGTCGTTGAGGGATTCCTGGGCGCGGACGGAGAGGGCCGGCAGCAGGCAGGCCACAAGGAGGAGTGTAAAGGTCCGTTTCATGGGTTGAAAGGTTTGGGTGCGGGATCCTGGAAGGGTTCGGAGAAAACGGCCATCCCGGTCTGCAGGGCTTCGGAGAACTCGTTGAAAGCCTCTTCCATCCGGGCAACCGCCGCATCGGTGGAGACCGGAGCCGGGCGGGTGAAAATGAGTACGGCGGCCAGGGCGGCGGCCGCCAGTGCAGGGACGGTGGCCAGCGTCCAGCGCGGGACGCGGCGGCGCGGCTTGTCGTCGAGCGCCTCCGCGCCCCGCTCCGCGAGCGCCGCGGCGCAGCGCAGCTCGTCCAGGGCGTCGGAGAGTCCGTCCGTGACGGCGGCCTGCGGGGTTTCCGCCAGCCGCTCCAGGTCAGCGGGGCTGAGCCTTTCTATCTCTTCGAGGGTTTTCATATCTTTTTCCTGATTTTGTTCTTGATCCGGTGGAAGGCGACCCGCAGCGCGAGTTCCGATTGGCCCGTCAACTGCGCGATCTCCTCATAGGAGAGGTCCTGGTTCAGGCGCATCCGCAGGAGTTGCCGGTCCTTGTCCGGGAGGCTCCTGACGGCGGCGAGGGCCCGGGCCAGCTTCTCCGGCGGTTCGTCCGGGGGATCGGCTGCCAGTCCGGCCGGGAGCGGCTCCTTGCGGAGCTTCTCGCGGGCCCGTACGCGGTCCACACACAGGTTGCGCATCAGGATGTAGCTCCAGGCCCGCGGGTCGCGGACCTCATCCAGGCGGTCCCGGGTTGTCCACATCTTGAGGAACACGTCCTGGACGGCATCCCGGGCCTCTTCCTGCGATTCCAGCAAGGACAGGCCGATGCGGTACAGGCCTTCTCCCAGGGGGAGGAAGCGTGCGGTGAATTCTTCCGGTGTCATCCGTTATAAAGACGAGGGCGTTTACAAAAAGTTACCAATGATACGAAAGATTCTGTAATTTTGTACTTGCCATGTCGGTTTGGGCCCTGATTTTCCTCTTCCTGTTCGTGACCGCGGCGAGTTTCACCCAGCGGGTCACGGGTTTCGGCTTCGGCATCATCGTGATGACCGTGCTGCCGTACCTGCTCCCTTCGTACGGGGAGGCGACGGCCCTGTCGGGCCTGCTGGCCGTCTTCACGGCGCTCCTGCCCGCCGTGCGGATGCGCCGGCTGCTGCCCTGGCGCAAGCTGGCGGTGATCCTGCCGGTCTTCCTGGTCGTGTCCTTCTTCGCCGTGCGGCTGGTGACGCGCGTGGACAGCGACCTGCTGCGGCACATCCTCGGCGGGGTGCTGGTGGCGGTCAGCGTGTATTTCATCAGCGTGAGCGGCCGTTTCCGCCTGCCGCCGCGCCTGGACGTGCAGGCCGGGATGGGCGCGCTTTCGGGCCTGATGGGCGGCCTGTTCGCGATGCAGGGGCCGCCGGCCGTCATCTATTTCCTGGGTTGCTCCGACTCCAAGGAAGAGTATATCGCCCTGACACAGTGGTATTTCCTGATAGGCAATGCGGCCATGTCGCTGTTCCGCGCGGGCAACGGCCTGGTCACGCCGACCGTCCTCCGGATGTGGTGCATCGCCCTGCCCGGGGTGTTCCTGGGCCTGTGGCTGGGCGCGCGCGTGTTCTCGCGCCTGCGCGCGGACGTGTTCAGAAAAGTAGTTTACGGCTTCCTCGCGGTCGCCGGGCTGGCGGCCCTGCTGGCCTGAACCCGCTTAGCTGCGGACGTGGACGTCCACCTGCGGGAACGGGAAGTTGATGCCCGCCTGCGGGAGTTCGGTGTAGACCCGTTCGTTGAGGTCGAACCAGGCGCCCCAGTAGTCTTCCGTGCGCACCCAGGCGCGGATCAGGAAGTTGACGGAGCTGGAGTCGAGTTTCTGGATGGCGATGATGGGGTCCTTGGCGCCCGGGGTCGAGGCGCTCAGGAAGCGCGGGTCCTCGAGGACGATCTCCGTCAGCTTCTGCTTGCAGGCGGCGGCGTCCGTGCCGTATTCCACGCCCACGGTGATGTCGATGCGCCGCAGGGGGTAGTAGCTGTAATTGACGACGTTGCCGCCGGATAGGGCGCCGTTGGGGAGGATGACCTTGCGGTTGTCGAAGGTGGTCAGGTGCGTGCCCACGATGGTCACTTCCGTGACCGTGCCGGCGTAGCCCAGCGCCTCGATGTAGTCGCCGGCCTTGAAGGGCTTGAACGCCATGATCATCAGGCCGCCGGCGAAATTCTGGAGCGTGCCGCTCAGGGCCATGCCGATGGCCATGCCGCCCGCGGCGAGCAGCGCGGCGAGCGAGGTGGTGTTGACGCCCAGCGTGCCGATGGTCACGATGATGAGGACGATGGTCAGCGCGATGGAGACGAAGCTGGAGATGAACGAAGCCATCGCCCGGTCGGTCTGCTTGCGCTCGAACAGGCGCTGCAAGCCTTTCTTGATGCGTTTGATGAGCCAGGCGCCGATGATGTAGATGACGATGGCAGCCAGCACCTTGAGGCCGAACTGGATGGCCTGGCGGCCAAGGTTCTGCAGGGCGGTGCCGGGATCGGCGGCCAGCATCTCGGTGAACTGCTGGAATGCGGCCTTCGCGGAGTCTGCCTTGTGGATGAGTTCTTCTTCGTTGATGGGGTTCTGTACCTGGAGCAAAAACATGGGCGGATGGATTATGGCGCAAATTTACAAAGAATCCGCGATAAGTGTGCTCCTGACCGATTCCCGTACCTTTTTTGCAAGAAAAGGAGACCCTTGCATAATAAAGTATATGATATCTTTGCAACAGACAACACGGAGAAATACCTGGTTGTTGAAAAGATTTGGTTGGGTTAAACGATTTGGTTTGAGTGACGGATGTGCAGGGAGGGATGAGATCCTCCCTGCAGCCGTCCAAACAACCTTATAGAGGTCGTTTGGCGCGGCCTTTTATTTGCTTGCTGATGAACCACCATACTACTTAATTATTAACCTTAAAGTATTGTCTTATGATGCAGAAAGGGAAATCAATCACATTGATGATTGCTTGTCTTTTCTTGTTCCAGTGGGGAGTGTCCGCACTTCCGGCGACGGCCGGGGCGGGCACTTTTTCGTTGGAACAGGCGAGTCAGGCCGGCCCGCTCCGGGGCACCGTCGTGGATGCCAACGGAGAGCCGGTGATCGGAGCCGGCGTCCGTGTCCTTGGGACGGACACCGGTGCTGTGACGGACATCGACGGCGTTTTCGTGTTGAGCGCTGCGCCGGGTGCCCGCCTGGAAATCTCATGTATCGGCTATGCCACGCAGACGGTGACGGCTGCCAACGGCATGCGGATCGTCCTCAGCGAGGACACTTCTTACCTGGATGAGGTCGTTGTCGTGGGTTATGGTACCCAGCGCAAGTCTGAAATCACCGGATCGATGGCCCGCATGACCAGCGAGATGATTGAGGAGCGCCCCGTCCAGAACGCCCTGCAGGCCATGCAGGGCCGTGTCACGGGCATGGATATCTCCAGCAATAACCGCCCGGGTGAGATCGGTTCGATCACCATCCGCGGCAACCGCTCCCTGCTGGCGAGCAACAGCCCGCTGTATGTCGTGGACGGCATCCCTTACTCCGCCGGTTCCATCGCCGACATCAACCCTTCCGATATCGAGTCCATCGAGGTGCTGAAAGATGCTTCCGCCACGGCCATCTACGGCTCCCGAGGCGCCAACGGCGTCCTGCTCGTGACCACGAAGCGCGGCAAGACCGGCAAGACCAGCGTCAACTACAGCGGTACGGTGACCCTGAGCCAGCTGCACAGCATGACCAAGTGGATGGACTCCGCCCAGTTGCTGGATTACAACCGTCAGCAGGCCATCAATTCCGAAGCTTACGGCGGACAGTACGGAACGGCTCCGGATCCGGACCAGGACATTGCCAACTGGCTGAACCCGCAGTTCTCTTCCTATATGAACGCCTCGCTGGACAAGGTGTTCCCGAAAGATGCTTCCGGGAACTACCGGATGCGCAGCGCTACGGCGGAAGAGATTGCCCGCGGATATGCCTCCCAGGTACCCGAGTACCATCCGGAAAACCTGCTCAATACGGACTGGACCGGTCTGGTACTTCGTCATCCGGCCGTCTCCAACGACCACATGGTTTCCCTGTCGGCCGGTACCGACAAGTCCAATATATATGTGTCTATGGGCCTGCTGGACCAGAAGGTCCCGATGAAGGACCAGATGTACAAGCGGTATACGGCCAAGGTCTCCGGGGAGGTGACTGCGACCAAATGGCTGAAGGGGGGTGTCAGCATGACCGGTACCTATTCCGAAAAGGACTGGGGCTTCATCAACAACACCGGCAACGAGGGCATGTGGAAGGATTCCTACTCGCTGGCTCGTTACAAGATGATGCCTTGGGTCCCGGCATTCAACGAAGACGGCACCGTTCTGACCGTGGACAACGAATACGACCAGGTCTACCATAGCCCGCTGCGCAACATGACGCAGTCTACCAACATGACCTACACGGCTTCGGTCAACCTGGCTTCTTTCGCGGAACTGGATTTCGGCGGCTTCTGGGCGCCACTCCAGGGCCTTCGCTGGCGGACCAACTTCGGTTTCCAGTACCGTCACAACCGTAGTGGCCAGTACAACGACAGCGGCTTCACCAACCCGTTCGCCGCACCGGCCAGCCTGCCGAACAGTGGTTTTTACGCGCATAATCTCAACAAGGCCTGGACCTTGGAGAACATGCTGATGTACAACCGGGACTTCGGCAACATCCACTCCCTGGGCATCACCCTGGTCCAGTCCGCGGAACAGAGCCAGTCCGAAGGCTTGAACGCCCGTATGTATGATACGGTATATCCGACGGCCAAGTGGTTCGGTATCGGGGATTCCGACAAGAGTAAACTGGGCGTGGGCTCCAGCTATTCCGCCTGGCAGCGCGCCTCCTACATGGCCCGTGTCAACTACAGCCTGATGAGCCGTTACCTGCTCACGGCGACGATCCGCTACGATGGCGCCTCCGTCCTCGCCCCGGGCAACAAGTGGGATTACTTCCCGTCCGTAGCCCTGGCCTGGAAGATGGAGCAGGAAGACTTCATCAAGCGCCTGACCTGGATCAACCAGCTCAAGCTGCGCGCGGGTTATGGCGTGACCGGCAACTCGGCCATATCTCCCTACCAGGCCATGGGTACGATTACCTCCAGCCGGGCCAAGATACCGCTTGGGGCCGGTCTCGTGACGACCAACACGCCTGGCGCGAAACCCAGCCTGATGGCCAATTACGCCCTGGGCTGGGAGAAGACGGCGTCACTCAATGTCGGTCTGGACTATGCATTCCTCGACTACAGGATCTACGGTTCCATCGAGTATTACAACACCAACACGTATGACTTGCTGATGGACCAGTCGGTGCCCGTGATTACCGGATACACCACGGTAAAGGCCAATGTGGGCAAGACGCGCAACCGCGGTTTCGAACTGGAACTCAACACGGTCAACGTCAAGACCCGAGACTTTACCTGGGAGACCAACTGGACCTTCTCGACCAACCGCGACGAGATCGTCGAACTGGCCAACGGCGCCAAGGAAGACAAGAGCAAGAACTGGTTCGTGGGGGCTCCGCTGCGTGTCGTTTACACCTGGCAATATGACCGTCTCTGGCAGGATACGCCGGAGGACAACCGCCTGATGGACATCTACCGTTCGCTGGGCATGAACTTCTATCCGGGTTCCTACAAGACCGTGGACCAGGAGTTCATCGAGACCACCGCCTCGGACCCGGACGCCAAGTCCGTCCAGATCAAGAATGCGGCCGGCGAACTGACCGGCGAGACCGTCTACTACAAGAACAATGGTTTCGGCATCTTCGACGACAATGACAAGAAGATCTACACCCGCTCGCCGAAGTGGGTCGGCGGCATCAACAATACCTTCACCTGGAAGGACCTGACGCTGAGCTTCTTCGCCTATTTCCGCTTCGGCAATGCCTACGGCAACGACCATATGGGTGTCCTGCAGACCATCGGGCGCCGCGTGGAGAATGACACCTGGAGCCCTTCCAATACGGGCGCCCGGTTTGCGCGCCCGATCGACACCAGCAAGAAACCGGTGACCGTCTACGGTACGCCGAACCTGGCGATGGGCAACATGGTGGCCATCCGCAACATCTCCCTGACCTACAACCTGCCGAAGTCCATCGTCGGCAGGATCGGAGCGTCGAACGCATCCGTTTCCCTGCAGGTGCTCAATCCGTTCGTCTTCGGCGGGGAACTGGTCCGTGTCGGTATCAACCCCGATGACATGAATTCCGACGGCCTGGGTTACCTCCAGACTGACAACACCACGCTCACCCGCAGCCTGGTGTTCGGCCTCAGGCTCGGTTTTTAACCATTAAAGGAAATGAACATGAAAAAGATATTGACCTTGATTGCTGCCGGGACGTCGGCCATGCTGATGCTCTCCGGTTGTGCGGATACGTTCCTGAAGGAGGAACTTGTCTCCACGATCACCCAGGACTATCTTGATACGGAGCAGGGACTGGAGCAGATGATCGTGGCGAACTACAATGCCTTCCGCTTCGACAGGCAGTTCTTCGCCGGTCACTTCACCCATGAGGGCGGTCACGACATGATGACGACCTATTTCGAGAATGACTCCTACTCAGGCAATACCTGGGACGGCAACAATACCGGCTGGCTGACGGCGGCCGGCGCAGCCAACGGTTTCCTGGGCGAATATTCTGGAGGCTCGACCATCGGCGCCTATCCGGAGATCGCAACCTGCAACCGCGCCATCAAGGCGATCCGCAGCGGTGCCGCCCTCGGTCGGTTCGCCGAGGATCCGGTCTATGCCAACCAGCGGTTGTCCGAATCCCTCGTGTGCCGGGCATGGATCTATTACGAACTGAATACGGCTTTCGGAGACGTCCATTTCTGCACCGAACCTTACCAATCCCTGCCGAAATCCTATGTCTTTGAGCGTACTCCGTCCGAAGACATGTACAAGACTTTGATCAGCGACCTCCGTTTCGCCTATGAGCATCTGCCCGAGAGCTATCCCGCCGCGGAATTCGGCCGTGCGACCAAGTATACGGCTGCTTTCCTGCTGGCCCGCATGTACCTCAACCGTGCCCAGGGCAAGGACTGGGGCACTCCCGAGTACGGGCGCAGGGCGGATGGTACGCTGGATACTTCCAATCCGAAGTCCTATCTGGGCGCCCTCTACAAAGGATCCGGCACCGCCGACCTCGATTCCGCCATCTTCTTTGCCAAGACCGTGATCGAGAAACACCCGCTGGATGCCGATTATGCCGACATTTTCCCGAGCGGTGAACTGGGCGACTACGCCAACGAGACCACCCCGGAGCATGTGCACAATGCCGTGTTCGGCAAGGGTACCGACAACTACCGCTACAGCCAGCGTCTGATCCGTTTCGGCGCTGCCGAATACACGTCCGAGCTGAAGGGCATCCCTTCCATCGTCTGGCAGTACGGCGCCGGCCGCTACACCAATTTCCGTGCGACCTTCGTACCGACGGACGATTGCTTCGACCTGTTCGACAAGATCAACGATTCCCGTTTCCAAAAGTCCTTTGACATCCAGTACACGACGGCGGCCACGCCGACCAGCAAGTCGGTCCCCGAAGAGAACAAGCCCTACTACGACTATAAGGATCCGAAGAACGGAACATACAGATGGTCCGCCGCGCAGGCCGACTATTTCAATGCCAAGGTGAAGGACGGGTACAAGTGGCCCGCCTGGGGCGGCCGCAGCGCCGTGGCCGGCGAGCATAAGATGGGAGCCGGAGACATCTCCCAGGCCTTCATCGAGAATACCAAGGCGACCGCCATCGACATGCAGGAAGCCCTCGCGCAGCCGTATGTCATCTACGCCCGCTGGATCAAGGACGGCGACAAATACTACTACCGTGCACCGGTCATGCCGGACGCCAACGGAGTCATGATGTACAATACCGCCAACTTCCTGCAGCTGGAGAACGATTCGGCAGAGGGTATCCCGACCACGCGCAAGTATCAGGACTCCGAGCGCGGCGGCACGGACTCCGAGTATTCCTACCGCGACGTCAACGTGATGCGCACGGCTGAGATGTACCTGGTCTGCGCCGAGGCCTATGGCCGTAAGGGTGATTACAACACGGCCCTGGAGTATATCAACGCGCTGCGTTATCGCGCAGCCTTCAAGGATGGCGAGCATCGCCTGGACGTGATCGCGCGCCTCTATCCCGGCCACGAGAAACTCTCCGCCGAGGAACAGGTCTACCCGTATCCGGCCAAAAACTCCTACGAAAAGATCAAGGTGGATCCGTCCTATTGGGATGGGGTGTCAGAACACTCCAAGAAAGAGAATTACCATCCGCAGGCCACCACGGAACTCGCCCGTTTCATCGAGTTCATCTGCAATGAGTACGCCCGGGAGTTCAGCCATGAATACACCTACTACAACGAGGTGCACCACGCTGGTGTCCAGGCCGCCCGTATCCAGTGGCACAAGCAGGCCGGTGCCAATTCCGGCAATTCGGACTACAAGGCGGGTTCTTGGGACGTTGCAGACAATGTGATCGGCAACAGCGGACAGACCGGCCATCCGAAGGGGAACTTCCAGAGCTTCAATACGCTCCGGCCTTTCCCGGCGACCTACCTCAACCTCCTGACGGACGAAGACGGGCATCCGCTGAGCAATGAGGCGAAGGCGGAGTACCAGAACTATGGATATAATTATTAATTTTGCAGTAAATACAACCGTTAGCATAATGAAAATTACTACCCGATTCATTCTCTGCGCCCTCGCAGCCGTACTGGCTGCCGCGCCCGCGTCCGCCCAGATCGGCCGGCGCTTCCCTTCCGAAAGGAAAGTCATCAAGGATCCCAAGACCGGGGTCGAACTCGTCTTCCTGACCAGCCAGCAGGGCAAGGGGGACTCCAAGATCTACCAGACCCACAACCAGTGGACTTCCGACGGTAAATGGGTCATCTTCCGCTCCAACCGCGTCCCCGGAGAGGCCATGGCCGTCAACGAGGAGACCGGCGTGATGGTCCAGGTGACCGAGGGCGGCTATAGCGGCATGCTCTGCGTGGCCCGCAATTCGATGCACCTCTATATCCAGCGCCAGGACATGACCGAGCAGCAGAAAGAGGAAGTGCGTGCCCTCCAGGCCCGCCGGCGTGCCGGCGAGAAGGTGGAGATCCCGCGCTTCGGCTGGCAGGTCGTCGAGATCGACCTCGCCAAGCTCTTCAAGGATTCCGAGGCCGGCCGGCTGAAGAAGAAGGACGCCTACGAGCGTATCTGCGGCCGGATCCCGGCGGAGATGTGCGTCGAGGGCGACATGGCCCTGGACGGCAGCGAGGAAGTCGCCTACTTCCGCCTCGCGCCGGACTTCGCCCGCAAGTATCCCATCGCCGAGCAGATCGCCCCGAACTTCGGTCCGCGCAACATGGGCGCCGGCCCGGGCGGCATCGGCAAGATCGACCTCAAGACCGGCAAGGTGG
>JAEEGL014944726.1_pt1 | contig 10920 bp, 6 predicted proteins | sample 9134231 | NCBI WGS metagenome assembly JAEEGL01 (sample SAMN16246548, study PRJNA631951) | gut metagenome | biome: gut microbiome; feature: rumen; material: fiber-attached | host: Bos | place: Iran: Karaj | collected 2018-10 | reverse complement strand
GAAACAGTCTCGGTCTTGCCGCTGTTGTAGGTGGCTGTGAGAGTGAGACCGGCTGTATCGAGAGTCTGACCCGTGTAGTAGCTAAGCTTGGTGGGCTTACTCTTTACCGCAATGCTCTTTAATGAATCGGCGGTTACCGTTACATTTACCTGAACCGTCTGCTCTTCGTCAAATGTGCCGGTGATTTTGGTGCTTCCCGCCTTCACGCCGACAACCTTGCCGTTTGAGATCTTCGCTATGGCTGTGTTTGCGCTGGTCCAGGTAACCTCTTTGCGGGTGTCTATGGTATTTTGAGGGGCGGAAATCATTGTGATACTCTGAGAAACAACCGGCAGAGCCTTTGACGCGCCCGCAACAACAGATATTGATGAAGGGGAAACGGTCTGTGTTTTTGAAGAAATGTATTTATCAAATATTTCAACTCTCGCTGTGGTGAGGCTGTCATTGGCCGCGGTCTGTGCCATATTGGAGGCGGGGCTTCTGAACTCCTGAACCCAGTATTTCTTGCCGCCGTATTCGGCGCACGCTATACCTACGGCAGTAACATTCGGGTTGAGCAGATTTCTTCTGTGACCTTGACCTAAATACAATTCGTCGGCTTCTTCCCACGCGGTCTGAACCTGAATTGCCGTACTGAAGCCGTATGCCACGTTTTCAGCAGCCCAGTTGCGGCTGTATAAATCATAGAACTTGTCGTCATTCGGGCGATCGTGAGCGTACATTGCCACGAGCTCGGCGGCGCGCTGCATCGCCGCGACCTCGAGCTCATAGTCATACACAAGAGGCTGAAGATTGGTAAACACGGTCTTGGTTGTGTTGTCCTCGTTCCAGTACCACGCTTCGTTGCCGGTTCGCAGCTCGTTTATTCTCGTGATCAGGGTTCTTACATCACTCTGATGGTAAGTGACATCATAGAGATAGAGCGGCTTTATTATGTGTATGGGTTCAAAGCCCGTGAAGTTATAGAAAGTTGCGTTTATATTTTCAATCGTTTCGTCATCCGCGCCGGTATAATAAGCCGTTACCGCTCTGCTGTCCACGAAGAACATCAGGGGAAGCGCGAATTGTGTGGAGCCGGAATAGTATAAGGTCAGTTCCGCAAAATCGGATATCTCTCCGGAAGAGTCTTCGGGCAGCCTTACGCCGTAAATATCATAGGAGAAAGTATCCATCCAGGGAGTAAGGACTTTATTGCCTATTCTCTGGCTGTTGCCGCAGGTGTTTCTGAAAAACACAATGACAAACTTGTCGCCGTTTTCAAACTTGGCCTGCGCCTGCTCGGCTGTGATTACTTTAAAGCAGGGGTTGTTCTGATATTCGTTGCCATCAGTGGCATACGCTCCGATAACGAGCCCCTCAATGCCGAACAGGCCGAATATCATAACGATACTCAGCAGCAGCGACATAAGCCTGTTCAGATTTTTAATCATTGTTCATCTCTCCCGAAGGTAATATATATTCTATAATAACATATTCATCCGGTCGATATCAATAATATTATACATTTAATTTTAAATTCAGTTTTAAATTCTCAATTATTCTTCTTTTTGTTCTCTCTGTTCTTGAAAACAGCGACATATAGTGTTAAAATAACTATGTATGTCATGTTTTCGGGGAGAAACGATGAGAAATCTGTATTTTGTTCAGGTAAATGATATATATGAGAGCGGCGGCAGGAAAAATGCCTATATTCCCTACGCCGCAGGCTGTATTGAGGCGTACTGCATGAAAAACCCGGTTATCGCCGGCGCATTCCGCTTCGGTAAGATTACCTATTGCAGAGACGGACTTTCCGATATTGTTGCCCGTTTTGACAACCCTTTTATGGTGCTTTTTTCCTGCTCGGTATGGAACACGGGCTTCAACATAGAGCTTGCCCGCGAAATAAAGCGCGTTTACCCGGACTGCATAATCGCGTTTGGCGGGCATCACGTATCATCAAGCACCAAATACCTTGAGAAATATGAATGCGTGGATATAATCACTCACCGCTCGGGCGAGGAGCCCACCGAGGGGATACTTGAATGCTTTGCCAAAGGTATGCCGATTGACGGCGTGCCCAACATTTCTTTCCGCAGCGAGGGAGGAGAAATCATCACCACGCAAAATGTGCCTCAGACCGGAATTGACTACCCGTCGCCGTATCTTGAAGGAATATTTGACGACATACTTGATGAGGGCGTGGATTTTTCCATTCTCTTTGAAACCAACAGAGGCTGCCCCAACTCATGCGCCTACTGCGACTGGGGGGCGCTCAAATCAAAGGTGCGCCTTTTCCCTCTGGAAAAAGTGTTTGCCGAAATTGACTGGGTGGTTGAGCACAGGATTGACTATATGTACTGCGCGGACGCAAATTTCTGCCTGTTTTCAAGGGATGAGAAAATAGTCGATTACATAATCGCCTGCAATAAAAAATACGGCTACCCGAAGCATTTTCACGTGAATTTCACAAAAAACCGCCTTGATTTTGTTTTTGAGGTCAGCACAAAAATGGTGCGTAACGGGCTCTCCAAGGCGCAGACCATAGCTTTTCAGAGCCTTAACCCCGAGGTGCTCGCGAATATCGGCAGGAAGAATATGTCAGCAGCTCACTTCAGGGAGCTTATGAACAGATTTGAAAAAGCAGGTATTGCCACTTACTGCGAGCTGATACTCGGCCTGCCCGGCGAAACATACGACAGCTTCTGCGACGGCATCTGCTCGCTGATTGAAAACGGCCAGCATTTCGCGATAAACGTTTACCCCTGCGAGATTCTGCCGAATTCGGAAATGGGGCAGAAGTATTACCGGGAGAAATATGATATTCAGAGCACATTCGTGCCCTTTATGCTGATGCACTCAACCTATGCTCCGGTTAGTGAAGAAATAACCGAATACGCGGAGTTTGCCACCTCAACATATTCAATGAGCAGCAGGGACTGGGCAAGGGCTCTGCTCTTTGCCTCCTGCATACAGGGCATGCACAACCTCGGCATGCTCAGGGCCGCGGCGATATTCTGCAGATATGAGTTCGGGCTTTCCTACCGCGATTTTTACACTATGATAACAGATTACGGCTTCTCCGACCCCTCTTCTCACACCGGCAGGCTTATTGAGTATATTTACTCCCTGTGCATCGGAGTGACTCAGGGCAGGAACGCTTTTGTGGTGACAAGCGAGGGCACGGACAACATACTCTGGGGCTTTGACGAGCTCGTCTTTATAAAGTCCTATCCGGTGCTTAAAGAGATTTACGCCGAGGTTAAGGCCCTGCTTGAAGAGAAATACGGCCGCTCCGGCAAGCTTGACAGCCTGTTTGATTACCAGTATGCGATTATCAAAAAAATCGGCGTAAGTGATATTGAAATAACATCCGATTATGATTTTTATACCTGGTTCGCAAACGTGTATCTCGGAACTCCCGGGGAGCTTGAAAAGAAAAAGACAACCATTTCCGTGCACGACGGCAGCCCTGTTTCATCCTTCTGTGACCTTGCGAGAGAAACAGTATGGTACGGAAGAAACAGGAGAGAGCCGGATTACACGAGCGGACATTATCCCATAGAAATACGAAGTGAAGGAGGGCGCGGATGAAAAACGTATATTTTGTGCAGGTTGATGTTTCTGCCACCTACAATCATCAGAACGCTTATCTTCCGTACACCGCCGGAATTCTTGCCGCCGCGGCATGGGAAAGCGATATTATAAAAAACGCTTTCACTTTCAAAGGCTTTATTTTTTTAAGAGAAGATGTGAAGAAAACGGCTCAGCGTCTCGATGAGCCGGCAATAGCCGCGTTTTCGTGCTACAGCTGGAATACCGAATACAATAAAAAGCTTGCCGAGGAAATAAAGAAGCTTTATCCCTCCTGCATAGTAGTTTTCGGCGGCCACAATGTGCCCGACAGCTTTGAAATGCTTGAGGAGCTTCCTTTTGTGGATATTCTCTGCCACGGCGAGGGCGAAAACACGGTGAGATGCCTTTTTGAGGCGATAGCCGAAAACAGGGAGCTCGGAGAGGTGCCGAACATATCCTTCCGCGCGCAGGACGGCTTCAGGCGCACCCAAACCGTGTGCCAGCGTACGCTCGACTACCCGTCGCCCTATCTTGAGGGCTGGTTTGACAGCCTGTTTGAGGAATACCCCGAAATCACATTTAACGCCATTCTTGAAACAAGCAGGGGCTGCCCCAACCAGTGCGCATACTGCGACTGGGGTCTGCTCAAGGCAAGAGTTCGCCTTTTCCCGCTTGAACGCATAAAGGCCGAAGTGCAGTGGATGTCTGACCATAAGGTTGCTTTCGTCTGGGGGGCTGACGCGAATTTCGGCCTGTTTGACAGAGACCTTGAAATAGCGGACGCTCTTGCCGAGGTGAAAGTCAAGACGGGCTTCCCCGAAAAAATGCGTATGAACTACGCGAAAAACAAATTTGAAAATGTGTTTGCCATAGTAAAAAAATTCAAGGAGTGCGATTTTGACCGCATCGGCGCCACGCTGTCATTTCAGAGCATGTCGCCCGAGGTCCTTAAAAATATAGGCAGAACCAACAAGGATCTTGAATTTTACAGAAACCTGCTCACAAAGTACAACACCGAAAAAATGAGAACATATTCCGAGCTGATTCTCGGCCTCCCGGGGGAGACTTACGAGAGCTTCATTCACGGTATCGGCACTCTTTTTGAAATAGGCCAGCATTTTGTGTTTGAGGTTTACAGCGCCATACTGCTCCCCAACGCCGCTATGGGTCAGCCCGAATATGTTGAAAAATTCGGGCTTAAAACGGTCAGGTCCGAGATTGTAAGGGCGCATTTCCAGAATGAAGCCTTTACCATACCGGAGTATAACTACATAGTGACCGAAACAAACTCAATGAGCAGGGATATGTGGGTAAGATGCACTGTCTTTTATTACCTTGCAAAGGCGTTTCACGGCAACGGTCTGCTTCGCGCATTCGCAATATATCTGCGCATTCACAGGGATATTCCCTACGAAAAATTCTATGACGGAATTATTACCTATTTTGAGAATAATCCCGGGCTTTTCTCCGCGGGTCTGAGCAACGAAATCAGGGAGCACGCTAAGGAAATGTCTCTCGGCGAAACCCAGAGAAAGCTTTTCTTCGGGCCGTGCGGCGATGTAGTGTGGGATGACCACGAATACTATGTGCTCAACGCAATAAAAAACCTTGATGTTTTTTATGATGATATGCTGCCCTATCTGTTATCATTCGGCATAGATAAAGATGTGTTTGATGACCTGCTGAATTATCAGAAGGCAATACTCAGAACTCCTTTTTCACCGGAGTGCAGAGTAAAGCTGAGATACGATGTGCATAAATTCCTTACGGATGTTTATATAAACGATATCCATAAGCTCAGGCCGAAGACTCACACGCTTATTATGCGCGATTCGGACCCCGCCTGCGACTGGGGCACTTTCGGCAAAAAGGTTGTCTGGTACGGCAGAATGGGCTGGGCGTCATATAAGGACGATGTTAAAGAAGAGGCGGCACAAGCGCAGTGAGCTGCCCCGGAGACTGAAATGAAAAAGAAAGTATATACGGTGCAGGTGGATTATGCCCACGGCAACGACGCATTTCTGCCCTACGCATCGGGAACCCTGATAGCGTACGCGCAATCCATAGACGCCATACGGGAAAACTTTGAATTCGTGCAGCCGTTTTTCAGAAGAGAAAAAACGGATCTGATGCTTGAAAAAATCAAGGACCCCTTTCTCGTGGGTTTCTCAAATTATATATGGAATTACGAGTACAACAGAGTTCTGGCAAGAAAAATAAAAAATCTTTATCCCGACTGCCGTATAGTTTTCGGCGGGCATAATATCACGCCCGATGCTTCTCTGCTTGAAAGCGAGCCATACATTGATTATATGATACTCGGTGAGGGCGAGGAGGTCTTTTCGGCCCTGCTGCTTGCCCTTTATGAAAACCGTGACCCCGGCGGCATACCCAACCTCGCTCTCAGGAGGGAGGGCAGAGCGGTTATCACACACAGAGAAAAATTCACACGCACCGATTATCCGTCGCCGTATCTGACGGGAGTTTTTGACCCGATACTCAAAGAGAACCCTTCTCTGTCTTTTTTCGCCGTTATGGAAACGGCCAGAGGCTGTCCCTATAACTGCACTTACTGCGATGACGGCGCCGCCTTCTGCAAGATGCGCCGATTTCCCGATGAAAGGATATTCGGCGAGCTTGAGTGGCTCGCGGAACACAGGATTTACGGCTTCGGGCTCGCGGATTCCAATTTCGGCATGTTTGAAAGAGATGAGAAATATACCGATGAAATGATACGCCTGAAAAAGGCTTACGGCTTTCCTGCCGGCTTTCAGGTTTCATACGCGAAGGAGAGCAATGACAGGGTTTTCAGCATAAACAGGAAGCTGAATGAAGCCGGCATGAGCAAGGGCGCCACTCTGTCATTCCAGTCGCTCAGCCCCGAGGTGCAGAAAAACATTCTCAGGCACAATATATCAATCGACTCGTTCAAAACGCTGCTCAGGAAATACAACTCAGCCGGCATACCCACCTACACCGAGCTCATACTCGGCCTGCCCGGAGAAACCTTTGACTCGTTTGTACAGGGCATTGACATATTGCTTGACGCGGGTCAGCACAGCGCTATTTACACCCACAACTGCGAGTGGCTTCCGCTCTCGGGAATGGGAGACCCCGAATACAACAAGAAGCACGGCATACGCAAGGTGCGCATACCGATAAACCAGCCTCACTGCACTCTCGAAGAGGAGGAAGTGACCGAGTATTCCCGCATTGTTGTCGGCACAAACACGATGAGCGAGAGTGAGTGGATAAAAATGAATCTTTATTCCGTAACGGTTCAGGCCTTCCACCACCACGGCTTTCTTCTCTGCTTCGCTCTTTATCTTCATTATGCCAAAGGGCTTAAATACTCTGATTTTTACCTTGAACTGCTCCGTTTCTTTGAGGCAAACAGCGCCACTCTCGGCGGAGAGGTCACGGAAAAAATAAGAAAAAGGCTTGAGGATGTTACCCATGAAAAGGCCGGGCTCGTTTTTGAAGACAGGCGCTTCGGCAATGTCGGCTGGCCCGAAGAGGAGTATGCCGTTATCAACTGTATGTATGACACGCGCCGCTTCTACAGAGAGATAAAACCGTTCCTTGCACGGCTTTTTGATGACAGGGAGTTCTTTGAGGAGCTTTTCGGCTATCAGATATGGTGCCTGAAAACTCCGTTTGAAAAAAAGGAAAAACTGCATTGTGATTACGACTTCAGATCTTATTTTTCGCGCGCTCTTTCAGGTGAAGCCGTAACCCTGCCCGAAAAGAAGCGCTCTTGTTATGTCATAGCAAACCCCATTGATGTGAAATCGTGGGAGGATTATGCCGTGAAAACGGTCTGGTACGGGCGCAAAACCGTCAGAAAAATCTATCTTGACGAAATAGAGACGCAGTAAAAAATATCCCGCAAAAGTTCGGCGTAAATTGTATTTTTTTCTTGATTTGGACTGCGTTTTGTTCTATAATCAACACATAAATTTTTCATTGCGCCGGCGCGGCAGCAAACCCGCGCGCAGCGCGCAAAATGAACGGAGGAATAAATATGGACAGCAATGTCAGACCCGAAAGCATGGTAAGAATCACCACACCCGAGCTCGCCCAGGCGTTTATTGATGAGCAGATAGCCGCCGTAAAGGCTCAGGTAGGCGACAAGCGTGTGCTTTTAGCTCTCTCGGGAGGAGTCGATTCCTCCGTGGTTGCCGCTCTGCTTATCAAAGCCATCGGCAAGCAGCTCGTATGCGTTCATGTAAACCACGGTCTCCTGCGTAAGGGCGAGCCCGAGCAGGTTGTTGATGTATTCCGCAATCAGATGGACGCCAACCTCATCTATATTGACGCTGTTGACCGCTTCCTTGACAAGCTTGCCGGCGTTGCCGAGCCCGAAAAGAAGCGCAAGATTATCGGCGAAGAGTTTATCAGAGTGTTTGAGGAAGAAGCCAGAAAGCTTGACGGCATCGAGTTCCTCGCTCAGGGTACAATTTATCCCGATATACTCGAATCAGGCCCGGTCAAGGCTCACCACAATGTCGGCGGTCTGCCCGAAGACATTCATTTTGAAGGCCTTGTTGAGCCCGTTAAACTTCTCTTCAAAGACGAAGTCAGAGTAGTGGGCAAGCAGCTCGGTCTGCCCGACAATATGGTTTACCGTCAGCCCTTCCCCGGCCCCGGTCTCGGCGTGCGCTGCACCGGTGCCATCACCCGCGAAAGACTTGAGCTTGTGCGTGAATCCGATGCCATTCTGCGCGACGAATTTGCGAAAAACGGTCTTGAAGGCAAAGTGTGGCAGTATTTCACCGTTGTGCCCGACCTCAAATCAGTCGGCGTTAAAGACGGCGTGAGATGCTATGAGAACCCCGTTATCATCCGCGCGGTTAACACCCGCGACGCTATGACGGCTACCGTGGAGCCTCTTGACTGGGATCTGCTCTTCAGAATCACCAACCGCATCCTTGCCGAGGTTGACGGTGTAAACCGCGTGCTTTATGATGTGACACCCAAGCCCACCGGCACTATTGAGTGGGAATAATACCGTTATCATTATTCAAAATCAATTATCCTGAAAATCTAAAATAAAATTATCGTCTTTTTCGGACTTGTGTTATCTGACACAAGTCCGTTTATTTTTTTGTTTAAAGCCCGGTCTCAAAAAAACAAACTCAAATAAATCCAATTGATTTATTTGGAAAAAGACTCTAAGCGGGGGTTTAAAAGGAATAATAAAAAGACAAAATAAAAAAGCAAAAAATTAATTTAATTATCTTTTTAAAATCCTTGAAAAATAAGCAATTTAATAATCTTTTTAATAAAAATTTTTATCGAAAAATAATCAATTTAATTATCAATTTAATTATCTCAAAATAATCATTTTAATTAATCATTTTTAATTTTATCTTTTTAATTTTTTATCATTTTTTAGAATCCTTTTTTATTCTCTTTTTTTATCTTTTTTCTTTATCTTTTTTCGCGAGAGAGAATAATTGAAATTTAGATATTGAGAATAAATGAGGTTGAACAGGAACAATTCAAAAAATAATAATCGCAGATACAGCCGCTCGCTTGATACTGTAAAAGTACCGCCGGGGGCTGTTTTATTAATTATTGTCGGAGCCTAACGAATTTCCCGGTTCCGATATTGACAAATCGGGTACAAAATGATACAATTAACCAAAAGGTTAAATGAAAGGCGGTGAACCGGTGGGAATACAGAATACCCTTAAATCGATATCGGATCCGACCAGGCGTACCATTCTTAATTTACTTAAAAAGAACAGTTTGCCGGCGGGTGAAATTGCGGAGCATTTTGATATGAGTATGCCCGCCGTTTCAAAGCATCTGAATGTATTGAAAGAGGCGAGTCTGATTCGCGACAGAAGAGAAGGCAAATATATTTATTATGAGCTGAATGCGTCCGTCCTTGACGAGGCGCTGCTCTGGCTCAAAGATCTGAGAGGTGAAGAATAATGAAAAAAGCTTACACCGTTTTATTGATTGCGGTGCTCATCTGTATCGCGGGAACGGCGGTCTTTCTTATTATGTCGCCGGACAGAGTGCCTGTTCACTATAACTTCAAAGGAGAAATTGACCGCATCGGAAGCAAATATGAAAACATTATCGTTCCCGTCATTGCCGCGGGAATCGGGATTTTTTTCGGTTTTCAGGCAAAACAGAGCACCGGAAAAGGTATGGAATCAAACGCTAAAATCATGGTTTACGCCGGCATTCTGACCGTTCTCTTGCTGACAGTCATCGGTTTTTATCTTATGTGGAAGGCGCTTAAATATGCTCCCGGCGATGAGAGGGCTGTTTCTCCGGATATGCTCAATAAACTGACAAGCATCGGTCTCGGAATCCTGCTTATATTGCTCGGCAACATCATGCCGAAATCAACCCTGAATTCCGCCGTAGGCATAAGAACAAAATGGAGCAGAGCAAATGACACTGTCTGGCAAAAAAGTCAGCGCTTCGGCGGAATTGCCTCGGTTGTTGCGGGATTTGTTCAGATTATTCTTTCAATTTTCGTTCCGGGTATGTGGAATATCCTCGTTATGACGGTAATCATAACCGTGCTTGCGGTTATCTGTACAGTGGCGTCATACCACTTTTATCGTGAAGATACGAATAGAAAAAATGAAGAAGGGGCTTAGCAGCTAAGATGAAAACGGCTTATTTTTGAGTGAAGACAGTACATCCCAGGGGGTCTCGCCTGTCGGCTCGGTCGGTGCTTCTGCCTGAGGCAGAGGTGTCCACAGGACACCCGCACCCCAAAAAGTCCAATAGCCTTTTTGGGGAGAGGAGGAGCAGCGGAATAATTGAGAGCCTGCGTAAACATATTTTTGAAGACGCAGGCGCGAAAGATATGAAGCTTGTGACGACGAGGTGAACGAAAAAAGACGCCGAAAACAGACAAATAATAATCAAAATACATTACTTCTCTTTTTCAAACAAATACAAGAAAGAGGTTCGCAGGCAGAGTTAACCACCTGCGAACCTTTCTTTATTCCTGTCTGTTTGTTTTTCGCTTAAATGCTACAGCCCTACTGTTTATTCTTCAGTTCTTCAAGATATTCATCATATGTCAATTTCTTATCATAATGATGGCCTGTTGTAATATCGATAATTCTGTCCGCTACGGTCTGCACAAACTGATGGTCGTGAGAAGTGAACAGAATCGTCTGAGGGAATTTAATGAGTCCGTCATTCAGCGAGGCTATTGATTCAAGGTCGAGATGGTTTGTCGGTTCATCAAAAATAAGAACATTCGCGCCAGAGAGCATCATTTTGCAAAGCATGCAGCGGACTCTTTCGCCGCCGGATAAAACCTTTGCTTTCTTCAGCGCGTCATCACCGGAAAACATCATTCTGCCGAGCCAGCTCCTGACATCG
>JAEEGL014033981.1_pt1 | contig 10920 bp, 8 predicted proteins | sample 9134231 | NCBI WGS metagenome assembly JAEEGL01 (sample SAMN16246548, study PRJNA631951) | gut metagenome | biome: gut microbiome; feature: rumen; material: fiber-attached | host: Bos | place: Iran: Karaj | collected 2018-10 | reverse complement strand
TTATATTATGTATACTAGTGTTTATAGATTTGCACTTGGTTCAATTCCAAAAAGAAAAAAAGGAGAAAAGGTTTAACCAGAAGAATTAATGGATACTATTAATGAAATAAAAGTTTCTGAAGATTTAGGAAGTAAAGAAAAAGATGCTCAAGAAGAAGCATTGAAAAAAAGTGCTGTTTTAAAAACACAATTACCTGCTTTTAAAATGAAATATCCTCAATTTGCTCTTTATAGAACACAAAAGAAAAAATTACCTCCTATTAAAGGAAAAGAAGAAGGAAAAGAAGGTGAAGAAGGAAAAGAAGGAAAAGAAGGAGAAGAAGGTGAAGAAAATAAAAATAAAGATAATAATCAAGATAATAATCAAGCTCAATAATTTCCTTTTTAAATCATGAGTTAAATATTTTTAAACACATAATATATTTTATATGAGGACTTTTATAATATATAAGGATTATTTTTTAATATTTTTTTATTTTTTTTCTTTTTTTATTTTTTATTTTTTAAAAAATATAACTGAAAAAAATATTAATTTAAAATTTTTATTATTTATTTATTTATGTTTTTATTATAAAATATTTATTTTTTTTTAATGTTAATTTAACTTTTTTCATTTGCATGTTTCATTAAAAAATCTGCTAAATATTTAATTGGATTTTCAGGTCTTTCTTTTGCAACTTCTGCCATTCCTTGAAGTACTAATGGTACTACTGTTTTATCTAAATAACTTCTAATTGATAGTTCATTTATATTTTCTTTTCCTTTTTTTGAATCTTTATTATTTTCTTTTTCTGTTTTATTATTTAAATTTTCATCATTTACATTTGGATCTAATTCATCTTTATCTGTCATCTTTTTTATATTTTATATTAATATTTTTATTTAGTTTTTTTATTTAATTCTATTTGTTAAAAAAGTTTAATAATTATAACATATAACTAAATATTTTAATATGAAAAAAAATAAAATATATTCACTTTTTTAATTAACATAAAAGAAATTTCTTTTCCTTTCTGTATTACTTAATAATTTTTCATGACTAATAGAACTATTAGGTTTTTTTTTACCAGAATAATTAAATTGAGTTTTATGATTAGAATTTTGATGATAAGGAATATTTTTATTAAATCCTCTTGAACTATTCATATGAGATAATTGTTTAGTATTAAATAAATTATTATTATTCTTTTTATTATTATTTTGTGAAGATAAATAATATGAATTATTAATTGTAATTTGATTATTTGGATTTTTATATAAAGTTATTATATTTCTTTTATCTTCCATTGATAATTGATTAAATATTTCTTTCATTTCTTTAATAAAATCATTTAATGAATAAGATTTTTTATGTTTATAAATTTCTGAAGTTATTGGTTCAATATCATATAAAACCATAGTTGGAATTTTATCAATATTTATATTTCTTTCATTTAATTCTTGTGTTTTATTATGACTATTTAATTCACTAAATAAATTACTAAATGCTTCTGTTCTTATTCCTTCTAATAATATATCACCATCTTGACTTCCCCATATCAATTTATCTTTTAAAGGATGAGAAATATGTTTATTATTTAAATTTTTTTTTTCTTTTTCTTTTTCACTTTTTATTTCTTTTATTGAATTAATTGTATTAAATTTTACTTTTCCATTATTTTTTATATTATTATTATCATTATTATTTTTATTATTTTCTGTATCATTATATGAATTATTCTCTTCTTCTTTTATTATATATGGTTTATAACCATTATTTTTATTATTTAAAATAAAATTATTTCTTTTGTAACTTTTTTTATTTGAACTTTTACTTCTTTTTAAAATTAATTTTGGTTGTAATATTTTATCATTTCCTAAAGACTTTAAACTTTTATATATATAACTATTATTATAATTTCTTTCTTTATCATTTCTAATTGAATTATTTGAAAACATTGTTAAATTTGTAAAATTAAATGAATTATAATTATTAGACATAGAATTATTATTATCATTTCCTAAAGTTTTATTTCTTAAATTAGAACTAAAATGACATGGTCTTCTATAAGTTATTCTTTTTATTTCTGCATCATTAAATAATCTTTCAAATATATTATTTGAATTTAAATTTTTTGATTGTATCATTGAAAAATTTGATATTGTATTCATTGGCTTTAAAGTACTACTTTTATTTAAATTAAAAGTAGAATCTTTTTCAATTGAAGATATATTTATATTAGATGAAGTATTTATTCTATTTGTAATTTTATTTTGAGGAATATTCATTTTTTCATTTAAATTTCTAGTATTATTATTATTTTTTGAGTTTTTAAATTTTTTGTTTTTGAAATTAGGTTTTATTTTAAATTCATAAGGAAATAATTTTTGATTTGATTTAACTGAAACATTATATTTTTGATTTATAATTTTTTGTCCTTCTTTATTATTATTATTATTTTCTTTTATATTAATATTATTTTTTTGAAAATTTTTATCATTAATTCTATTATGTGAAATATTTAAAGATAATTCTTTATCTAAAGTAATATCAAATACATTATTTCCATCAGAAGGATTTTTAATTAAATTTTCTAATTGAGATTTTAAATTAATTAATGATTTATAATCAAGATTATTTTTTTTACAAAATTCAAATGCAATATCTCCATAATTTGAATTAGAATCTATTTGAATTTGTTTTTTTAATCCATCTTTGATTTTAATATTAATATTTATTTTTTGCTCAGGAAATGTTAATTTAGGATTTAAAGGTTTATTTTTATTTTTTTTATTTCTATCGTTAATAGAAGACATTTAATTTATATTAATTTATTTTTTTTTAAAAAGTATATAAAGTAATATCATTATTAAATAAAATAGTTTAGTTAAATGACAAATTTAGAAATGCCTCAAATCCAAATTTTATTTCCAATGGATAAGAAAATTAAATTAGAAAATTATGATATATGTTTTCCATCATTAGAAATTTTGGAAAAAAATAAAGATATAAAGTCCAAATCTAAAACACTAATTTCTGATCAATATAAAAATGATTTAAATCCAACTTATAATTTATTAGACTATATAATTTTACCATTTTCAGAACAATTTTCAGAACATATAAAAGAAAAGGAAAATGCATATTATCAACAACTATATTATCAAAATCATTATGATTCAATTCCAAATAATATAATTATTTTAAAATATATTGATTCTTTTCAGAATAGAAAATTAAATAAAATTATATTAGATAAAATTAATACTATTTCAAATCATAACATTCCTCAAAATAAAGAAAATATAATAATAAAATATCATCTTTTAAAAAGACATTACTTGATAATAGATATTAAAATGGAAAAACAAATTGAAGAATTATTTAAATATGGTTTTGAATACAAAGATATAATAAATTATAAATTATTAAAATTTAATAATTTTAATTACATTCCTTGTTCTTTTAATAGATGTCCATTTCCAGCATTAATTGAAAGAAAAAATAATCTAATTATTGTTACTTGTATTCAAAAACACTATTGTGTATATAATTCATTACTTGATTTATTATTAAATTTACATTATCAACATAGAAATGATATTTGTTCATTATGTGATAAGCCCTTTGATGATTTAAATGATAAATGGTATTGTCCAAAATGTGAAAAATATTTTCATAATAAAGATGAAATTATTCATTATCATGGATTAATAGAATATAAAAAATTAATTAATTATTGTAATTTTCATTTAGATGAACTCAAAAAATATTGTGAAGATTGTAAAAGAGGAATTTGTGATGATTGTGAGAAAAATTGTAAAGAAAAAAAACATAAAATTAATAATTTTGATAATTTTGATGAAGAAAAAATTGATGAAGAAATTATTAATTTTTTTATTAATGATTGTAAATATGAATCTTTTGAATATGAAAAATATATATGTTTACAATATATAAATATGAAAAAAAAAGAAATACCAATTCTTCCTAACAATTATGAAATATTTCACAATTTTAATAATTATTTAAAAAAGACTTATCCAAAAATTATTGATGATTTCTATTTTGGTGAATTATATAAGGATCAAAAGGATAAATTTCAAAATTATTTAAATGATAAATCATTTGTCTTTTTTAAAATTTTAGATAATAATAACTTTATAGGATATAAATTTAATAAAGAATTTATTTGGTTTACTTTTGATAAATCAAGTAAAAATTATAATAAGAAAGAAATTAATATTGACAAAGAAATAAAATCCATCCAAAATCTATTTTATGATGGGGAAAATCTTTTCATAATCTATGAAAATAAATATATTATGATAAATGAAAATTCAGTTGGAAATGTTGAAGAATGTGAAGGAAAAATTATTCAGATTACAGATTCTTATATAGTAGAAAAAATAACAAATAAAGAAATAAAAATAACATATGATTCAAATTTTTTAACAATTAGAAATAAACCAGATATCAAAGTTTTATATTTAAAAAAAAAAGATGATGATGATGATATGAAAATATTATTTTGTGAGAAAAAAGGTAAAAATAAATATGAATTTTGTCTCAAAAATGAATATTTATCAAATATTTATGCATCAAATGAATTAAATTTAGGAATTTATAAATTATTTTATTATGAAAAAAAGGATGATTTATTAATAGTATTACATGATTTTAATATTTTAAAGGCAAAAATAAATAAACTTAATTTTGAAGAATTAATAACAAAAGATAAAATATTAAAGGAAAATCCAAATTGTGATGATTGTTTTATTTCTGATGATCAATTAGTCTTTTTTTCTAAAGAAAAAGTATATTATTATCCTTTATCAAATAATCTTCAAATAAATTAATATTTTTAATTTGTATTTACTTTCATTTATTTATATAAAAAACACAAAAAAATATTAAGAAGAAACTTTTTCTAAATTTGATTCAGCTTCTTTTCTTTTTTTTTCTTCATCAAGTCTTAATTTTTCTTTATATAAATCAATTTTTTCTTTTTTATTTTTAGTAAGTATAGATTCATCTTTAATTATATAAATTTTTTTTTTAAAATCTTTAATTTCTTCTTCATATTCAATTTGATTTGTAATTGAAGATAATTGAGCTTTAATTCTTTTACTTTCAACACTTAAATCTTTATTTATTCCTCTATTTAATCTTTCTAATTCATCAAATAAAATACTTTCTCGTTTACTATCTTCAATTTGAGTTATTAATGATTTATTTTTTATTAATTTTCCAAAATGTTCTTTTTTTAATGATTTATTTCTAAAAAAAATTTCATTTTTTTTTTTATCATATTCATCTTTTTTATTAAATATATCTTGAATTCTTTTTAAAATTTTTTTTCTTCTTTTTTCTTTTTCTTTTTCTAATTCTTTTAATCTTTCTTCTTGTTCTTCTGCTTTTATTTTATTTTTTTGAGTCTGTTTTTTTATTTGTTTCATTTTGTTTTTCATTAAATTATACTAATATTTATTTATTAATTTTATTTTACATATCCTTCATATTTTTTTATTGCTTTTTGTTCTTTTTCTTTTTCTTCTTCTTCTTTTTTAATTAAAACTTTTTGTAAACTTTGATGATATTTTAATAAATTATCTGCAAGTTTTTGAGAATATTTTTCTTGAGCATCTACAATATATTTATTATGTCTTTCTTCAATCATTTCCACTTTTATAAATTAAATAAAAATTTATTTACTTTTATGAATCATAGTTTTTTCTAATTTTAATCTTTCTTTTTCTTGTTTATTTAAATATTCTTCTAAATTTTGTGATACATTTTCTGTTTTTTGTTTCATTAAATTTCCTTTTTCTTTTTCTTTTTCATTTCTTAATCTTTTATTCATTTCTATATTTTTTTGAAGATATTCATCTTTTTCTTTTAATTTTTTTTTCAAAGCCATATTTCTCATTCTATACATTCTTTCATTTTGTCTTTTAAATTCAATAACTTTTTCTGTATGTTTTACACTTAAAGATTTCCATTTATTTTTTATTTTATTTAATATTTTTTGATGCCTATTTTCTAATTCAAAATCATCAATCATTTTTTTATAGTCAAATTCATTCACTCTTTTAGCATTTTCTATTAATATATCTAATTGAGAACGTATCTATTTTAATAATCAATTTTTTTTACTTTTCTTAAAAAACTTGGTTTATTTCTTTCCATTATTATTTAATATTTAATGAAAAATAATAAATTAACAAAAAATTAAAAAAAATACAAAGAATTGAATATTATTTTTGTTTTAAAAATAAAATAAAAAATGGGGAACAATGAATCATGTTGTCAATGTTGTGAATCAAATTGTAATAAGTCTGTATATATATAATTAAATTTTAAAATAATAATTTTTAGAAAATTCAAGATGTTAATGGGATAATTGAAAACGGTTATTCAACACTTAAAACTGGACATTCTAATAATGATCCAGAAATTATTAAATCTTATGAAGCAAAAAATAATTATTTTTATTTAATTCAAAATATTATTCTTATTCAATCTAAATTTAGACAATTCATTTCATTTCAAAAATTTCAAAAATTAAAACAAACTAAAAAATCAATATTAAAAAGTCCAAAAAAAGAAATAACAACAAATAAATTAAAAGTTCCTAAAAATAACGATTTTAAATTAAATATAAAATTAACACATAAAGAACAAACATTAGATTATAATTCAGGAAATGAAAATTCATATTCAGTATTTTCAATAACAAATTCAGAAAGTTCATCAGATAATAATTCATTAAATTATGATAATATGATAAATAATAATAATAATTCAATGACACAAAATAATACAATTAAAAATATAAATTCATTAAAATTTGTTAATTTATATATTTCATCAAATAAAAGAATATCACATACATCATCAAACAATGAATTAACAACAAAAAGAAAAAATGAAGTTGAAAAAGAAGAAAAAATAAGAGGTCACTTTCTTTTAAAAAAAAATAAATTTGTACATAAAGGTTATATAAAACATTTAACTGTATCAGAAACAAACGATAACACATCAATAAAAAAAAAAGAAACAATAAAAGATGGTTTTGGTAAAATAAAATGGACAGATAATTATAGATTATATGGAGTATTTTCAAATAATAAAATAAATGGTTTTGCAATATTTATATCACCAGAAAATAAAACAGTATTTAAAGGAGAATATGAAAAAAACAAACCAAAAGGATATGGAATTTTTCAAAATATAAATGGTTATTCAATTGAAGGAACATGGATAAAAAATAAAATTTATAATATTGGAATAGAAAAATGGGGAGATGGTTCTTTTTATGCAGGAGAATATTATAAAAATAAAAAAGAAGGAATTGGTTTTTATCAATGGAAAGATGGTTCAACATATGAAGGTGAATTTGATAATGATTTCATGAATGGATATGGTATATTAACATATTCAACTAATAAAAAATATGAAGGTCAATTTGAAAATGGAGTAATGAATGGTTATGGTGAATTTTCATGGGGAAGTAGAAAGAAATTTATAGGAAATTATGTACAAGGATATAAAGAAGGTTTTGGTATTTATATTTGGGATATTGTTATTTTTGAAGCTTATCTTGGTTTTTGGAAAAATGGAAAAATGAATGGATTAGGTGTTAAAATTAAAGATGATATTGTTAGATATGGTTCTTGGAAAGATGGTATTAAGGAATTTTGGTTAAAAGATACTGAAGAATTAGTTACTTTTTATCAATTAGGGAAAAGAAATAAAAAAAATAATGAATTATCTATTTATCATACTAATATTATTAGGAAAAGTATTACTACTTTGGATTTTGCTAATAATGCTAATTATATTGAATTAATGGTTCAACCTGTTGAAAAAATTAAGAAGTTTATATTTGAAACTTATTATAATGATAAGAAATATTTAAGATTTCAAAATATTGAAGTTGGGAATGATTCATAAAATTTCTTTTTTTATCTTTAATTTTTTTATTTGATTTATATATTTGTAAATGATATAATTTTCTATTTTAGCTTTATTTTATTTATTAATTTTTATAAAAATAAAAAAAATACATTTTTACAATTTTTTATAAAATAAAAATAAAAGGAAAAATTATTAAATAAAAAAATGTCAAAAAAAATAAAAATTAATAAAAAAAATTTATCAGGGATAAACCCAGAAAGAGTAATAAATAAAGATTATTTAAATTCCTTAAAAGATATAATACAATGTTCTCTTTGTAATAAAATAATGATAAATCCAACAGACTGTGAAAAATGTGGTCATTCATTTTGTTATGATTGTATATCAACAAAAGAATGTCCATTTAAATGTAAAGAAAAGATATTAAAATCATCAAGTATGGGAATAAAAACAATGTTAAATAAATTAATATTCAAATGTGAAAATAAAGGTTGTAATGAAGAAATTCCATATTTAAATGTAAGAGCACATGATTCAACTTGTGATTATTTAATTATAACATGTCCAAATGAAAAATGTGGAAAAAAATTACCTATGAAAGATTTTGAGAAACATATTAAAAATGAATGTAAATATGCTTTAAAACAATGTAAATATTGTAAATATCAATTTCCTAGAAATAAAATTGATGAACATGAAGAAATTTGCTCAAAAGCTTATAATTCTTTAAAAGGTGATAGAAGTGTTGATTTTGATCAAATTGATCCTAATCAATATTTAGGAGTTTTAAGTATGAATATTTCCAGAATTTTAAGAGATAGTAATACTGCTAAAAGTTTTGTTGGAAATGAAAATAAATATTTTAATTTAAATGAAAGTGAAATTAGTAAAGATAATATTGTTGTTAATGATGATTTTAAAAATCAAATTAATGAAGAAATTCATACTAATGTTAAGTCAAATTTTAATAATTTTGAAAAAAATATTGAAAATTTAAATGATAATATTTCTGAAATTAAAACTTTAGTAACTTCACTTAAAACAGTAAATGAAAATATAGTAAATGAATCAAATAAAACTATATCAAAAATAATTGATACAGAAGAAAAAGAAATAATAAAAGAAGTTATAAATGGAAATTATACTTATTTAGAAAATTTATTAAATAAAATGGAAAAAAATGTGAAAAATTCACTTAAACAATTAAATATTAATATTTCAAAAATATTAAATGAACCAAATATCTCATTAACAAAAATAATAAAAAATATAAATGAAGAAACAATTAAGAAAACAAATATAAATATAGAAGAAATAGAAGAAATAAAAATAACAAATAAAATAATAAAAGATGGTATATTATATGTACCAGAAGATTATTTTAAAAAAAAATTAGGTCACATAATTAAATTAATAAAACAAACAAATGATAATATTGATATTTTTAAATTATCATTTTCTTCTGACATTCAAGAATATACTGAAAATTTAGGAAAAATTATTTCAATTACTGCAACAACTGAACAAATTGTTACTGAAATTGAAATCGAAGAAATTTTAGATGATGAAGGTAATGTTATAGAAAGTAGAGAAATTGAAGTTAAAAATAATCCAACAAGACAAAAATCAAATAGATCTTTAAGTTTTGTTCATTTAAATGAAAATAATTATAAAGATTTACAAAATAATATTCAAAAGATTGTTGATGCTAATAATAAAAAAAATATTGAACAGTTAAAAAATATGTATGAAAAAGAATTAGAACAAAGAAAAAAAGATGATGAAGAATATTTTATTATTTCTGATGATGATGATGATGAAACTAATGAAATATTAAAAAAAGAAAATACAATTGATAATAAAAATTTAAATAAAAAAGGTAAAAGAGTGAAAAAAATAAGAAGAACTTATTTAACTAATGAAAGTTTATTAGAAAATACCATAGAACAAAATAAAGAAATATTAAATTCAGGAAATGAAAAAATAATTGAAGAAGTAAAAAATAATAATGACAACTTAAAAAAAGAAATTAATAATATATTATCATATAATATTGATAAAGTATCAAATGAAATGAATGGAATAAATAATGAAATTGATACATTAAAAAATAATATTAAAGAAATAATGACAAAAATGAATGAAGAATTTAATGATTTATCACAATTAATCAAAGAAAATGAAAATGAAAATGAAAAAGAATTCAATAAAGAAAAACAATTTACATATGAAATAAATGAGATTAAAAATAAAGATTTAAAAATTGAAAATATTCCTAATATTGATAAAACAAATGAAAATAAATATTTAATAGAAAAAAGGAATTATAAATTAAGTAAAAAATCAAGAGAAATAAAGGAAGGACCATCAAATGATGAAATAATTAAAAGTATAAATGAAGATCTTCCTGATTTTGAAGAGAATTCAGATGAAGAAAAAATTAATAAAAAACAATCAAATATAATTACAGAAAATTTAATTGAAGAAGAAAATGATGACAATAAAATTAATATAAATAAACCAATCAAAATAAAATCAAAAATTAAAGAAGAAAAAATTGAAAAAATAAATAAAACAACATTAAAAGAAATAAATGAAACAAAAAATATTTATAAAAATAAAAAAGAAGAAGATAATAATTATAACATTGATACAAATAATATACAAAAAGAAACAATATTAAATGAAAATGATTCTATTAATCATTTCTCAGAATTATTAAATTCATTACAAAATGAATTAAATTCAATAAATTCATTCACAAAAAAAATTCCATTAAATGAAAAAATAAACAATTTTAAAAAGTCAATAATAGAAGAATATGATGAAAAATTACCAATATTTGGAAAAGAAATAGAAAATGAATTAAATAATAAAATGAATTCAATGTTTAGTTTAAAATGGTGTAATGAATGTGAAAAAGTAGATTATTTTTATGGATTTTTACCATGTCAAATTTGTAATAAAGATAATTGTAAAGATTGTATTATTTTATGTTCAAAATGTAAAAATTTTATTTG
>JAEEGL013694647.1_pt1 | contig 10920 bp, 6 predicted proteins | sample 9134231 | NCBI WGS metagenome assembly JAEEGL01 (sample SAMN16246548, study PRJNA631951) | gut metagenome | biome: gut microbiome; feature: rumen; material: fiber-attached | host: Bos | place: Iran: Karaj | collected 2018-10 | reverse complement strand
TATGCTGTTTGATGTAATTATCCGTTTACTGTTGGCAGTTGGTTTAATAAGTTTTATAAATGCAAATGGCATTACAACCGGCGGGGTTGTAGTGTCTGTTTGCGTTTTTTTGATATTGGAAGTGAGTCTTCTTTGTGACAACAAAAATGTATGCTATGCGCTTACTGCATCTTCATTTGTTATCGCAGCTCTTTTCTCCGGAGAGCCTTTTAACGGAGCGCATTTTATGATGCTTGTGATGTTTGGTGGCTTTGCGATCATCTCACTTATCCTTTATGAAAAGATGATGAAGTACAAGAAGCTTTTGAACATGACAAGGGATGACAGTAAAGAGCTTGAAAAGATGCTTGAAGAAAAGAATAAGCGCCTTATGTCAGAACAAGATCAGCAGGTTCATCTTGCAACTCTTGCTGAGAGAAACAGGATAGCAAGAGAGATACATGACAATGTAGGACACCTTCTTTCAAGGGGAATACTTCTTCTTGGGGCGATAGTAACGGTGAATAAGGATGAAAAGCTAAAGCCTCAGCTTGATATGCTTGCGGGAACACTCGACGAATCTATGGAAAAGATGAGGTCTTCCGTGCACGATCTTCACGATGATTCCATTGATCTAAAAAAGAATTTGGAAGACATAATAAGTGAGCTTAATAACTATGAAGTAACTACAGACCTTGATCTAGACGAGGAATTTGATATTAAGATCAAGCTGTCCTTGATTGGTATATTAAAAGAAGCCGTCACCAATATAATTAAGCATTCAAACGGTGACAGCGTCTCAATAATACTTCAAAGAAATCACAGTTTTTGCAGTCTTTCCGTGACGGATAACGGGAATGTTCCGGATGATGAAAAAGACAAAATCCTTGCCGGAAACATAGAAGGTATAGGGCTTCAAAATATATTAAACAGAGCAAGGTCCCTGGGGGGCGATGCCTATTTTTATACAGACGAAGGATTTACTGTCTTTGCAAGACTTCCGTTAGAACACTGAGAATGGAGCGTGTATATGGCGACTAATGATAATAAAGATAAAAAGATATTGCTGATAGATGATGATGAACTTATCACCGTGGCACTTGAGACGATCATTAATTCCGAAGAAGGCTTTACGATCGTCGGCAAAGGAGGGAGCGGGCGCGAAGGCGTCGAGCTCTATGATAAGTTAAGCCCCGATCTTCTTTTGATGGACATCAGAATGGCGGATATGAACGGCCTTGAAGCAGCAGAGGAAATCTTAAAAAAGCACAAAGATGCCGTAATTTTGTTCCTGACAACGTTTTCGGATGATGAGTATATAGTAAAAGCATTAAAGCTCGGCGTCAGAGGGTATCTTTTAAAACAGGACTATAAGTCGCTCCCTTCTGCGCTCAAAGCGGCGATGAGCGGTCAGAGCGTGTTTGGAGGAGCTATAGTTGATAAGCTCCCGACACTTATGAATGTCCCTGCCGCCTCGGATGAATCGCAGTTTGATTACGGATCAAGAGATATCACAGAAAAAGAGTATGAAGTCATCCAGCTTGTGGCCGAAGGATATTCAAACAAGGAGATAGCGGGTAAGCTTTTTCTTTCGGAGGGGACTGTCAGAAATTACCTCTCAGTGATACTTGAAAAAATTGAGTTTCGTGACAGAACGCAGCTTGCCATTTTTTATCTTAAAAACTGCAAAAAATAGCTGTTAAAGAGGATATAAACATGGATCGAAAAATTTTTTTACTTGAAGATGATGATGCAATAGGTATGGGACTTAAGTATTCTCTGGAAAAAGAAGGATATGAAGTCGCTCATGTAAAAACAGCCGCCGAAGCAAAGGCCGCATGGAAAACAAAAGAATACGACTTAAGCATTTTGGATATCAATCTTCCCGACGGAAGCGGATATGATATCTGCAGATTCTTAAAAGAATCGGAAGACATTCCGGTTATATTCCTGACAGCCGCCGATGCGGAAGTGAATGTTGTCATGGGCTTGGAACTGGGCGCAGATGATTATATCTGCAAGCCCTTCCGAGTTAATGAACTGATGGCCAGGATCAAAAGCGTTCTTCGTAGGGCAGGTAAGGGTGACAAGGGAAGTGATACATCATCCAACACGGAAATACTGGGAAACCTCTGCATTTATACCAATGAAGCAAAAGTTACGATCAAGGACGAGGATACGGGTAAAGAAGAAAGTATCGAACTTACAGCTCTTGAGTACCGTCTTCTTTTAACCTTCTTAAACAACCGTGGCATTGTGCTCACAAGAAATCAACTATTATCCTACATGTGGGATATAAGCGGTGATTTTGTAAATGACAACACACTCACGGTATATATTAAAAGGCTACGCGATAAGATCGAAAAAGACCCCTCAGATCCCAAGATTATCAGAACGGTTCGAGGCATGGGATATATTGTAGACAAGTAGAAGTTAAGAAGTCAGTACCCGGGTCGGACAGAGGATAAAGATGAAAAACAAAGAATTCCGCAATATGATAATGATCGGTGCAGCATTCACCGTGCTTGTCACGGTTTTAAGCGCCGCTTTTTTTGGTCTGATACCGGCTGTTACAGTGTTTGTGACCGGGCTTGTTCTACTGGCTGTTTTTCTCCTTTACACAAGAAAAAGATATAAGGATATCGAGAGATTAAACGACTATCTTGTACGCGTGCTCGAGGATAATGAGGACAATGAAATCTTAGATCAGGAAGAGGGCGAACTGTCGATCTTAAAGACAAATATTTACAAGACGACTTCGACTCTAAAATATCAGAAGGAACTTATTTCAGACGATAAAAGAAACCTAGCCGCAGCTATTGCCGATATCAGCCACCAGTTAAAAACCCCGCTCACATCAATGATGGTCATGAACGATCTGTTGATGGATGAGCAGGATGAAAGCAAAAGATGTGAGTTTCTAAAGACCCAGTCCTCGCAGCTTAACAGGATGAACTGGCTTATACAGACACTTCTTAAACTCTCCAAGCTGGATGCCGGCACGATCGTATTGAAAAAAGAGGATGTTTCATCCCTCGAGCTTATCGAAGAGGTTGTAAAACCATTCGGTATTCAGTTTGAGTTAAGAAACATCCTGTTTAAATCCGATATTTCCGACCTTACTATCCGGTGCGATAAAAACTGGACTGTCGAAGCCATTCAGAATATCATCAAAAACTGCATTGAACATATGGAAGACGGTGGGGAATTATCCGTGTCAACGGTCGATACCAATATATTCACACAGCTGACCGTAAAAGACACGGGCTGTGGCATCGCCGGGGAAGATATTCCCCACATTTTTGAGCGGTTCTACAAAGGAAAGAATGCCGGCAAAGACAGTGTGGGAATCGGCCTAGCTCTTTCAAAATCCATCATCGAAGGTGAGCAGGGAGAGATCACCGTGGAAAGTACAGAGGGAGTCGGAACTAAGTTTATCATCAGGTTTTATAAAACACTGATCTGATGCCTTTAGCAGATATCCTCTTTAAGTACTTCGATTATCGAATCGTGCTTAAGTGTCCTGCCTGAAAGCAGCATGCTGATACCGACGATCGCAAATACTCCGACAGCTGCCAGAAGGTAAACCGGGAAGTTGATCTCAAATGCGGAAGAAGGGGCAGCAAGGGCTTTGAAAGTTATAAAGCTTATGAGTGCCGATATCGGGAAGCCGAGGATAAGTGCTCTGAAGCCGTATAGGAAGGTCTCCAGGAAGAGCATTTTCCTAAAGCCGAATTCGGTCATTCCGACTGATTTATACATGGCAAATTCCTTTTTTCTTAAATGAACACCGGTCGTTATGGTGTTGATGATATTGGCAATTACTATAAGCGATATTAAAGCTGTGAAGCCATACATTACGGTTTTTAGTATAGTTAAGAGCGTCTTCATAACCATCAGATCGCTTTCGATATCCGAACAGCTTGTGTTGGTATAATCTCCGAATGTCAGTATATCGGAAATCCGGTCATGCATTTCCTCGTGGTTTTCGCATTTTATCCCGTATGTGCAGGAGAGTTTTTCAATGTCGATGTTTTTGACATATTCCCTTCTGAAAACAGACACAGGTACATAGATTGAAATGCTTCCCTTGGGAGAGAGTTTAAATACATCAACCGAGCTGTCCCACTTAACGAGATCTGTAACAGTTACTGCAGGCGGATTACCCTCGGCTTTGTCATAAAAGACTTTCTGCCCCAGTATGTTATCGTTGAATACACTTTTTCTTGAGCGCTTGTGATTAAAATTATTTAGAAGAAGTCCGTTTAATTCATCTCCGAAATACTTGTCGGAGTCAATGTTGTTCTTTTTGCATATCTCAATAAAGTCGGCATCTTCGACGGGTACTATCCAGATATCGCTCACCTTGTCAAAAAGATCCTTGTAATACTTGGTAAGAAAATCGGGATTAAGTATTTCAGTGTTCGGGATCTCTCGCGGGTTTCCGTTTTCATCCGTTGGATTGAAGTCAAAGGAAAGCATCTCCGCCACATAGACTTTTTCCACACCCTTTGTTCTTAAAAGATCTTCTTTTAATCTGTCGCTTTCCGACAGGGAGGCGGATGCAAAAATCTGGAAGGGGATTTCTATTTCATAACTGTTCTCCTTGTTATACAGATCCACAAAATAAATGATGCTCAAAAACATTATTACTGAAACAGCCATCGATAGCGTGATCACCACACCTTTGGCACCGTTTCTTTTTATGTTCTTTGACGCCAGCTCGCCTTCATATCCGAAAAGCATTTTAACGAAGGGAAGGACTTTTAATTTCCATGCTTTCAGCTTAACCGAATTGCTCTGTCTGATCGCTTCTATGGCAGTGATGCGTGAAGCTTTCATGGCAGGTATAAAAGAAGAGATAAATATGGTAACTGCCGAAAAGAAAACAATTGCCAGAATTATGTAGGGATCAGATCTAACCGGTATATGTCCCAGTGAAGGAACCACGCCCCGGATCATTCCCGAACTTATAATAAGAGATCCGGTTATTCTTAGCGTTAACAGGCAGCCGATAATACCGACAAGAAAACCTAATGGAAGCCCGATAATACCGAGAATAAAACCTTCAAAGTACACACTTGCTCTTTTTTGCCTTCTTGTGGCACCAACGCTTGAGAGCATTCCAAGATACTTCATTCTTTCCGTCAGAGACATGGCAAAGGCATTGTAGATCATGATCGATGAAGCGATGATTATAATGAAAAGAGCCAGGCCGATCATTCTGAAAAGTGACTTAACCGTGTTGTAACGAAGTCCTCTTGCAAAAATACCGGTTAAATATTCTGTTGCCAGAGCATCGATCTTAAGACCGTTTTCTTCAGCTATCTTTCGTATGTTTATTACCGCATTTATATCGGGCTTTTTCAAAGTGATATAAACAAGATTTTGAGAAGGAAATCCATCCGTTCCGCGTAAAATGTCAAAGCTTGAGGTTGGTTCATTATTGTGAAGAATGGCTGTGATCCTGCAGGTTTCATCGGATTTTGCGACAAAATCCTCGGCTGAGCGGTAAGCTCCCGCCAGATAGATAAGCTCATTATTTTCATAAATATAACGGTATCCCTCATGAAAAGACAGAGTATCTCCGATTGTTAATGACAGATTATTGTTTGTAAGATAATCTTCTTCAACGGCTATTTCACCGGGATTTTCTGGTAATCGTCCTTCGTATTCGCATGTCACCATCTGTGCAAGGTTGATCGGATCACCGTGAAAAATATTTCCGATCCTGAATCTTTTCTGAGAGTCTCCGTCAATGTAAAAGCCGGTAACTTCATTGTCTGTATCGGCAAAACCTACATATTTAAGGCTTTCATTGTTTTTTAAAGCAAGATACTCATCCTTAGTCAGATTTTTAAAACTCGCGTGCTGATTGCCGTCAACAAGCAATGACACATCTGCCACAAATGCGAATACGGATTTTATCCCCATGAGCATAGCGGTAATAAGAGCGGTTGATGCAACGATTCCGAATATGGTGACAATGGCTCTTTTAAGATTGGATCTTAAATGCTGCAGGGTTAATTTCATTATAATATTCATCAGCTTCTCGCCTCATCTTTCGTGATCTTTCCGTCTTCAATGGTAATCACCCGGTCCGCACTTAAAGCAATGCGTTCATCGTGAGTGATGATGATAACCGTCTGATTGTTTTCGCGGTTAAACTTTTTGAGCAGTGATACTATTTCCTTGCTGTTTTTAGAATCCAGATTACCTGTGGGTTCATCAGCCAGAAGAAGTGCGGGATGGTTAATAAGCGCCCTGCCGATGGAAACGCGCTGCTGTTGACCGCCGGATAACTGGTTGGGAAGGTGTTTTAGTCTGTCCTTAAGCCCGAGTTTTTCTACGAGAGCTTTTAAAAGCTTTTTATCGGGTTTCTTTCCGTCCAATAAGATCGGAAGAGTCATATTTTCTTCAACATTTAATATGGGTATCAGATTGTAGAACTGATAAATGAGTCCGATCTGTCTTCTTCTGAAAATGGCAAGGTTGTTTTCGTTCAGCTTTCCGATATCCGTTCCCGAAATGATCACTTCACCGGACGTGGGTGTGTCAACACCGCCGAGTATATGTAAAAGAGTGGATTTGCCGCTTCCGGAAGGTCCGACTATGGCGATGAACTCACCCTGTTCGACATCAAAAGAAACATCTTTTAAAGCCTCAACTTTGATCTCGCCTTTTCCATATTCCTTACATAGATTTTTGATTTCGAGTATTTTCATTACGGTCTCCCTTCATTAGGTATAAATTGGTTCGGTTTTCATATATTTCCTTTTATGAGATCATGATAAAATAGCCGGCTTACAAACAAGTGACTTTTTTATTACAGTTTTGTAATATTCTGCACGATTGTCCGTTTTTGTTTTGCAGCTTTTTCCCAGAGGGGGTTGCCCCCGCCTTTTTACTCTGTTGAATTGTCGGATCATTGCGAATTTTCAGTAAATATACTATAATTACAGCAAATAAGCAGACTATATACAAGGAATGCTTTACTCGGAGGGGGCGAGAAATATGGTCGCGTCTTTTTTTGGTGCATGTTTAATTGAAAGAGGTTAGGGATGTCGGAGCTCACCAATTACAAATACGTTCGTATCGGACGAGAAGACCTGCATTTTTTTGTTGGATTGGATCCTTTTGAAAAACTGAATTTGTTGTATACGCCCTTTGGCTTTGCTCTTGGTGTGTTGGCGGATTCCAAGGAAGAACTGCTTCCCGTAGGATTGCTGGTTGGTACTGCAGCGGAAGAGATGCTGACGGTGGAATGGCTGGGCATTGATCCGGACTACCGATTCCAAGGCCTTGGGGAGCAGCTTTTGGTACGGGTGTTTGACATGGCGCGTGATGTACATGTGGAACAAGTCGCCGCTGTTTTTCCTTTGGAGTACGGTAAGGAAAAGCTGGATGGGGCCAAGAGTTACTTTGCAGAACGTCTTTTTACATCCGGGGAATGCATTCCGGCGGATGCCTGTTATACGTTGGATACCTTATGGGAGAAGATGGGACTACAGGTGGAGGAGGATCAACAGATTCCGAATTTGTCCCTTATGACCATGGCACAAAGGAGGGCATGTATCAAAAAGCTGGCAGCCATGGATAGTGCGCTCTGTATCTATACTCCCGGTGATGTGGAATCGGCCATCGATTATGATTGCAGCATCGTGATGACCAAAGATCAAAAAACTGCAGCAGCGCTTTTGGTATTGAATTGTCGGGATGTATTGATGCCGGTCTACTATTACGCGAAGTCGCAGAAGTTGGGTGAAGAGCTGATGCAACATGCCTTATCTGCTGCTATGGCAAAATATGGAAAGGGTGTAAAAGTATTCCTGATGGCCAGACAATCGGAGAGCCTTGCTGTGCGGCAGCGCTTCCTAGGGGATGTAGAGCAGGAAGAGCTTTGGGTTGCAAAGGTAAAGGATTACACCAGTACAAATAGGAAGAATGAACGGGGAGACAGGGGTAAGGAACTCATACGTTTGACGGAAGAGAATGTATCTGAATACGCGAATTTTTTGACGGAAGATGTGGCTGAGAATATCCATCGTATGCTCTATCGTGGACTTGTGGTAACAGAAGAAGAGGTACCGATCGGCGGCATGGTATGGGAACTGCGACATGTATCCGGTGATGGTCCTTTGGAAAGTCATATCATCTGGTTTATGACCGGACAAGAGGAAGCAGCAACGATGCTCTTTGATGCGTATGGGGCGATGATAGCTGAGGACCATGTGGTCAAGTCCACTTTTACATTGCCTGCCAAGGCCGGGAAAGCGGAAAAACAGATGTTAAAGGAAGCCGGGTTCAGTGTGGGGTTATCGGAAGGTGATGTGATTCATGCACGTCTATCGGAAATAGCTAAAATCCCGCTCATTGCCGGCGCGCGGATTTCGGATGAGGTGCATCCGCTTACTTTAGTATCGCAACGTGGATTTAACAATGTGATCCAACGCATGATCTCCAATGGAATCTATGGTCGATGTGAAGATTTAGCGCACCTGCCCAGGTCCTATTTTGAGAATGATGTGTCTTGTTACGCAGAGGATGACGGTGTGATGATCGGCTTGTTTTTGTTCCATTTACGGCCATCCGGCAGGTTGGAAATCTCCTTGCTTGGGGCGATTGGTCAGGTGGGGGTAAAGATGCTCCCGCAATTGATGGCATTGGCTACCAAAAGTGCGCTGGAAAAGTATCCGCCGGAAACTGAAGTCGTGGTGGACCGTCACAATTACGCTTCATTAGCCCTGGGAGAAAAACTATTTCCGAGTGGCTTTGGAGTTCCGATCTATACCGGAGAACGAACCGAGAAGGAGGGGTAGCGTTATCCGGTTAAGGGGAATTGATTTGTGGTGTTAGGTGGAGGTGTTTATGCCCAGGGATGAATTTCTGGATAAGAAAAAACAACCGCAAAAGATGGATGTTTTCGTTCAGGCACCGGTGAACCAGACTGTTTCACAAGCGCATGAGGAGCGTTTGGACCGGCGTCTTGTGGGAGAATACGGGTACGATGCTAATGCCCTGCAACAGGAAAACAGGCAGATTATGCAACGTCTCAATGCAGCTGATAATTCTACGGAGATGAATGAACAGTTGCGGAGACGTCTACGGGTTCTGGACCAGACCAAGCTGACCAGAAATCGAGCCATCTTATTATTTACGGACAAAAAGAGCTCACAGGACAGTGGGCTGATGGAACAGATAAAAAAACAGATCAAAAAGCTGGATCAACTCTTGCGCGTCGCAATGAAGAACGGACCGGATGAAGTGTATCAGGAATATGATACCACCATTGGATTGCTCCGAAATTATATCAGTACCAAGCATCCTACGTTTTCGGAGGGCAAACGAAGAAAAGCAATGGTACAGGAATTAGTTACCAGTTATGAGGAAGAGCTCAATCGGTTTCGTTGTACGATGGAGCGGTATGCGGGAGCGCCCAATGGAATCCCAAATGATATGAAGGTCCCGCTGCAGGTTTTGGAAGGCTCTTATCTTTTCCAAAACGAAGCACAAGAGCTGGAAGAAAAACTGGATCTGCGTCAACGGGATTTTTCTTCTATTACCCATGCCAATGGGGATTCTGATGGGAAAAGAATGAAACAGGTGAAGGAAGCATTCACCGAATTGTGTCAGGAGCTGGACGGTCAGGTAGAAACGGATGAATCTGCCAGGCGTAACAGGAATACCGATATTCGCGAGGCATACAAGAAGGTTACAGATGCATGCTCGGCCTATATTTCATCGCATCACCCTAAGAGTGCAGAGGGAAAATCCCGTCTGGCAGCGGTTCAGATGTTGTTGGATAGAAGTAATTTAGAAGTCCGGTATATGGCTTCTACGGCATCGAGTATGCTAAAAGAACATCCCGAAGGGGTTACCTGGAAGAAAGTATACGGCCGGGTCACGATGATGGCGGAAGAGTGTTTAGGCGCCCAGAAGAAGATGGATATTCTGCTGGGAGAATCACCAAGTGTGCGTAAAGTGGTTTCCGTATTTTCCTCGATTCTGGTGATGACCGAAAGCCATCCCTACAAGCATAAAATGCTGATGGAAGTCGCCATGACCCAGTGGATGGAACAGAACATGGACAAACCGATGATGGAGAAACTGATGACGGAACAGTTTCTGGTCATCCATGAGCTGGCAAAGAAGTATCGAGAGATTGTAAAACAGGATGTTCCGGCAGATTTCTTAAAGAAGGAAGGGGATAATCCCAAGGATGAAAACATCCGGAAGGACTATGCCCGTTTGATGCTGACCCGTGATCCTGCGTTCCTTCGACTTCAGGCATTGAATAGTATGCAACAGACCATAGCAATGGGTCTTCGAAAGGAAAAATCACCCTTTGCCAAAGAGCAGCAGGAGCCGGGAGAGTATTTCCAGGAACGCTTCCGTGAACGGCAGGCCCGGTTAGTGGGACAGGATGCAAAGGAATTGCAGGAAGACGGTGAGATCGCAACACTGCTTTTAAAAGCTTCTTACAAGGAATTGGATACAGATGCAACAAAAGCATACGAGCGGCAGACGAACCAGTCCAATCAGCTCATGGCTAAGAAAAACCTGTATGCCCTCCTGTGTCGGAAAAAAGACTTTTCCCAGCCGGTTTATGCAGAGGATTCTGTAGAGCAAGAGCAGATTCAAAAGACCATGTTAGCTGTGCAGGACAAAGCATTTGTACCATTACAGCGTTCCGAAAATCGTATGGGTAGCTGGGCAAAAATCAAGAACCGTCTGAACCTTGGGTATCGCTGGTTTATGGGTGCTACATTTGGCGCAGCTTTTACCATTGGTATGAATGCCTATCAGGGAGCTAAGAAGCTGATAGTCGAAGGAAGTCGCATGGCGCAGGGGCAGGAGAAGAGACGCCATGACATGGTGCCCGGACGTGAAGGTGAAGTATTCGAAGAGGAACAGGTGAAGAAGGATGCCTATGGCGAAGAT
>JAEEGL012890580.1_pt1 | contig 10920 bp, 7 predicted proteins | sample 9134231 | NCBI WGS metagenome assembly JAEEGL01 (sample SAMN16246548, study PRJNA631951) | gut metagenome | biome: gut microbiome; feature: rumen; material: fiber-attached | host: Bos | place: Iran: Karaj | collected 2018-10 | reverse complement strand
GTTCCAGTATTTGAACTTCGGAGTGAAGCCCAGATCGGTATTATTGCCGGAGTTCACCACGCAGTAAACGTGGTTCTCCCCTGCCTTTTTGACCGGCAGCACAAGCTTGCCGTTGAGCATCATGCCGCAGCCCGCCTCAAAGGCCATCTCGGGCACGTACAGATCAAAGGTCACGGTATATTTGGTGTTCTTGTTCACGGGCAGGGTTATCTTCTCGTCTTTCGCGGACCAGCGCTTGGTGCCCCCGGTCTTGAATTCCCCCGCGGCCTCGCCGCCGTAGAAGTTGGTGAGGAACATGCTGTCGTGAGAGGCCCCCACGTCCACGACGTAGTTTTTCTTCTGCTCCGCGGTCATCTCGTCCGGGAGCCCTCCGCTGTTCAGGGATATCTGCGCCCGGCTGCCGATCCTGTTGTCGATGCGGATGCCCGCGGGGCACATATTGCCCGTGACGATTGCGCTCTTGGTGGCTTTCCCCAGGACTATCTGGGGCACCTTTTCGTTAAAGGTGTTGCCCTGTATCACGCCGTTGCCCCCGTTCATCTCGATGGCGGCGGTGTTCCAGCTCTCAAAGTGGCAGCCAATGACCGACAGCAGCCCGTCGGGGCTTTCGGTGCGGATACAGGTATTTATGGGCCCCCAGAAGGAGCAGTTGGCAAGGCTCACCTTCCCCGAGGCGGATTTGAGGATATTCACCGGGCAGGAATCCGAGGAAGACCAGCGCCCCACGAACTCGCCGTTGGTAAAGAGGAGGCCGGGCCCCTGGCAGGCTTCCACCAGCACCGAGTTGGTGCAGCAGTCGGCGCCCAGGCCCAGAAAGTTGCCGTTGCAGCTGCCGGCGTCGGACTGGCTGAACTTGTAGCCGGCGCCGTAGCCGAAGCAGAAGCAGTTGGAGACGTACTGCCAGTCGGTGCGGGCGAATTCGAAGGCCACGCCGTTTTTGTTTATCCACTCGCAGTATTTCTCCGTCTGGTCGTAGGCCACGCCGAAGGGCCAGAAGTGGCAGTTCTCCACCCGGCTGATGTCGTAGCACTTGTCGATATAAAGGCCTCTCTTGATGGGATATCCGTAAACGCCGCGGATATAGCTGCGGCCCACGCCCACCAGCTTGATGCCCTCGTAGGGGTTCACCAGCTGGCAGTCGATGACGTTCTGGTTGTCCCCCACGTAGCCCGCTATGCAGGGAGGATACGGAATGGGAGGCACCGTCTCCTGGGCCCATTCGGGATAAACTACTATAAGGCCCTTAACGCCGCAGTTGGAGCCCTCCATGGTGATGAAGGCGTCGCTTTTCGGGTCGTTCTTGCCCGCGTACACCTTCAGGACCGAGCCGTTGTAGGTCTTGTTCTGCTGGGAAAAATGGTCGTTGCGGTTGGCGGGAGGCGCCTGGTGGGTGCCCACGAGGAATACCCCCGATCTCACTTTAAGGGTGCCCTGAAAGGCGTAATCCCCGGTGGGGACGAATACATTGCCGCCGCCTATGGCGAAGGCGGCGTCAAGGGCCTTCTGAAAGGCTTCGGTACAGTCGGTCTTGCCGTCTGCCACAGCTCCGTACTCCGTCACGTCGAAGTCCGACCCGGCGCACAGGGCCCCTGCCAGACAAAGGGCAAGCGCCAGAGCAAATATCAGTTTTTTCATGTTCGACTCCAAATCCACTTGGTTTTTGATGTTTTCAACTCCATTATAGCATATTTGCCCCCGCAAAACCCCTTTTTGCCGGCCCGGGGCAAAAAAACTGCTTCCGCCCCCCCGCGGGCCATTTTTACCAAAAACCGATACAAAAGCCGTATTTTTGTTTCCGCCATGCTTGCATTTGCGGAAGAAAACTGGTATAATAAGGTAAGGCAAAGCCGTTGAAAAGCGGTGACGCAAAGCTATGAGGGCCTGAAAAACGGCAGCCAGCTGCAACTTTCGTTCGGGTGCAGTTGGTTTTTATCAGTTTATACGGGTATTTTTTCGTGTCAAAACAGCAAAGCAATTTTATGGACTACAGCAACGTAGACCAGAAGACCAGGGAGAAGATGGACGAGCTTTTCCGCACTCCCAAAAAAAATTACTGGCTCAGAAAAAGGGTGTTCGACGTGGCATTCTCGCTTCTGGCCATTGTTTTGCTGTCTCCCTTCCTTATACTCATCGGGCTGTTGGTGGTCCTCGGCGACCCACACGGCGGCCCTATCTTCAAACAGAAGCGCATAGGGCGGCACGGAAGAGAGTTTTATATGTACAAATTCCGCAGCATGGTGGTCAACGCCGAGGCGCTGCAGAAGGATCTCATGGACAAAAACGAGGCCGACGGCCCCGCTTTCAAGATAAAGGATGACCCCCGCATCACCCCCGTGGGAAGGGTGCTCAGAAAATACAGCCTGGACGAGCTCCCTCAGTTCTTCAACGTGCTGAAGGGGGATATGAGCGTCGTGGGGCCCCGCCCTCCTCTCCCCGGGGAAGTGGAGCAGTTCGACGATTATCAGAAGCTGAAGCTGGTGGTGACCCCAGGCCTTACCAGCGTATGGCAGACCACTTCTTCCAGGAACGACGTTCCCTTTGACGAGTGGATAGAGATGGACATAGCGTATATCAAAACGCGAACCATGTTTTTTGACCTGAAGCTTATATTCAAGACCGTGATACTCATGCTCAACAAGGACGGCTGCTGACCATGAAGATCGCGATGATAGGGCATAAGGATTTCCCGTCCAGGGCAGGCGGCGTGGAGGTAGTGGTGTACGAGCTGGCCACCCGGCTGGCAAAAAGAGGCCACCGGATCACCGTGTTCAACAGAAGCAAGGAGCCCGGCCATAACCATTATACCGAAGAGGGAGTGGAAGTCATCAGATGTTCCACCTCCAGAAAGCAGAGCCTGAACGCCTTTCTGTATTCGGTGAACGCCACCTTCTGCGCTCTTACGAAGGGCTTCGATCTGTTCCATTACCATGCCATCGGGCCCTCGGCGATGCTTTTTCTGCCCCGCCTGCTGGGCAAAAAGACCGTGGCCACCGTCCACGGGCTCAACTGGCAGATAGGCCGCTGGAACAGATTCGCCTCCTGGTATCTGAAGACGGGGGAAAAGGTGATCGCAAAATACGCCGACGGAGTGATAGTGCTTTCCGAAGAAGCAAAAAGGTATTTCGCGGAAAAATACGGCCGCGACACCACGGTCATCAGAAACGCAGTAACTCCGGTGACCCCCAGGGAGCCGGATATCATAAAAGAGAAATACGGCCTGGAAAAAGACGGCTATATCCTGTTTCTGGCCCGGCTGGGCCAGGAAAAGGGGGCCCATTACCTGATAGAAGCCTACAAGGCCCTCCGGCCGGACAAAAAGCTGGTGATAGCGGGGGAAGTGCCGCAAAACGAATACGGCGAGTCCCTCAAAGCCATGGCAAAGGACGAACCGGACATCATTCTTGCCGGCTTCGTCACCGGAAGGCTTATGGAAGAGCTTTTTTCCAACACCTGCCTTTACGTGCTCCCCAGCGAGACCGAGGGCCTGCCCCTGTCTCTGCTGGAAGCCATGAGCTGCGGGGCCAGGTGCCTCACCAGCGACATCCCGGAAAACACGACAGTCACCGGACGTTTCGGCAGGAGCTTCGTCTCAAAGGACGCCGCGTCCCTGGCGGAAGCTCTGGAAAAATGCCTGGCGGAACCGGCCGGGGCCTTCCCCCGGGAAGAAGAGATGGAATATATCAAAGAAAACTACAGCTACGAAAGGACCGTTGAAGAAACGGAAGCCCTTTACGAAAGAATTTGCGCAAAATGAATGCGGGTATCGGCAAATGAGTGAAAAAGAACACACCAGTATGATCATCGTATTAGCAAAAAACGCCATAGAAAAAGTGAGAGGAAAGCTTTCCGAAGGCGTGTTTGAAGCGGTAGGACACACGAAAACGGAAAAAGAACTGACCAAAAAGCAGAAGGCGGGCTACGCCTTATTGTCTGCGGCGCTTATAGTCCTTGCCCTCATAGTGATCGTCCTTGCAATAAACTACGTTGCAAACAAAAACTTCAAAGAGACCTTTTATCAGGTGGGCTGCGGCAAGGTGGAAGGCAATATACGCATCGTGCATCTCTCGGACCTCCACGACAGCCAGTACGGAAAAGACAACGCCCGTCTCCTGAAGCGTATCAGGGAGCTGAAGCCGGACATCATCTGCATGACCGGAGATATGACGGACCACCGATCGTATTCCCGCAAATCCACCATGCGCTTTTTCAAAAAAGTGGCAAAGGTGGCTCCCACTTATTACATATACGGAAACAACGAGTGGACCTGGGACTTTATCAAAACAAGCAATGAAAACGAGCTGCTGTGGAAACCCCTGGTGGATGCGGGCATCCATCTGCTGCAGGACAGAAAAGAGACCCTGAAGGTCGGGGGGAACACGGTGGATATCTACGGGATACTGCATTCCTCGCCCAAAAACTTCTGGTCCCGGGCGGGAGGCTCTTTTTCCGACGCTGTCTGGAAAAACGAAGACGATTTCAAGCTGACTCTCATCCACGAGCCCTACCTGCTTGCCACAAAGCCCAATGAACGCTGGGGCGACCTGGTGCTGGCGGGACACACCCACGGAGGCGTGGTGAATCTGCCGAAATTCGGGCCTATATACGAGCACGAATGGGGCGTCCTGCCCGTCTTCCGCAAGGTGAGATGCTTTATGTCGGGGGAACACAGCCAGCTGAATTCCACCATCATAGTCAGCACAGGGCTCACGAACCGCGGGCTCATCAGAGTGAACAACCGGCCGGAACTGGTCATAATAGACGTAAACAGATATTAGGAGTATAGCGTTTTGAAACTTATTTTACTTATAGTCGCAGCCATAATGATCTACTGCATAGCCGCCATATGCATGAAATCCAACGACTATTCCGTAAGCCATATCAAAAAGGTGATCACAGCGAAGCGGAAGCTGAAGCTCTGGACCCTGCTGGGCGGCGTGATATGCGCTCTGATCCTGGTTTACAGTTCCTACTACCAGAGCGCTTCGGGAGGTTCGGGCATAATCACTCTCAATTATTCCGAGGCGTCAAAGGCGCAGAATTCCAACAAGACCCGCTTCAACATGGGCGAGATCCTTTCCGACGAAGTCATCGACCGCGCCATACAGAAGGGAGGCATGAAAGGCGTCACCAGGGAGGGCCTCAGAAAGGCCCTTGTGGTGAATCCCGTGGTCCAGGGCGACAGCCACGACAGGGACAGCTACCATATCTCCACCGAATTCCGCGTGGTCTATAAGGCCAACAAGGAGACCAGAAAGCTGGAGCCCACCACGGTGATACAGCTGGTGGCGGAAAGCTTCAAGGAAGTCTATATACGCAAATACGCCAAAAACTTCGGCGTCCTCCGTTTCCGCGCCGAGGAAGCGAAGCAGTTCAAGGACTGGGACTATTACGACATAGCCTATTACCTTTCCATGCGGGCGGACAATATCACATCTTATATGTCGGAGCTCAACGGCGAGAGCCCCAGCTTCAAGTCAAAAAAGGGCATGAGCTTTTCGTCCCTGGCGGCAAAATCCGGCAACATCCGCACGGAGCTGCTGGACAACGACCTGCTGGCGTATATCAGAGACAGGGGCATAAGCAAAAACAAGACCGAGATGCTGAAAAGGCTTTCCTACAACAACAACATGATGAGGTTCGATATGCGGAAGGCCAACAGCTCCTTCAACATAAACAACCAGGCGGTGGAGATGTACGCTGCGGAGATGACCCGCATAGCCCTGGTCCCCACCATCGACAGCAACAAAGATTATTACATGAGTAAGACCAAGGTGGGGCTGGACGACCTGTCCCTTGCCGCCAAAACGGCGTCGGACCAGGCCAAGGAGCTGCTGCTGAAGATCAAGAAAAACAGCGAGTTTGCCGACTCGCTGCGCGCCAGCAGCAGCGCTTTCGGCACGAATCCCGTGGTGGACGAAGAGATCGACGAAGTGGTGCAGTCTCTCGTCAATATATCCAGAGACGCCAAAAACACCGCCCAGGAATACACCGAGAGCCGCATGAACGAAGTGATAAGCGTTCAGATAAACTATCCGTCGATGCTGCGCACGGCGGCGAAGTGCCTGATACTGACGCTCTTGTTTTTCGGAGCCCTGTACGTCCTTTCCGTCACAAGGGACTATACGGAAGGCAGACTGGGCGAATAGGAGGGCAGAAGAATGAAAGAATTACAGTTATCCCGGTATATCAGAAGCTACCTGCCCTACATAGTGGCGGCGTGCCTTCTGCTCACTTTTCTGGTTTATTTGTTTTTGTCTTCCTCCCAGACCTACGAGGCTTCGGCGGTGATAAAATACGAATACACGGGCGCGGTCAACGGCAAGGCTCCCGACGGCTCCAAGCTGGACGTCAGCGAGGTGAAGACCTCGGCCATACTTACCAAGGTCATAGACAAGCTGAAGCTCAACAACAGCATGTATTCCACCGACTCCCTTATCAGCCGCATCAAGACCCAGGATATCCTGGACAAGGATGAAGAACAGCTGAAACAGGCCATGCTGGAAGAGGGCGAAAAATACGAGCCCAAGCCGGACACGGTGATAGTATCCTTCAGCGCCACCAACAGCGAGGGGCCCCAGTTTGCCCGCGCAGTGCTGGACGAAGTGCTGAACACCTATTTTTCCGAATTCGGCAAGAAATATCTGAACGTGGGGGCGTTCACGAACCCCATCAGCAAGATAAACGATTCCAACTACGATTATATCGAGATGATGGACATCATCAATTCCAGCACCTCCGATACCATAAAGAGCCTTTGGGCGAGAGCGGAGGGCGAGAACAGCTTCCGTTCTTCCGCCACCGGCTACAGCTTCGGCGATCTTGCCAACAGGTTTTCCTTTATCCAGGAAACGAAGATAGCGTCGCTGTATTCCAGGATACTTGAATACCAGATAACCAAAAACAAAAAAATACTGCAGTCCAACTACAGCGAACGGATGACCCAGAACAGGATCACCGCGCAGGTACAGCAGAAATCCATCAGCGATCTGTTCAAGCTGATAGACGACTACCGCAAGCAGATGATGGGGTCCATAAAGGCCGCCGAGCTCACAGACCCCCTGTACGATCACGGCACCAACAAGAAGACCACAAACATAGACGACACCGAAGAGTGGACGTGGGAAGTGGCCGACCATACGGTGACCTACGACAAGCACCTTACGTCCTGGCGCGACGCTTCGGAGATAAAGTCCTACGCCATGACGGATATCGACTACTACAAATATCTCATGCAGCACTTCGTGGCCTGCAAGGGCCTGTGCGGCGGCGACAAGCTGTGCGCCGGCACCGGCAAGACCTGCTCCGATATAGGGAATCCCAACTACGAAAAAGAAAGGGAGAAGGTGGAAAAGGATCTGAAGGTGCTGGTGGACGAGCTGGACGGCCTTTTTGACGCCGTCGAAAAGACCAACGACGAATACAACGAGTTCCTGGGGCAGTCAAACATAAGCACCCTGTCCACTGTGTCGGTGACGGAAGGCCTGAACATACCTATGTATATGACCATCGCCTTCTTCTTCCTGGTGATAGTGTGCTGCGGCTCCGCCATACTCATAGGGCGCCTGAACGACATCATAAGCTACGCCTTCTTTACGGATCACCTTACGGGCTTCAACAACAGGCAGTCCCTGGACAACTTCCTCACCTCCAACGGCCGCAAGGTGCTGGACGACGGAACGGTGTGCGTGGTTGTCACCATAAAGAACCAAGTGGAGATAAACAAGGCTCTCGGCAGGGAAAGCGGCGACAACCTTATCAAATACTTTGCCGACCTCCTGAAAGAGCTGTTTGCCCAGTCGGATACCTTCAAGGTGTATAACGGTTCTTCGCAGTTCTTTATCTTCGTCAACCGCACCGACTACATCACGGTGGAATACCTGCTGCAGCGCTTCAGCCTGCTTTTGGACAACAGAGACAAATTCACCGGCGTTGACATACACTATTCGGTAGGTATGTCGGAGACCTCCCGCAACGAGATCCGCGCCATCAGAGCGCTGCTTTCCAAGGCTGTCACAAGACAGGCCGAGCACACCGCGGCGGCAGTGAAAGAAGACAAACAGTAAATGAAACCGGAACCGATAGTCGAGAGGCTGGTAACTTTCTATTTCATCGGCATGGCTGTTCTGATGAACTATTTTATCAACAACAGCTTCTACTTTGCCAGGATACTGCTCAGTTACCAGCATCTCTTCATGCTGCTGATAATAGTCTCGGGCCTGTGCTACCTGCTGGTTTATCCCAATCTGGGGCGCATGTACGTCATAGGCCAGAGCGCTGCCGCATACTCGGTGGCCCTGTTCGTAATGACTACGGCAAGCCTGTTCATCTGGTTCACCAAGCAGACTGATCCGGAGATCATAAACAGGGGCTTCAACTCTTACTTCATATATAAATGCGACATTTCCGCGGCTCTTTGCGCCGGAGTCTTTTTATACGTCTTCGGCGAAAAGGGCATCTGGAATTACCTTACGGCGATACTGATCTCCAACGCCCTCACCGTCATCACCATCATGGTCCAGAACGGCGTAGGCGAATACCTGCGGCAGCTTTCCACCCTTATCGTCACCTTTGCCGGGACCACCGGCCCCCTGATGCTGAAGGCGGAGATACACGAGCTGGCCTTCTGCCTGGGGGTGTTTTTGCTGTATATGCTTCTCTTTCCGAAAACCATAAAGGAAAAGCCGCTGCATTTCTCTCTTGCGGCCTTCCTTTTTTTGTCTGCCTTCAAAAGGATCGCCATCCTTTCCATTATCCTGGCCTTCGTCACAGGCTTTCTGCTGCTCAGGTTCGGCAGGCTGAGGGGAAGCCAGAACATCTCTAAAATAATAACCGCCGTCATCATTATCACGGCGGTGGTGCTGATGGGATATATCGGGCTGGTGAAAAACGGCCTTTTCGCCGAGCTGGAAAAGGCGGGGGTGGATACCAACGGAAGAGACGTCATCTACAAACAGCTGGGGTTTTATTACGATTTTTCCCCGAACTTTACCGGCAACGGCATGGGCTTCACGCTGTATCAGCTGAAAAAGCTGGAGGGCGCCAGGATCGCCGTGGCCTCCGCCCACAACGATTTTCTTATGGAATACATCGATCTGGGCTTTATAGGCTTCATAGTGTGGTTCCTGGCGTTTACGCTGGTGCGCACCAAATTCTTCGGCAGGGAGAAAAACATCAGGGCGGAGATATTTGTTTTTTCCATCATCATAATGCAGGTCGTCAATTCCTGCACCGACAACACGTTTCTGTATCCGCTGTTCTCCCTGACCATCATCCTGCTTATGATGAGCTATGATTTCGACAAACGGGTGCGGAATGCCGACAGAAGATTTTTCGGGCATATCTCCGAAGCCAACAAAAACGAGGCCGCGTGATGAAGATACTCATGGTGAACAAATTCCTCTACCCCCGGGGCGGAGCAGACATATATATGCTGAAGCTGGGAGCCCGGTTTGCGGAGCAGGGCCATCAGGTGGAGTACTTCGGCATGGCAGACCCTCAGAACACCGTGACCAACTCCTGGGGCGAATATACCCGGAATATGGACTTCCGGGGCAAGAGCCTTGACAGGTTCGCCTACCCCTTCAGGATAATATATTCGCAGGAGGCCAAGGCCCGCCTTTACAAGGTGCTGGCCAATTTCCGTCCGGACGTGGTCCACATGAACAACATCAATTTTCAGCTGACCCCTTCGGTGATAGACGCCTGTCACGATTGGGGGATCCCCGTAGTCCAGACGGTGCACGACTTTCAGATAATATGCCCCAACCATATGCTCTACAATCTGAAGGAGCTGTCTGTCTGCGAGCGCTGCGTGAAGGGCAGCAAGTGGAACTGCGCCAAATACAAATGCATCCACGGCTCCCTGGTAAAGAGCGTCATCGGCGCCCTGGAAGCCCTGCTGTATCTGAAAAAAGATACCTACCGCAGGGTGGACAGATATATCTGCCCCAGCCGCTTTATGGAAAAGATGCTCCTTTCGGGGCGTCCGGATCTTGCAGGAAAGACCTGCGCCATCCACAACTTTATAGAGATGCCGGACGCCAGGCCCTGCGAAAAGGAACCCTACGTGGTGATGGCCTGCAGGCTGAGTATGGAAAAGGGCATCGCCTGCGTGCGGGAAGCGGCCCTGAAGCTGCCCCATATCCGCTTCAGGATAGCGGGCTCCGGGCCGGACGGGGAGCTTCTTGCGGGGATACCCAACGTGGAGCTTTTGGGCTACCTGTCGGGCGAACCTCTCATAAGCCTTATAAGCCGGGCGGCCTGTATGATAGTGCCCTCCATCTGGTATGAAAACTGCCCTCTCACCATTCTGGAAGCCCATTCCCTGGGGACTCCGGTGATCACCGCCGGCTTCGGCGGCATGGCGGAGCTGGTGGAGGACGGCGTCACCGGCAGGCATATAAACCCCGTGACGGGAGACACTCTGGCGGCGGCCATAGACGGGCTCATGGGCGACCCGGACAGGCTGGCGGCCATGTCGGAGCGCTGCCTGGAAAAACGCGCCGGCATGATCACCATAGAAAAATATACGGAAATGCTTATGGATATATACGCAGACGTCATCGGGAGCAAAGCATAATGTTTTTTTCGGTGATAGTTCCCGTTTACGGCATCGAGCCTTACGTTGCAAAATGCCTGGAAAGCATCCTGGGCCAGACCTTCGGCGATTTTGAGGCGATAATTGTTGACGACGGGTCTCCCGACCGCTGCGGCGAGATCTGCGACGAATTCGCCAAAAAGGACGGCAGGCTGAAAGTCATCCACAAGCCCAACGGAGGCCTCGTTTCCGCAAGAAAGGCGGGGCTGGCCGCCGCAAAAGGGAGATATATCGTCAACCTGGACGGCGACGATTATATGGCTCCGGATATGCTGCAGAAGTTCCGCGACGCCGCGGAAAAATACGATATGCCCGACATACTC
>JAEEGL012650011.1_pt1 | contig 10920 bp, 9 predicted proteins | sample 9134231 | NCBI WGS metagenome assembly JAEEGL01 (sample SAMN16246548, study PRJNA631951) | gut metagenome | biome: gut microbiome; feature: rumen; material: fiber-attached | host: Bos | place: Iran: Karaj | collected 2018-10 | reverse complement strand
GACTACTTCCTGTATACCTCGGATATCACCTACGATTTCACCAACGGGAAAAACGAGATGATCGTCCACCGCAGCAGTTCGGAGCCCTGGCGCGTGACGGTCGTCGACACGGGGCTCAACACCATGACGGGCGGCAGGATCAAGCGGATCCAGCCCTACATCGGGGACGAGCCGTTCATGATGACCTACGGCGACGGCGTGTGCGACGTCGATATCCGAAAGCTGGTCGAGTTCCACCAAGCCCACGGAAAGATCGCGACGCTGACGGCCGTGATCCAAAAGCAGCAGAAGGGCGTGCTGGATATCACGGAGCAGGGCAGCGTCAAGAGCTTTCGCGAGAAACAGTCGAACGACGGAACGGCGATCAACGCCGGTTATATGGTCCTGCAGCCGGAGATCTTCGACTATCTCGAGGGGGATGAAACCGTGTTCGAGACCACGCCGCTGGAGCGGCTGGTCGAGAAGGGCGAGCTGATGAGCTATCGGCACACGGGCTTCTGGCAGTGCATGGATACGGCGCGCGAAAAGGAATTGTTGGAGACGCTCTGGAAAAACGGAACGGCGCCGTGGAAGGTTTGGTAAGATGACGGATTTGGCTTTTTATCGGGATAAGAAGGTGCTCATTACCGGGCATACGGGCTTCAAGGGCGCCTGGCTGAGCGCGATCCTGCTCGGCGCGGGCGCGAAGGTCACCGGCTTTTCCGGCCCGCCGCCCACGACGCCGGACCTTTACAGCCTCGCCGGGCTTGAGCGCCGGATGACATCCCTGATCGGCGACGTGAGGAACTTTTCGGACATGCAGGCGGCTTTCGACGCGGCGGAGCCGGAGATCGTGCTGCATCTGGCGGCACAGCCCATCGTCCGCACCAGCTACGAGCAGCCCGTATACACCTATGAAACGAACGTAATGGGGACCGTGCACATGCTGGAATGCGTGCGTCAGCGCAAGGACGTGCGCAGCGTGCTGAACGTAACGACGGACAAGGTGTACCAGAACAACGAATGGGAGTGGGGCTACCGGGAGGACGAGCCGCTCGACGGCTACGATCCGTATTCCAACTCCAAGTCCTGCTCTGAGCTGGTCACTCACAGCTATCAGAGGAGCTTCTTCGCCGGGAGCGACACCGCGGTTTCGACCGCCCGCGCCGGCAACGTGATCGGCGGCGGAGATTTTGCCCGCGACAGGATCATTCCGGACTGCATCCGCGCGGCCTCGCAACGCAAGACGATCATCGTGCGCAATCCGCACTCCACCAGACCGTATCAGCACGTGCTGGAGCCGCTGTTCGCCTATCTTCTGATTGCACAGCGGCAATACGAGGACAAGACGCTTGCCGGCTGGTACAACGTGGGGCCCGACGAATGCGACTGCGCGACGACGGGCGATCTGGTGGACCTGTTCTGCGCGAAATGGGGCGAGGGCGCGTCGTGGGAGAACCGCTGGGACGGCGGCCCGCACGAGGCGAACTTCCTGAAGCTGGACTGCGCCAAGATCAAGAGCCGGCTGGGCTGGAAACCGAGGTGGCACCTTGACAGGGCGGTGCAGGAGACCGTCAACTGGACCCGGGTCTATCTGGACGGCGGAGACGTCTTTCAGGAGATGGACCGTGAGGTGCAGAGCTTTTTGGGTGATGCGGATTGATGCCGATGACGGAAGAACAGCGCGCAGCCGTCCGCGTGCTTCGCGGTGCCGAATTCCCCTCCGAGCGGGGATTGCCGGAAGAGCTGTTCCTGCTGGCCTCGGCGCTGGTGCCGCTGCCCAACGTGGATCTGCTGCTCGTCAACGAACGCGGGCAGCTATTGCTTGCGCGCCGGAACGATCCCTTTTTTGAGCCGAGCTGGCATATCCCCGGCGGCTGTATGCGCTACGGGGAGGACTTCGGGACGCGCATCCTGGAGACCGCGCGGAAAGAACTGGGAACGGAAGTCGGGTTCGACCCTGAGCCCCTCGCGGTGCGCAACGTTATCCGGGGACCGGCGGCCGGGCTGGCGCATCCCAGGGAGCGGGGGCACAACGTGGCGATCCTGTTCCGCTGCACGCTGCCGGAGGGGTGGCGCATCGACAACGGCAAAAGGACCGAGGAGGAAGCCGGGTATCTGCGCTGGTTCGACAGTCTGCCGCCGGATTTTATGAAGATACAGCACGTCTATGACGATATTTTAAAACCGTGGATGGAGGAACGCGCATGAAGCACTGGAGCAATGAGGCGGAGGCCCGCGAGAAGATCAAGGACCTCGTCACGGAATACTACCATGATTTCAAGGAGAGGACCGGGACGTTCAAACCGGGCGACAGGATCAGCTACGCCTCCCGCGTGTTCGACGAAAAGGAGATGTGCGCCCTGACGGACGCTTGTCTGGACTTCTGGCTGACGACGGGAAGATTCGCCGAAGAGTTTGAGAAGGAGTTCGCAAAGTGGCTCGGCGTGCGATTCGCCAATCTGGTCAACAGCGGCTCGTCCGCCAATCTGATCGCGTTCATGGCGCTGACGGCGCCTGAGCTGGGCAAGCGTCAGATCCTTCCGGGGGACGAGATCATCACCGTCGCCTGCGGATTTCCGACGACCGTCGCGCCCGCGATCCAGTACGGCGCGGTGCCGGTATTTCTGGACGTGACGATCCCGCAGTACAATATCGATACGGCGCAGCTGGAGGCGGCGCTGAGCGAGAGGACCAAGGCGGTTATGCTGGCGCACACGCTGGGCAACCCGTTCGACCTCAAAACGGTCCGGGAGTTTTGCAGCGCGCACGGCCTTTGGCTCGTGGAGGACAACTGCGACGCGCTGGGCAGCCGCTACACCATCGACGGCGAGACCCGTTTCACCGGCACTTGGGGCGATATCGGAACCTCCAGCTTCTACCCGCCGCATCACATGACGATGGGCGAGGGCGGCTGCGTCTATACGAACGACCCCTTGCTCAACCGGCTGATCAAGAGCTATCGCGACTGGGGCAGGGACTGTGTCTGCCCCTCCGGGCATGACAATTTCTGCGGCCACCGCTTCGACGGGCAGTACGGCGAGCTTCCGCAGGGCTACGATCACAAGTATGTCTACAGCCATTTCGGATACAACCTGAAGGTCACAGATATGCAGGCCGCCATCGGCTGCGAGCAGCTGAAAAAGTTTCCCGGCTTCATCGAGCGGCGCCGGCACAACTGGGACCGGCTGCATGCGGCGCTTGCCGGGGCGGAGGACCGCCTGATCCTGCCGGAGCCCGCGCCGGACAGCGTGCCTTCCTGGTTCGGCTTCCTGCTCAGTGTGCGTCCGGAAAGCGGCCTGTCGCGCAACGCGGTCACGCGTTATCTGGAGGACCGCAATATCCAGACGCGCCTGCTGTTCAGCGGGAACCTGATCCGGCATCCGTGCTTTGACCAGCTGCGCGGCGGCGCCGCGTATCGGGTGTGCGGCTCGCTGGAGAACACGGACCGTGTGATGAACCACGCCTTCTGGGTCGGCGTATACCCGGGAATGACGGACGAGATGATCGACCACATGGGCAGGACGATCCTCGAAGCAGTGAATAAGGGGTAAGGATATGGAAAAGGAAGAATTGCTTGAGCTGGAAAGGCTTGCCCTGCGGATCCGGCGCGGAACGGTCCAGGCTATCGCGGCGAAGGGCGGCGGTCATATCGGCGGTTCCCTTGATCTTGCGGAGCTGCTTGCCGTGCTGTACGGAAAGGTCATGCGCGTGCGGCCGGAGGAGCCGGATTGGCCGGAGCGCGACTATCTGGTCTGCTCGAAAGGCCACGCTGGCCCGGCTGTCTACGCGACGCTGGCGCTGAAGGGCTTTTTCCCCTATGAGCGGCTGCTGACGCTGAACCGCGGCGGCACGCTGCTCCCCGGCCATTGCGACCGAACGAAGGTCCCCGGCGTCGACGCTACCACCGGCAGCCTGGGTCAGGGACTTTCCATCGCGTGCGGCCTCGCTCTCGGCGCGCGGCTGTCCGGCACCGGCCAGCAGGTTTACTGCGTCGTTGGGGACGGCGAGCTTGCGGAGGGACAGAACTGGGAGGCGGCGCAATTCGCCTCGCATCACGGGCTTGGAAACTTGACGGCGTTCCTGGACTGGAACAAAAAGCAGATCGACGGCACGAACGACGAGGTCATGACGCTCGGCGACCCGCAGGCCAAGCTGCGCGCCTTCGGCTGGGAGACCGCGCTGGTGGACGGTCGGGATATCGCCGCGATCGACGCCGCGATCTCGGCTGAGCGGCAGCCGGGCAAGCCGCGGCTGATCGTTCTGGACACGATCAAGGGCGCCGGTGCGTCCTGCATCGAGCAGATCGCAAACAATCACTGCATCGGCGTGCCCGGGCCGCTGGCGCAGGAGGCGCTGGCCGAGCTGAAAGAGCAGGCCGTCCGGTTGGGAATGGAGGATGTGGAATGAAGCTGAGATATACGGGGCAAGCGCCTGAGGCGGAGATCCTGCAGCTGTTCAGCGCGACGATGGAGGAACTGTTCCGCACGGATGAGAAGGTCGTATATCTGGACGCCGATCTGATGGGCTCCCTGAAGACGCAGGGACTCTGGCGGGCGCATCCTGACCGCGTTTTCAACTGCGGGATCCAGGAGGCCGATATGGTCGGCGTGGCGGCGGGACTGTATCTGGCGGGGTACAAGCCGTATATCCACAGCTTTTCCCCGTTCATCACCCGCAGAGTTTTCGACCAGGTGTTTCTGAGCGTCGGCTACGGGCACAAGAGCGTCCATCTGATCGGTTCGGACGCCGGGATCATGGCGACGGACAACGGCGGTACGCACATGTGCTTTGAGGACGTCGCCATGATGCGGACGATCCCGGGCGCCTGCGTCGTCGACGTGACGGACGCGGCGATGTTCATGTATCTGCTCAAGTCGACCAAGGACCGCGAGGGCGTCACCTATTTCCGCACGCCGCGCCGCAACGCGCCGGACGTCTATGAGACGGCGGAGACCTTTGAGGTCGGCCGGGGCAAGGTGCTTGCCGGGGGCGGCGACGTGACGATCATCGCCTCCGGTATCATGGTAGGAACGGCGCTGCAGGCGCGGCGCGTGCTCGGAGAACAGGGCATTGCCGCGCGTGTCGTCGATCCGATCACCGTCAAGCCGCTGGACAGTGAGCTGATCCTTCGCTGCGCGGCGGAGACCGGCGCGATCGTGACGGCGGAAAACCACAACGTCCTGGGCGGACTGGGCGGCGCCGTCGCGGAGCTGACGGCGGAGAATGTGCCTGTGCCGGTCCTGCGGGTCGGCGTCCGGGACCGCTTCGGGCAGGTGGGGAACGAGGCTTACCTGCGCGAGCAATACGGCCTGAACGCGCAGGATATCGTTGAAAAAGCGATCGAGGCCGTAAAACTGAAAAAGAAAAACTAGAAAAGCGAGGGAACCGTTTTGGGCACGATCAAACTTCTGGACTGCACGCTTCGCGACGGCGGTTATATCAACGACTGGCGCTTTGGCGCAGAGGCCATTTCGGATATCAGGGCGCTGGTTGAAAAGAGCGGCGTAGACGTCATCGAGCTTGGCTTCATGCGGGACGAACCGTATCAGACGGACCGCGTGGTGTTCAATTCCATGGAGCAGGTGAAAAAGCTGATCGGTAAAAAGCATCCGGGTATCCTGTATACCATGATGTGCGAGATCGCCAATCCCATGCCGGTGGAAAAGCTGGAGCCCGCCGACCCCGACAGCGCCGACGTCATCCGCGTGATCGTCTGGAAGACAAGGCATGACGAGAACGGCAACGTCGTGGACGCACTGGACGCGGGCTACGAGTACTGCAAGGGCATCGTGGACAGGGGCTACCGGCTCTGTGTCCAGCCGGCGCGTGTCGACCAGTATTCCGACGAGGAATTTACATCCATGGTCCGGCGTTTTTCCCAACTGGACCCCATGGCGATCTACGTGGTGGACAGCTGGGGCACCCAGAACGCGGAGGGGCTGCTGCATTACATGCATCTGGCGGACGAAAACATGCCGGCCAACATCATGCTCGGCTATCACGGCCACAACAACATGATGCAGGCGCTGAGCGTGGCGCAGGCAATGCTCAGGGAGGGCTTTACGCGCAACGTGATGATCGACGCCAGCGTATACGGCATCGGCCGCGGCGCGGGGAACCTAAATCTGGAGATCTTCGCGAAGTACCTCAACGAGCAGTGGGACAAGCACTACGAGCTGGCGCCCATGCTCGAGATCTACGAGCGGTATATTAAGCCCATCTACGCAACGGAGCCGTGGGGCTATTCCGTACCGTTCTTCCTGACGGCAAAGTATAACTGTAATCCGAACTACGCGCGGTATCTGGGCTACCAGCTGAAGCTGGACGCGCAGCGCATCACGAAGATACTGGAAGGGCTTTCCGACCGGGACAGGGTGATATTTCGAAAAGACGCTGTGCATGATGCGCTCTGAGGAGCCGGATCGTGCCTGACGCGCGGAGGCGGAGATGAAAGGTATCGAGTTGCTTGATTGCACGCTTGGGATCGGGGCGGAGCTGATCGAGTGGAATTTCGGAGAAAAGACGATCGGCGAGATGCAGCTCCTTCTGGGACAGAGCCGGGCGGAGATCGTCGAAATAGGACTGCTGCAAAGCTACCAGAAGGGTCCGAACACTTCGATCTACTCCTCGGGCAGTTTGCCCGCGGCATTCGTGCGCAGGGAGGGGCAGCTGTACGCGGGCTGGATGTCCAAAATGCGGATAAAGGCCTCCGATCTGCCGGAGCGCAGCGCGGAAACGCTGGATATCATCCGCGTACCGCTCTCCGCCGATGCTTACGAGGAGGAGCTTGCCTACTGTGCCGACTTGAAGGAGCGGGGCTATCTGGTCGCGGCGATGTTGGAATACTCCGCGCGGGCTGCGCGGGACGAACTGGACCGGGTGCTCAAAAAAGTCAACCGGTTGAAGCCCTGGGCGTTCGGCATCATTGACGTCAACGGCATTTTGAGCAAGCCGGAATGGGAAGAACTGCTTGCTCGGCTCGACCGTGGACTCGGCGCGGACGTGCGCATAGGTTTCCATGGGGCGGACAATCTGGGGCTCGCGGCGGAACTGGCACAGCTGGCCTGCCGGATGGAACTTGCACACACCCTGTGCCTGGACGCGAGCGTGTACGGGCTCGGCGTCGGGGGCTGCGGCCTTGCGACGGAGAAGATCGCAGAGTGGCTGAACGAAAACTTCCATAAGGATTACGAGCTCTATACGCTCAGGGCCCTGACGGAGTACGTGAAGCCGTATCTCACTGAGAAGCGGCAAGCCTCGACGCGGCTCGCCTATCATTTGACGGGGGAGCGCGGATGCAGCTACCGCTACGCCGAATACCTGCTCTCGGAGCTCGGACTGGACGTCTCGGTCCTGCACGACGTGTTGTCGGAGCTCAGCGACGAGTCGGCGCTGCGCTTCGATAAGAAAGCGGCGAACAAAGCGCTCCGGGCCTTTCGGAAAAAGCGGCTCAATATCATCCTGGTCATTCCGACGGCGCAGCGGTGGAAAGCGGTGGATACGCTCCTGTTCTGCGCGGCGAAGGACCTTTTGAAGTACGGCGTCGACGTGGAGATCTACGACAGCAGCACGGACGACAGGACGGCGGCGGTCGTCCGGAACTTCCAGCTGGACGGATATGACAACGTCAGCTATACCCGCTACACCGGCGAATACGACGGCTTTTCCCTGGACCGCAAGGTGATCTCGGCGTTTGAGCGGCATCTCGACTACGATTATATTTGGGTGTGCCGGGACGGTCTGATCCCCCGGATCGCCGATTTTTCCGAGCGTCTTTTGGAATGTGCGGACAGGAAGACCGACTACGTGGTGGTCGACGCCGCATTTCGGAACAACAAGCACTTCCTGCTGAAGAGCTATGACAACTGTCTGGACTTCTTCACGGACAACAGCGCCCGCATGACCATGCTGGGATGCTGCATCTTCCGCAGCGGGGCGATGCGCTCGATCCTCGAGCACCAGCCGCTGAACGACAGCAACTACGGCGTGTGGATCGGCATAGCGCCGCTGCAGGAGCTGGCGGTCCGGCCCTTCAAAACGCAGTTAATCGTCGCGAACGTCTTTGACTACAACTCCGACGGACCCAAACGGCCGCTGGGGGACGACAAAATGCTGGAGCGGTGGGGGCGCCGCTGGTATGAGATGGTCACGGGACTTCCGGACGTTTATGATCCGGGAAAGCCGGCCGCGCTCCGGATCCAGATGCAGGACTTCCATCCGTTCTATTTGCGGCAGCTACTGAGGATGCGCGGTGAAGGCGCGTTCGATCTGTCCGTTTTGCGCAAGTACGGGCAGTATCTCCCCTACGTCAGCGATACCGCCCGATGGAAGTATTATCTCGCCGCCGTCACGCCGCGCTTCCTCGCGCGGATGCTGGTCTCGCACGAGCGTTCGCGGCTGATGCAGAAGATACTCTCACTCTATGGAAGGATTTGAGAAAAGGATGGAGCTTCAGCCGATGCTGGATTACGAATCGCGGGAGGACTGCTTCCGAAAGTGCGAGCACGTGCGGTCGCGGCTGGTCTATGGAGACCCATCCCGCATACCGGAGCCCTGGCTCACGGTGGTCATGCCGACCTACAAGCGCGTCAATCTTCTGGAGGAGGCGCTCAGAAGCGTACTGACCCAGTATCATACGAGTTTTTTCTGGGACGTCGTGGTCGTGGACAACGAACCGGACGACGGGAAGGAGAACGACACGGAACGGCTGATCCGGGAGCTCGACAGCGAGCGGATCCTCTATTACCGGAATTCGGAGAACATCCGACCCGGCGACAATTTCAACCGCGGGATCCTTCTGGCCCGGGGAAAATGGATCACCATGCTGCATGACGACGATCTGCTGGTGGCGAACGCGCTGCAGAACCTCGGAAAGCTGATCGACCTTTACGACCGGCCGGACAGCCCGCTCGGCGCGATCGCCGCGCAATACATCCAGTTCGATTATGACAGCGTGCGCAACGAGGCCAACGCGGATATCCCCGGCATGAACCGCTACCTCTGCGAGCATCCGCTGGACATGTGCATGTACCATCTGACGCACCGGAACGTCGAGATCCTGAGCCATATCGGCGGCTCCGTCCCCAGCAACGGGACCACCTTCCTGCGCAAGGCGGTCCTGGAGGCGGGCGGCTTCAACGAGGATTTCGGTATATCGGGAGATCTGATCCTGTTTTACAACATCGAAAACACCTACGCCGTGTATCAGACGCTGACTCCGCTGGGCTTTTACCGGTGGGGAAACAACAGCATGGTCAAGCGGGAATCCACCTACCGCGTGATCCGGGACGGCTATCTGTTCCGGGAATACGTTTACAAGAAACACAAGCTTGTGGGCAGGCTGTTCCGGAATTGCCACTATTATAAATTTACCAAGGACGTGCTCAGCGAGCGGAACCGGGTCTGTCCCGACCGGCTTACGCTGAAGGATTTTGACGACATCTACAGCAAGCGTCCCAATATGGTCTGGTATTTCATCTACCGGGCCGTGATCAGCAAGTTTTACACGTTATATAAGAGGCGGGAAGGAAAAAGGACCGCCAGAAGATTTGCGAGGGAACAGAAGCAATGAAGCAGATATCGAAAACGCTGCGCAAGCATGCGCTGTACCTTTCCCACAAGTGCCGGGACGGAAATCTGCAAAGCGTGTTTTCCTGTCTCGACGTCGTATGGACGCTTTACGACAAGGTCATGAACTGGAGCGTGGAGACCGCCCGGGACGAGGACCGCGACTTTTTTATCATCAGCAAAGGGCAGGCGACGCTGGCGCTGTATCCCGTGCTGATCGAAAAGGGTATGTTTTCGCTGGATGAGATCGGCGCTGAGATCGGGCAGTTCGATTCCCGCTACTGCATCCAGACCGACCTGACCAAGTTTCAGGGCGGGATCGAGAACAACGCCGGCTCCCTCGGCCACGGCTTGCCGTTCGCGGTGGGGCTCGCGTACGCGAACAAGATCAAAAAGTCGCCCTCGCGGGTGTACGTGCTCTGCGGCGACGGCGAGTTCTGCGAGGGGACGATGTGGGAGTCCTGCATCTTCGCCGCTGCGAAAAACCTGGACAACCTGTGCCTGATCGTCGACGACAACGACTCCGTCGGCGCGATGGTGGACATGGGCAGCTTTTCCGAAAAGCTGGGAGCGTTCGGTTTCGATACCTATGAGGTCGACGGCCACGACATGGACGCTTTGGAATCGGCCTTCTCGGCGGCGCGCGCCGGCTCCGACGGAAAGCCGAAGGCGGTGATCGCGCATACGGTGCGCGGCTACGGCAGCCCGACCATGACGGAGCACGATATCTGGTTCCATAAGGCGCCGGACGAGGAAGAACTCGCTCTGCTGTCGAAGGAGGTGGATGCGTTTTGAGACGGGCATTTCTGAAACGGGTGGCGGACATGATCCGCAATGAGCCGGACACCACGTTTTTCACCGTGGACATCGGCATGTGGGCGATCCGGGACGTGCTGCGCGACTATCCGGACCGCTGCACCAACGTGGGGATCTACGAGGACGGCATGTTCAGCATCGCCGCCGGCATGGCGCGGCGCGGGCTGGTTCCCACCGTCTTCGGCATCCAGCCCTATCTGATCGAGCGCACGCTGGAACAGATCAAGATGGACCTCGCGTATCAGAAGCTGGGGATCAACGTGGTCGGCACCGGCGCGGCGGTGGACTATCCCAAGTACGGCTATTCCCACTACTGCGCCGAGGACGCGATGGTCATCAAGGCGATCCCGGGCTGCGAGTTCGTCGCGCCGGGCAGCGCCAAACAGTTTTTGCAGCTCTTTGACCAGTCGTACCGGGACGGACGCCCGACCTTCTTCCGCGTCAGCGACCACCCGAACACGGAATATGACGTGGACGTGGCATTCGGTAAGGCGAACGTGATCCGGACCGGCACGAAGGCGACGGTGATCGCGGTCTCCGTGCTGCTCGACGAGG
>JAEEGL010003177.1_pt1 | contig 10920 bp, 6 predicted proteins | sample 9134231 | NCBI WGS metagenome assembly JAEEGL01 (sample SAMN16246548, study PRJNA631951) | gut metagenome | biome: gut microbiome; feature: rumen; material: fiber-attached | host: Bos | place: Iran: Karaj | collected 2018-10 | reverse complement strand
TCCGGCGCCGCATCATGGCGAAGGGCGGGCACCCGCCGAAGTCGCTTGCGATCATCGTCGGGCTTTCCAGCGCGGCCTACAGGCGCCCCGACGGCGTTTACGTCCTGCCCATCACAGCGCTCAAGCCGTAGCCGTGTCGTCTCGCCGCTCCACAAGAATTCCAGAGTCTGTCCCCCTTCTTCCATGGAGGATCGTTGCGATGGCAGCAAAGCGTTCGCGCTTTGCACGGTCGTAATCGCCGCACCGCGTTGTCAAGACAATGGCGTAGCGCTTGCTTTTGAGGTCGAAGAGTACCGTCTGGCCGCTCCATCCGGAATGGAAGAGCGATGAGCCTGAAAGTGCTTCAGGCAAATACCCGCCGGCATATTGCCAGCCAAATGATCGCGCGCCGTCTGTGCGGCAGGTTTTCGAAGGCTCGATTTCGGCCATTTCCGCCCGGTCGAAAAGTCGAGTGCCGCCGTCGCAGACTCCCCCCCGCAGATAGACGCGCATCAGCTTCGCCAAGTCCTCCGCCGTGGAAAACAGCCCCGCATTGAACGTGCCGATTCCCGCCGCCCACATCGGCCTCGCCATAGCCGGAGACGTGGTTCGCGAGGTCACGGATCGTGAGCCGACGCGAAAGCGGCGCGGAGAACGTCGGCAGAACGTCCGCAAGCGGCGCATCGAAATCGACAAGCCCCTTGCGATGCGCGACGAGAAATGCGGTGACACCGGCGGCTGCTTTGGTGACGCTCGCGACGTCGATGACCGTTGTCGGTGTCATGGGCCGCGAATGCGCCTCGTCCGCCAAGCCCCACGAAGCCCGGACCTCCTCGCCGTCGAGACCTCCGGCGAGAACGGTCGCGCCGTGGATCACGCCGTGGTCGATCTCCTGTTCGAAGATGCGGCCAACCGTGTCGATCATCGCTCGGCTCCATCGGTTCTTGCGGCGTCTGCGACAATGTGTCCGTAGGGACTGGCGGTTTTCAGCGAGTCTTTCATGGCTTCACCATCCAAAACTCGAGGCGTTTCATTTTGCGACTTGCGGGCCACAATCGGTGATGGAATTGCCTTGGAAGAGTATTTTCATGATGGTTGTTCTCGGAAAACTCGCGGGATGAGGGTGGGGACAGACTCACACTCCATCCCCTCGCATCGATGAAATCGACAACTCCCCCCCCGACGGACTCGCGCACCTCATGAGTTCGAGGATGCGTCGTATTTCGCCGACTCTTCGCACGCGCAAAGCGGCACTGTTTCTTCAAAATCGTAAACCTTTGATTCAGATGGTCGGAAAGGAAAATCCGGAAAACCTCGGGATGCGGCTTCCGCGATTGCCCGGAGATCGTTGCGGTAGAAATCGGCAATACGCTTCCGTGCTTCCCGGACTTCCTTCACGATGGGATCTTCAGTCCTCGTCATGGTGAATATCCTCCAAATACCGTTCGGGCGTTGTGATCAGCGGACATTTGAGTCCGAGCGAAGAAATAACGGCTATCGTCCATTTCATGCTCCATTGTCGTTTGCGGTTTCGATGATACGCCTTCGCTCCGTTCAGGGCAAGGGGCGCAGGAATGGCGGAATGGAATGTTCCGGTATTTTCCTCCCTCCATCGCCGAAATCGACACCCCCCCGATGAACTTCGCGCCAATTTTGAGCGCGACGGCAAGTTTCGCGGGTTGCAGTCCGTCGGCATCAAAGGAGACTTCAACCTGTCCGGGTTCGTGTCCGGCGCGGATGATGGCCTGGAGCATGCCGCCCCGGAGGCGCTTTGACGAGACATCGAAGAGTCCGTTCGTCGCATGGTCGCCGTCGTCAAGGGCCACGAGACGGGCCGGCCCGGAGATTTTCACGCGGACTTCCGCATCGGCGGGCGCAGTGCGGCCTTCGGAGTCCACGGCGCGGACTCGTACATACAAGAGGTCGCGCCCATCCGCCAGCCAACGACCCGGCTCCGGTTCCGCGACTAGGCGGACCGCCGGGCCGGACGTTTCAAGGGCATGGCGTGCCGTCTCCATGCCGCCGCTGCGGGCAACGACTTCAACCCGTCCCGGCTCCCAGGCAACATTCTCCCAGAAAAGGATATTGCGGTCTGGTCCTTCGGGCGCATCGTTGCGGCGAGTGCCGAGCGAACGTCCATTGAGGAAGACCTCGGCCTCCTCCGCGTTCGTGAACGCGACGAGGCGCACCACGTCGCCGGGTTTGCGGTTCCAGTTCTCGCTCGCGTTGACGCTGCCCACGCGGACGTCGTTCCAGATACGGGACTCCTCGCCGTCGAACACCGCAAGACGCGCGACAGGCTCGTCGGGGAGGAAGACGCTTTTCAGCAGCCACGCCGACGGCCTGGGCGAAAGGTCGTGGTTGAAGAACGAGTGCGTCCAGCCCTTCGCCGGCCATCCCGGCGATTCGCCCCAGTATTCAATGGCGCCCCAGTAGGAGAGGCCAACCGTCCGTTCGCGGTCCATGCCCCAGTAGGGGGCGAGAAGATCGCGCACGGCGGCCTCGCTCTGGAAGATGACCGTGTCCGGCTTCTGCCGCAGGTATTCCCCGTACTGGTCGTGCTGGTAGTTGAAGCTGGCGATGTCCGTGGCGAAGGCCAGCGCCGGAGCCTTGGTGAAGGTCTTGAACTTCGACTCGTGCCACTGGATGCCGCCATCGCGCGCGGGATACATCGCGACGGTCGTCAGCCGCGTCGGATCCCAGCGCTTCACCACCGTGTCTAGGATGCGGTAGGACGTGACGCCGAAATCGTCGGTCTGGAAGCCCGCCGCAAGCTCGTTCTGCTGAAGCTCGTTGCCAAGCGACCAGAGAATGACGCTTGGATGGTTGCGGTCGCGGCGCACCCACTCTGTGACAAGCGGGAAGAAGCGGTCGATGAACGGACGGCCGACGCCGACATCGCCGGACCATTTGTCGGCCACTTCGTCCACGACAAGAAGGCCGAGTTCGTCGGCAAGGTCGAGAAATTCTTCAGAGTACGGGTTGTGGGAGCAGCGCACCGCGTTGAAGCCGAAGGCCTTCATCACGCGGAAGCGGCGCTCGATGGCGCGCGGGTAGTCGGCGGCACCAAGCGGGCCGTGGTCGTGGTGGTTGCTCATGCCGCGCAGAAAGACCTTGCGGCCGTTGAGGCGGAACCCGAACGACGGGCCGAACTCGATGGAGCGGACGCCAAAGCGGCGCCTGATGCGGTCAATGACTCGCCCCCCTGACAGAAGCGACACCTCCGCGACGTAGAGCGATGGCGAGTCGAGATCCCAAAGCCGCGGCTTGTCGATGACGATTCGCGGGAGGAGGGCGTGAGTGCGGCGGAGGCGGCTGTCCTTGGGCGCCAAGGCCGAAGCCGCACCAACTTCGCTCCCGTCTGGGGCGAGAATGCGGACGGAAACATCCAGGTCTTCTTCGCTTCGCCCGATTCCGTCAATCTCCACCTCGACATCAACCTCGGCACCCTCCGGCGTCGCGACGGGCGTGGTCACGAAGACGCCATGCCGCGACACGCTCACGGCGTCGCGGACGACGAGCTTTACGCCTCGGTAGAGTCCGCCGCCCGTGTACCAGCGGCCGCCGAAAACGCCCGTGAGGACCAGCTGGGACACGGCGGTTGGAATCGTCTCCGCCCGCAGGACGCAGTCGAACGTCGCCGGCGGCGTGCCGCGCGGCCCAAGCGCAATCGTTTCGGGAAGCCCGTCGATGGCGCCGCCGGCGACATCGACGCGACCGGTCTTGGCGGTGTCTCCGAAGTTCCATGCCTGGACACGCATTCGTCCTGAACCGCTCTTGGGGATGGCGCATGTCTTGTTGCCGGTCAACTCAAAGTCGTCCATGTCCAGTTCGGCGCGGAGGACGACGGACAAATCCTCGCCGGCCTCCGGCACGTAGGGCCCCGCTTTCCCGGCTGGTCGTGCCGGCGTGTCGGCCACGACCCCGCGAAGACCCGAAACGTATGCGGGATAGCGGGTGGCGTCAAGCGACAGGACTCCGTTCGTGGCCATGGCGGACGATTGCCAGCCGCAAAGATCCGAAATCCGATACGTCCCGTCCGGAGCGGGAATGGTCAGCCGCATCGCGAAATCCGGTTCGCAGGACACGACTCCGGTTCCCTGCGTGTCAACGGGCGAAACGGACCAGAACGACAGGGTCTGCGAACCATCCGGCTGATTGAAAAGAAAGGCTTTCGCGCCCTCTCCGACCTTGACCTCGCCCACAAGTTGCGCGGAGCCGACTTCGCGGATCATCGTTGCCATGGCCGGGAAGAAGGCCAGAAATGCCTATGGCAAAGGAAGTTTACGATGGTCGCTTCGCCTCGATCACCCACACTTATGCACGAAGAGCCAAAAAGTATATGGTATTCATAACTATTGGATCAGGCCTCGGTTTTTCGATTCGGCAAGCTTTCGGCGACTTCGAAGACGGCGATGCCGTGCGGGGGAAGTGCGAGCGCGCCGTCAACGGGTGCGCCGAGCCAGACGCGGCCGATCCGGCCGCAGATCGACACCGGACACTCCACCGCGCGCGGCTCGTGGTTCACCGCGACGATGACTGTGCTCCCTTCTTCGGCCGGATGCTCCGTGATGCCGACGCATGGGCAGTCGCCTTTTTCCACGACGCGCCGGACGCCGGCGATTTTCGCCGCCTCGCGGTATGCGAGATAAAGCGGGTTCGGGTCTTCGCCAGAAAACGCGCCGCCGCGCAGGAATGCTTCGCGTTCGATCGGCGCGTTGACGAACACGACGCGCCCCTTGCCGTAGTCCGCGACCGTCATCATGGCGTCCCCGTCGGCGGTTGCTCCGAGAACGCGGCTTTCGCGCGGGACGATACGGACGGTCGAGGGCGAACGCGCGCAAATCGTCCGTCCGGGATGCGCCGCGAGTTCGAATCCGACATCCGACGGCGTGTCCTGCGCGGAGAAGTCGATTTCGTTCCCGGTTGCGGCGCGGAAGTCCGCAAGCGCCATCCTGCCGCCTTTTGTGACAAGGAGCGTCGCCCCTCCGGCGACCTTGTCCAGAACGCGCCGCCACGCCGTGACGGAATAGGTGTCGTAGCCTTCGCCGGAGGGCAGAATGTAGAAGTCCGACTCGGGCCATTCCCCCTCCGCGCCGGCAAAGGAGAGATCGAATCCCGCCTGCCGCGCAAGGGCGAACGCGCCCAGCGACGCCGCCACGGCGTCTTCGTTCTCGCTCGCGAGACAGACGGCGTCCACGCGGCGCGGAGGCAGTTCGGCGAACGGGAGCCCCTTCAGGAACGTCGCGAAATCGCGCATCTCCGCAAGGACCGGCTTCGTGCGGAAGTCCTTGTCGAAGAGCCCCAGTTCGCCTTCGAGCGCGGTCCACGCGTAGGGCGGGAAGTCCAGATGCCCCTGGTCGAAGGCGCACCACCAGAGAAAGGCGCGGAGCCCGCAGGCCCACGACGTGAACAGCGCGGCGCGAACGCTTCCGGCGGCTCGCGCCTCGGAGCAGACATTTCGCCCCATGTCGCCGGCCTCCTCCGGAAAGCACGGCTTGCCGGAAACGCCGGCGTAGAGGAGCGACTGCGCCGCGGCGTGGACGCCGTTGCGAAGCGTGTCGAAGGGCTCGTGGTTCATGTGCGGCGTCCAGAGCGGATACGGGTGCGTCGTCAGCACGTCCGCAAGCTCGCCCTGGTTGCGCAGATTCCACGCCGCCCCTCGATCCGTCGAGAGCCCGTGCATCCCGCCGACGACCGGCCGCGACGCGTCCTCGAGTCGGATCGCCGCCGTGATCTCGTAGAGCCACGCCCACGCCTCCTCGCGCGTGGCCCGGCCCATGCAGTTGCATTCGTTGCCGACGTCCCAGGCCACGATGGCGGGGCGATCCCTCGTTTCGCGGACGAACCGCCGCACGAAACGCACTTCCCACATGCGGGCCACGGGATCCACGAACAGATCTCGGCGCTCGAGGGCGGGCGGAACGAACAACCGCCCGCTCATCCACCCCGTGAGAATTCCCACGACGAGCCGAAGCCCGCGCGCCTCCGCCATGTCGCAGAAATCGCGGAAGCGGCGCACCATCTCCGGGTCGACGCACTCCGGGTTTTGAAGCGGCCCGTCGTTCTGCGCCCATGCGCGGAACTGCCCGCCACCGCCGTATTGCGCCGTGAGCGGCTGGAAATCGGGCCAGAGGGGGAAGACGCGCAGGACCGACAGGCCGTTCGCGGCAAGAGCCTCGAAATCGGCCGCGACGCGGGCGGCGTCCCACCGCCGCCACATCATCATCCCGGCGTGCGACGCCCAGTAGTTGCATCCGACCGAAAAACCGTTCATTTCCCCTCCAGTCCGAATTCCACGACGGTGTATGAATGGGGCGGGAGGACGGGGGCGGTGCGGAAGGCCTCCGTCGCGTCCCTGGGCGAAATGCGCTCGGGATCGTCCGGCGTGTTTTCGTCGTCCAGGGACGGGGAGGCGAGGATCGTCGTCGCGACGAGCCGCCAGTCCCGACCGTCCTCGAACCGGAACTCGGCGCGATGCTCCGCACCGGTGGGATTCGCGAGATGGAGGACGAGCGATCTCCCTTCGCGATCGCGGGTCGGGGAGACTTCGATCTCCGGATTGTCCGTCCGCCCCGCCACCAGGAGATCGCGGTGGCTCTCGGCCGCCATCTTCTGCGCCCATGCCGGCGGCTGCAACCAGACCTTGTCGGGCGTGAAGAAGATCTGCCCCTGGTCCCAGCCGTTGTCGTTCTGCTCCCAGGGCTGCAGGGCATTGGCCGAACAGCTCGCCAACAGGAATCCGCCCGCCTCGCGCGCGGCGGCGAGGTTGCCGACATGCGCCAGGGCGCGGCGCATGTCATGGCTGCGGGCGTTCTCCTCGAAGAGGGCCGCCTTCATCGCCGTCGCCGGATTCAGGCGGCGCGACATGTCCCGAAATCCGGAAATCGCGGCCCGGACGTCGTTTCCGCCAGAGGCCTCGTAGGCGCCGACGTGGAGATCCCAGCAGTCGACGAGTCCGTCCGTCAGGCGAAACGCCTCTTCCATGAGGTCCATCCGGTCCGGCATCCACATCATCGCGCCCGCGAAAACGAGTCCGGGATTCGTCGCCCGCATCGCCGGGACGAGCCTTCGGACTTGCGCGCAGTAGCGTCGCGTGTCCTCCAGTGTCGGCCGTCCGCCCGCCGGCGTAAAGCCGCAGCACTCCTCGTTGCCGATCTGGACGCAGACCCCGATGTCGAATCCGCCGAGCCACGCCGCGAAATCGGCCGCGTCGGCCGTGTCGTCGTAGGCGTGGATGGACACGGCGCACGGAAGGCGCGCGAGGGCGGCCATGCGGACGAATTCGCGCGGCCCGAAGCCCGCCGAACTCGTCTTGAACCAGTAGCCCGCGTAGGGGCGGCGTTCGCCATTCAGATTCCGAAGGAGGCAGTCCGGCGCGTTGACCATCGAGCCGCCCCATCGCAGAAAGGTCACGCCTTCGCGCAGGAGGGCAGCCGCGATGTCCTCCCGGCAGCCCAAGCGCCCGAATTCGTCCGTCGGCTCGTCGGCGAGATAGACGTCGTCAATCCAAACGGTTCCGCCGCCGGATACGATGATTGCGAAACGCGCCGCCGGCTCCGTGGCGGCCGGGACGAGGGAGAAGTCCAACTTCCGCCAGTCGTCACACTCCGGCGACACGAACTCGCACGCCGCATAGACGACGTTGCCGTCGCGGCTTTCCAGCCGCACTTCAAGGCGCCCGACGGCGCCCCGGACGAAGAAGTGCCCCACCATGCGCTTCCCTGCCCGGCAGGGAATGCCCCACCCGTTAAGCCCGGCGTTCGACACGCCCGCCATTCCCCCGCGAGGAGAGAGCCGCTGCGAACGGCGGCCCCAGTGGGCCATCGAGCCGTCAAGGACGGATTCGCCGCCGTTCGTCGTGATCTCCGTCCATTGGCGGCCGCAGATCCGTCCGGGACATCCGTCGATGTCATGCGGCAGAGGCGCGAAGGGTCGCGTCTCCTCGAAGCTCTCGTCGTAGAGGCGCTGCGCGTCGAGGCCGCCGTAGATTTCGTGATTCACGTCCTCGAGACATGTCCCGTAGAGCGTGCGCGGCACCTCGGCGCGGATGTCGGCGAGATCGACGGAGACGAGAATTGGACGGGATGTCATTCCCGAATCCGTCGCGACCTGTGTGTTTTTAAACTTCTTGTCCGCCATCAATCGTTTCGTTTTTCAGGGATTGAATAAACAAACTGTTCACCATGCAACGACCACGGGGCCGTCGATTTCGCTCCAGACGGCGCAAATTCCTTGCGAGGTTTCTTCTCGTTCTGGAAGTTCGAAATCCTCAGCGAGCCTGTAGAATTCATGGTGGACAAGTTCAATCGTCTTATCGAAACCGTTCGGCGGGAAGAATCGAAGTGTTGCCTTTTCAAGACCGCGGATCTGGAAACAACCGGAATAGCCGGGAAAAGCGACAACATCCGTCTTGACAGAAATGACGCCGTGCGTCTGTCCTTCGACGAAGAAACGGCACTCTCCGCGCCATGACTTGGAAGGGTGCCAGACGGCCTCGCCGCCGTCGAGGAGTGTTTCGTGTTCAGTAAGAAGCGGCGCTCCGAGCGGTGTGCGGACGCGGAGCGCGGCTGTCGTGTCGGGAGTGAACGCATGGAAAAGGAATGCGTTGTCGTGGCGGTGTACGTTGAGACGCGGCGGAAGCGATGCCGAGGAAACCATCACAGCCCGGATGCTCCATCCGAAGGCCGCGCCGACAACAAGCCGGACAAGACGCTCCACTGGAAAAGCACCTGTCGCACCGACGTGACTGAAGTGCATCGCCATTGCTTTGTCGTCGGCCGAGAGCGGGAGCGCCGAACGAACGTAGGCGAACGCGCCGCGGTGGGAAGCGAGAACGCGGTGCCTCCCGCCGGGGAATTCGGCCGTGGCGAGGATGACGGTGGGAGGGACGCGATGCTGCTTGTCCGATCCGGTCGTGCATGAGCGTGACCTTTCCGGCACTTCGCAAAGACCGCCGTCGTCGAGGACGGAACGGACGAAAAACCGGTCGCATGGTGCGCCGGCGGCAAAGACATCGCCGGGGAGATCAGGCGAAACCCGCACCGCCGCTTCGCCTTCGAGCGGTTCGGTGAGCGCGAGACCGAGGCGTGCGAGAAGCGCGTCGGAAGCGTCGGCGAGCGAGCCGTAAACGAGAAAGCGCGCTCCGAGAGATTCCCAAGCGTCGAGCGCCGCGAGATTCTCCGCGGAGAGCAGCGCGGAGACGGGAAGCGCGAACACGTCGGGGCTTGAAACGCTGGTTGGGTGTGCCAGCGCGCGCCATGCGCGAGTGGAGCAGACCGTGTTGAGCGGCAGGCCGCCTTGCAGCGCTTCGCCAAGAAAGAGATCCTCGTTGAAGATTCGTGCGAGTTCGTGCGAGCGGGAGTATTCTTCAAAAGGATACACCCAGATGAGCGGCCCGGGACGGTCCGGGGCGGTTTCGAAGGCTTCCAGCAAGTGAGGTACGACTTCGCGCGGAACCTTCTCCGGCATTCGGCCGAGCGTATCGTCAACCGAAAGCAGGGCGATGCCGTCTGGCGTCTGTACCGAACCGTCCTCCTTCATCCGGGCGACGGAAAGCGGGGCGTAGATGTCCCATGGTTCGCGGGCGTAGCGGTCGTGCCAGGGACTGTTGAGGAACCACGGGTCGTGGATGTAGAAGCGGAACGGGAACCCGCGCCCGACCGGAAGTTCCGCGACATGGCTCATCCATGCGGCCAGTTCAAGTCCCGTGTTGAAGTTGAGCGCGGCCCAAGGAGAGTTGACCGGCGGTTCGATCAAGCCCTTTGCGTAGAGTTCTCCGAGGGGCGCGGCATCCGACGCGATTTCGACGCCGGCCGAAAAGTTGCTTCCGCGCGTTTCCACGACGGCGCCCGGACAGGCGGCGAAAAAGTCGCGCCAGAAGCCCGCCATGCGCGCCGAGGCGGCGGAAGCCCGTTCGGGGTGGAATCTCTCACCGTCGAAGAGGGCGCCCACGATGCCCCAGGGTTCGTCGCCGAAGCCGAGGCCGTTGGAGAGCCAGAGGTAGTCGAAGCCCATCGTCCGCGAAAACTCGCGGTACTGCGCGCCGAGGAAGGCTCCGAAGGACGTTCCATCAGGAATGCCGTCAGGGAAGGCGGCGTAGCGGCGCGAATCGGCATGGAGCGGGGAGGAACAGGAAAGGAACGATTTCGGGAAGAGACCCTTTCCGGCCATCGCCTCCTGGTGGCGGCGGAACTTGAAGTCCGAAACGGCGAACTCGGGGCCGGCGTCGAGGATCGTTCCGATGCGAATTTCACGGCCGAGTTCCGCGCGGGCGGTGGCTCGGATGGACGCCACCGTGTCGCGGAGCCACGAATAATGCAACGGCGCACAAACATCTTCCGGGAAGACCTTCCGCGGGAAAAGGTGTGTGTCGCGGCGTTGGCGGGACGTCGGTTTTTCGGGCGGGGGCAGAGGATTGGCGCAACCGACCCAGCAAGCCCATTCGAAGGTGTCGGCGAGGTCGCCGGACCAGTCCAGCAGTTCTCCGCCGTCGGAGATCCAGAGCAGGACGGAAACCTGCAAGGCGCGGTCTGCAAGCGCTCGCCATTGCTGGAACATAGTCGCGGCGACGAACGCCACACCGCCGTTGGCCGGCGCGCGCAAAGCCTTGGCGCTCAATTCCAGCGTTAGATTGTGAAGTTGACGTTCCATTGAGATGCTTCACCGATAGCTAGCCGCCCGCGCCTGTGACAAAGGCAGATTTGTTCGTGAACCGTTTCATGTCAGTCGATCCTTTCGATGTTGCGGTTTCCAGGAAGTCGATCTAGTACATTTCCGCCGCCCTTCCGCCCCGTCAATGGATTTCGGCGAAGCCGTCCGGTCCGGTGACGGCGAGATACAGCCCGTCGGTCCACCAGTCGCTGACGGCCACGAGATCGGCGCGAAGAACGATGCGGTTGCGCCCCTTCCGCGCCTCGACGGCCTGGACCGGCCCGGAAT
>JAEEGL016886053.1_pt1 | contig 10921 bp, 9 predicted proteins | sample 9134231 | NCBI WGS metagenome assembly JAEEGL01 (sample SAMN16246548, study PRJNA631951) | gut metagenome | biome: gut microbiome; feature: rumen; material: fiber-attached | host: Bos | place: Iran: Karaj | collected 2018-10 | reverse complement strand
GTGCGAACGTCGTCTATGGGCGGAGCGAGGGCATCCACGTTTCCGGCCACGCGAGCCAGGAAGAGATCAAGCTGATGCACAATCTCGTGCGTCCGAAGTTCTTTATTCCGGTGCACGGAGAGTATCGCCACTTGATCAAGCATGCGAAGCTGGCGCAGGAACTCGGGATGCCGAAGGAAAATATCTTCATCAGCGAAAACGGACAGGTGCTTGAATTTACCCGCGATTCGGGCGCGGTGGCCGGAAAGGTCACGGCAGGCCGCATACTCGTGGACGGCCTTGGCGTCGGCGACGTCGGCAACATCGTGCTTCGCGACCGCCGCCAGCTTTCGCAGGACGGCATCCTGATCATCGTGCTGACGATGAACCGCGAGACCGGTGAGGTCGTCTCGGGACCGGATATCGTGTCGAGAGGGTTCGTTTATGTACGTGAGTCCGAGGAATTGATGGAAGAGGCGCGGACGCGCGTCGAGCAGGCGCTCGACCGCTGCCAGGAGGAACGCGTCGTCGAATGGGGCGCAATCAAGTCGAATATCCGCGACGCTCTCGGGCGTTATCTGTTCGACAAGACACGGCGCCGTCCGATGATCCTTCCGATCATCATGGAGGTTTGAAAATTAGAAGCCCGCAAGGATTCGATCCTTGCGGGCTTTCGTTTGCTGTTACAGCACTTCGATGTGGCACATTTTCATCGCTTCCAGCGCGCGGGTATGGCTTTCGGGTGTGACGCCGGCGCAGCATTCGCTGTCCACGCAGATTCTCGCTTCCGGCAGGAATGATTTCAGCAGCATGGCGTTCGAGATGACGCAAATATCGGTGCAAAGGCCGACGACGGTGATCTCATCGCAGTCCGCTACGAGCTGCGGCAGGCCCGTCGCGCCGAACGTCGGCTTTTCGAGTACGACGGCGTCTTTCGCAAAGGGAATGAGCGCGGAGGCCAGCCCCCAGCCGTGGGTCGGCTTGATGCAGTGCTCGACGGGAAGTTTCTTTCCTTCGGCGGATGCAAGATAGTCCTTGTGGTGCGTGTCTTGTGTGAAAATCAGTTTTTCGCCGTTTTTCAGAGCGGCTTTTACCTTCTCGGTGACGGCGAGGACGATGGCCTGCGCCTCGGGCGTGCCGAGGGAGCCGTCGATGAAGTCGTTTTGCATGTCGATGACAACGAGCGCTTTTTTCATGGAATCGTATCTTCCTTTCCGTTGTGTATTGGGAACGCGTTGCCGCGTGTCCTTATTGTAAGCGATTCGCCGCAAATGTCAAGATGGCGCGGGAGGCAAGATCTATAACCAGTCCCGCTGGAAACTTTCGACGATTTCCGCGAGATTGCTCGGCAGGATCCTGATGTCGTAGCCGATCATGAGCGGGGAAGTCGGGAAGCGCGGCATGACTTTGACGCCGATTTTTTCGCCGAGGCGATAGAAGAAGATATTGTAGCTGTCCTCGCTTTTCTTGAAACGGGCGCAGACGTAGGCGACCGTCTTTTGCAGCAGATCTGCGAGGGTGTCGAGGCTGCCCTGCGCGGCGATGAGATTGAATTCGCCGAATCCGAGGCGGGGGTGGGTGGCGGCGTTCAGCAGTACGCCGTTTTTTTCGACGATCGTCAGTCCTTCAAAATCTTCCGCGTCCGCAAAAAGCGACGGGTCGGCGTCCCGAAAGCCGACAAGCTGCATGTGCGCGTGGCGCATGGTGCCGCCGGAGAGATGGCCGTGATTCTTGAAAAAGATGACGGCGCTGTATTTTCCGCTCGATTCCATTTCCAGCCATTTTGCGACGCCGAAGCGGACAATCCGGCGCATGTGCTCGGGCGGGTAGTCGGGCATATCGACGCCGCAGCGGTCGGTCTCGACGAGTACGAGCTGGTCGGCATTCGCGAGCACGTCGAATTTGTTTTTCAGCAGGATGATACCGCCTTCGTCCGTCGCGTAGATATCCGTCAATCCTTCGGGATGGCAAAACGGGCAGTCGTTTTCTTTGTGAATGATGTTTTCCGGCTTCTGGCGTCCGACGGCCATGTCAAAGCGAATCAGATTGATTTTCATAAGGTTACCTCGTTTTTTGTTGATTTTACTGGAAACGGCGACGGATAAATGGTATAATTTCTTTTATGTATGGAGTGTATGAAGCAAAATAGAGCTGAATGTTTGCTGTCATGTTCATTATATAGAGAAACGATATTTTTTGCAAAGAGAGGTGACGGCAATGGAGGAAGAAAATAAGTCCACGAAGGGCGAGTCCCTGATGAAGGGCACGTTTATCCTGACGATTGCCGGCATCGTCGTCAAGATCATCGGCTCGCTGAATTGGATTTTCGTGTCCCGCGTTTTGGGCGGCGAGGGAATCGGCTTGTATCAGATGGCGTTCCCGATTTACTTTTTCGCCCTTTCCGTCTCTACGGCGGGCGTGCCGGTGGCAATTTCGATCATTACGGCAGAGCGCGTGGCGGTCAAAGATATCTGGGGCGCGCGGCGGGTGTTCCGCATCTCGATGATGCTGATGCTGGTCACAGGTGTCTTGTTCTCATTGTTGACGTATTTCGGTGCGGGTTGGCTGATTGAGTATCAATTCATTCGCGATCCGCGCGCGTATTATTCCGTGGTCGTGCTGGCGCCGGCGATTTTCTTCGTCACGCTCCTCGCGAGTTCGCGAGGGTATTTGCAGGGCTGGCAGCGCATGACGCCGACGGCGGTCTCGCAGATTGTCGAGCAGATCTTCCGCGTGATCACGATGGTGCTCTTGGCAAGGCTGTTCTTGCCTATGGGGCTTGAGTACGCGGCGGCGGGCGCGAGCTTTGGCGCGTGCGCGGGCGCGGTAACGGGGCTTATCGTACTCGTCTGGTACCATTGGCAGCTCGACCGCGATATCCGGCGCGACTACACGCCGGAGGAACTGTTGCCGAAGCAGGACATGGAGCAGGAATCCTGCTGGAAGATCCTGCATCGTTTGTTCAAGCTGGCGCTTCCTGTTTCGGCGGCGAGCATCATGCTTCCCGTCGTGTCGAATCTCGATCTCGCCATCGTGCCGCAGCGTCTTGAAGTCGCAGGCTATACGGTCAATCAGGCGACGGAGCTTTTCGGTTATTTGACGGGTATGGCGGTGCCGCTCATCAATCTTTCAACGATCATTACGGCGTCTCTGGCGGTCAGTATCATTCCCGCGCTGTCCGAGGCGCGGGCGGTGGGGGATAAGGCGCGCATTTACGAGCAGTCCGCCGCGGGTATTCGCATTTCTCATTTTGTATGTTTTCCGGCGTTCATCATTGTCCTGATGCTTGCAACGCCGATCTCGACGCTGATTTACAGCGCGCCCGGCGCGGGCCCCGCAGTCTGGGCCTGCTCGTTCAGTATCGTGCTTTTGGGGCTGCATCAGGTCTCGACCGGCATCCTGCAGGGGCTCGGTCATCCGACGATCCCGATGGTCAATATGATCTTGGCGGCGGTCGCGAAAGTGATCCTGAATTGGACGCTGACGGCGATACCGACGCTGGGCATTCTCGGCGCGGCGTTCGCGACGGCGGCGGATATGGGCGTCGCCGCGTTCATCAATATGTTCTTTATCTATAAATATGTCGGCTGCTCGATGGAGTGGAAGCATCTTTTCAAGGCGTGCTGCGCGTCCGTCGTCATGGCGATTGCCGTGAAGCTGTTCTATGATACGACGTTCGCGTCGTGGGGCATAAACGCGGTTTCGACGTTCGGCGCGACGTTCGTCGGCTGCGCGGTCTATATCGCGGCAATGCTCGTGATTGGCGGTATCGGCGAAGAGGACATGGAGCGCGTACCGATGGTCGGTCATACCTTTATCCGCGTTCTGCGTCGCATCGGCGTTTTCAAGACGTCTGCGGAGAATGAATCATGATGAAACGATATGTACTTGTCTACAATCCAGTGTCGGGGCATGCGACGTTTCGTCACAGTCTCGATACGATCATCGAGGCGTTTCAGCGGCGGCGTACGATCCTGGTTCCGTATCGTACGAGCCCGGGTGATGAAGAGCAGATGGCGGAATTCCTTCGCGAGGTACAGCCGGAAGGGGTGCTGGCGGCGGGCGGCGACGGGACGCTGCATGAAGTGGTCAACGTCCTGATGCGCAGTGAGCTTTCTCTGCCCATCGGTATCATCGGCAGCGGCACGTCGAATGATTTTGCTACCTATCTCGGCGTCAACAACGATCTCGAGGCGTATTTCGATTGTATTGTCGACGACGTTTCCCGTGCGGTGGATGTGGGCTGCGCCAACGGGGAATATTTCATCAATGTGGCCAGTGCCGGCGCGCTGACTTCCGTCGCTCATGAGGTCAATGTGCGCCTCAAGCATGCGATGGGGAAGATGGCGTATTATCTGCGCGGCATCGGCGAGATTCCAAAGCTGCACACGCTTCATTTGCATATCAAGGCGGACGATACGGAGATTGAAACGAGCGCGTATCTTTTCGTCATCGTCAACAGCTCCGTTGCCGGCAGCATGCAAAACGTGGCCGTCGACGCGAAGATCGACGACGGCAAGCTCGATCTTTTGGTGGCGAAGGATTCCGGAATCACTGAGTTCATGGCGTTGGCAAAGGACGTGGTTTCGGGAACGATCAAGCCGGATGAGAAGAATCTCCTGCACATCCAGGCAAAATCTTTTCTCGTGGAAGCGGACGAACCGACGGAGAGCGACCTCGACGGCGAACGCGGCCCTGCGCTTCCGCTTCAGGTGGAGACGATCCGGCGGGCGATCCGTATCTATACGATGACGGAGGGAGAAGCATGACGGACACGAATAAGCTCGGTTTTGAGACGGTCGCACTGGACGACGAAGCCTCGGCGCTCGTCATCGTTGACCAAACACGCCTGCCGAACGAGCGGAAGATTCTGCGGCTGACGACGCAAAAAGAGATCTGGGACGCAATCTATCTTTTGCAGGTGCGCGGCGCGCCCGCGATCGGCGTGGCGGCGGCGTACGGGATTTATCTCGCGGCGAAGGCGATCGACGAGACGGATTATGACATGTTTGCGAAAAAATTCGCCGAGGCGAGAGAGTATCTGAATTCCGCGCGGCCTACGGCGGTCAATCTTTCCTGGGCGCTTTCACGCATGGGGAAGATTGTCGAGGCGGGACGCGGAGACGGCGTTTCGGCAATAAAAAAACGCCTGCTGGCGGAATCGCGCGCCATACAGACGGAAGATATCGAGATGTGCCGGAAGATCGGCGAGCACGGCCTTTCGCTCTTGTCGCCCGGTATGGGGCTGCTCACGCATTGCAATGCGGGACAGCTTGCAACGAGCCGCTATGGCACGGCCACGGCGCCGATGTATCTTGGTCATGAACGCGGCTACGGCTTCCGTATTTTCTGCGACGAGACGCGGCCGCTTTTGCAGGGCGCGCGATTGACCGCTTACGAGCTTTCTGCGGCCGGCATGGACGTGACGTTGCTGTGCGACGGCATGGCGGCCTCGGCGATGAGAAACGGATGGGTGGACGCCGTTTTCACCGGAGCTGACCGCGTCGCGGCAAACGGCGACGCGGCAAATAAGATCGGTACGTTTCCGCTGGCGATTGCCGCAAAGCGTTTCGGCGTGCCGTTTTACATCTGTGCGCCGTCTTCGACCATCGACATGAAGACGCCGACGGGGAAGGACATCAAAATCGAGCAGCGTCCGGCGGAAGAGGTTACGACCATGTGGTACAAGGACCGCATGGCGCCCGAGAACGTCAAGGTGTTCAATCCTGCGTTCGACGTGACGGACGCCGACCTGATTACCGCGATCATCACCGAAAAGGGCGTTTTGCGCGCTCCGTTTACCGAGTCGCTGAAAGCGACGATCGATGCATAAAGGAATCGCTGAGGACAGCGAAATAAAAGGCCCCGCCCGAGATCGGGCGGGGCCTTTGCGTCTTTTGTTATCGTTTTGCCAATGCCGGTCTTGCCGTCGAGACGTCGACTTCACTGGGCACGTAGAGAATCATTGCGTCCGTGATGCGGCGCGCTTCGCAGTCGAGAATGTACGAAACGCCGTTGATGAAGTCGCAGATCCTGCGCTGCTCCGGACCGTCCACGCGCTCAAAATTCACAATGGCTGCGCGGCTCATCAGCAAATCGTCCGCGATGCGCGCGACCTGATCGAAGTTTGACGGCACATGGATTTCCATAGCCAACTCCGGCACTTTCGTCGTGTGCACAGTAAGTTTCGGGCGCTGCGACGAGGCCGTCTTGTCAAGCGACGATACGACGGAAGATTTGTTCGGTGAAGTTTTTGCAGTCGCCGCAGACGCCGCAAACGGGACAGAGCCGACGGCCGCTTTATGCGTCTCGGTCAGTCCTTCCTCTTCTTCTTCGAGTTCTTCTTCGTCAAACTCGTCTTCTTCGAAGTCGTCTTCTTCCCCAAGATCAATCAATGCTTTGAATTTGTCCACCAGTCCCATAATAATTCCTCCACTGCCTGATTGCCCCTAACGTTCTTCCCCTACGGCATTTGCCTCATCGGACTCCCCAATCCTAGAAAGCGCGAATTTGCTCGCTGCTTTCGCGAGGCGTGCATTCGAATCCCCATCCGAATGCGATAAATACGTTATAGCTATTGATGGTAATTTACACTATACCGCATTTTTGTTAGATATGCAAGAAAAAAATTCCCGTTTAGGGAATTTTTTCATGGAAATTTCACAAACTCATCTATCTCAGAATTTACGCACGCGCTGCTTTTACCGCATTCTTTCGTGTCCGTCCGCGCGTGGTGTGATCGAGAACGGCTTTGCGGAGACGCACGTTTTGCGGGGTGACTTCGACAAGTTCGTCGTCTTTGATGTACTCCAGTGCTTGCTCGAGGCTAAGGATGCGCGGCGGCGTCAGGCGGATTGCCTCATCGGAGGAGGAGGTCCGCATATTCGACACGTGTTTCTGCTTGCAGGGATTGATGTCGATATCAAGCTCGCGGGAGTTCTCGCCGACGATCATGCCCTCGTAGACCATCTGGCCCGGAGAGATGAACATCGTGCCGCGATCCTGCAGCGTATAAATGCCGTAGCCCGTCGTCTCTCCCTGCTCGAAGGCGACGAGGGAGCCGTGCTCGCGGCTTTCCATATCGCCCTTGTACGGCGCGTATCCGTGGAAGATATGGCTCATGATGCCGTTGCCCTTCGTGCTCGTCAAAAGCTCCGACCGGAAGCCGATAAGGCCGCGCGCCGGAATGATGAATTCGAGGCGCATATAGCCGTTGCCTTCGGTCATGTTGGAAAGATCCGCTTTGCGTTTGCCGAGAAGCTCCATGACCGTACCCATGTATTCCTGCGGCACTTCTACCGTCAGGTTTTCCATTGGCTCGCATTTCTGTCCGTTGATCGTCTTATAGATAACTTCCGGTTTGCCGACCTGCAGCTCGTACCCTTCGCGGCGCATCGTCTCGATCAGGATGGAAAGGTGCAGTTCGCCGCGTCCCGATACTTTGAACGTATCTGCGGAATCCGTTTCCTCGACGCGGAGAGCTACGTTCGTCTCGACTTCCTTGAACAGACGGTCGCGGATATGGCGCGAGGTGACGAACTGGCCTTCGCGGCCGGCGAACGGGCTCGTGTTGACGCCGAAAGTCATCGAAAGCGTCGGCTCGTCGATATTGATGGTCGGCAGCGCCTCTGGATTTTCTGCGTCGGCAACCGTCTGCCCGATGCGCACGTCGCCGAGACCGGTCAGCGCGACGATTTCGCCGATGCCGGCGTTTTCCGTCTCGACGCGCTTCAATCCTTGATAAACGAATACTTTCGCGATTTTCGCTTTCGTCTCTCCGTCGCCGCCGAGCAGTACTACGTTCTGGTTCGGCTTTGCCGATCCGCGCATTACGCGGCCGATAGCGACTTTTCCTACGTACTCGTCGGCGTCCAGCGTCGTCACCATGAGCTGCAGGGGGCCGTTTTCGTCCCCTTTCGGCGCGGGAATCTCCTTGATGATCGTATCCATCAGCGGTACGAGATTGTCGTTGTTGTCCGCCATGTCAAGTTTTGCGATGCCGTCGCGCGCCGCGCAGTATACGACGGGGAAATCCAGCTGGTCGTCGTCTGCGCCCAGCTCCATGAAAAGCTCCAACACTTCGTCATACACATCGTCCACGCGCTGGTCGGGGCGATCGATCTTGTTGATGACGACGATAGGCTTCAGTTTCTGTTCCAGCGCTTTGCGAAGCACATATTTTGTCTGCGGCATCGGTCCTTCGAAAGCGTCTACTAAAAGAAGCACGCCGTCAACGAGGTTCAGCACGCGTTCTACCTCGCCGCCGAAATCCGCGTGGCCCGGCGTATCGACGATGTTGATCTTGACGTCCTGATACATAATCGCCGTATGTTTCGAGAGGATCGTGATGCCGCGTTCGCGCTCAATATCCCCGGAATCCATCACGCGTTCCGCGACCTGCTCGTTCGCGCGGAACACATGGCTTTGTTTCAGCATCGCGTCTACCAACGTCGTCTTGCCGTGATCTACGTGCGCGATAATCGCAACGTTCCTCAGTTTTTCGTTCGTGCTCATTCTGCTTTGAATCCTCCCGTGTTTCTGTACATATATAAATATCGAATAAAATTCAGCTCCACTATATTAGTATAAACGTCTGCGCGTGTCAACGAATCGGAAGAAAAAAGATAAAAAATCGGCAACGTATCAGGAGAAAATGCAATTTTTTATCAAAAAAACCCGTATTTTCGGGAAAAAAGTTAAAAATTTTTGGAAAAACCTATATGCAAAGCTGAATCTGTGTGTTATAATGCACGCAGCAAGGCAATCTATGCCGTATATTAAAAAGAAAGAGGGTATTTTCTTGAAGAAGGCAGATTTTATCAAAGCAACCGCTGCAAAGGCTGGGGTTACTCAGAAGGAGGCGCAGGCCGTAGTCGCGGCTGCCCATGAGGTTATCAAGGCGGCGCTGAAGAAGGGCGACACGGTTCCGTTCCTCGGCTTCGGCACGTTCAAGGTTTCCAATCGTGCAGCGCGCACGGGCCGCAACCCCCAGACCGGCGAGGCGATCAAGATCGCTGCGGCGAAGTTGCCGACCTTCAAGGCCAGCCCGGCGTTCAAGGAGTTCATCAACAACATCAAGAAGGCCGTGGCTGCGAAGAAGGCTGCCGCCAAGAAAAAGAAATAAGATTTTCGCTAAGAGCCCTTATCATCGCCCAACGTACTGTTGGGCGATATTTTTATATAGGAAAACGCCTTCCCGAAAAGGGAAGGCGTTGAGAACGTCTTACTTATTCTTTGTCTTCAGGAGCAGCGGCGTCTTCCGCGTTGACGTCGGCGTATATATCTTCGACGACGAGGCGGATGATGACCATGAGCGGCACGGCGAGGAACATGCCGGGCGCGTTCAGGAGACAGCCCCCGAGCACCAGGCCGAGCAGGATGGCGATAGGATGAAGGTGCAGGGATTTTCCGATCAGAACGGGATAAATGACATTGTGATTGATTTGCGTGATCAGCAGATAGAACAAAAGCGTCTGTACCGCTATCCACGGCGATATGGTCGCGGCGACGGAAACGCCGAAAAGCGCCGCGATGGTCGGACCGATGACCGGAATGAATTCGCTGACGCCGGAAAGCACGGCGAAAACCACCGCGTACGGAATGTCGCGCGCCGTAAAATAGAGGAAGACGATGGCGCCCATCAAGAGGCAGATTGCGAGCTGGCCGCAAATGTATTTGTGCAGGGCCAGGAGAATGCGGTCAAAGAGTCGAAAGACACGCATGTGATCTTTCTGCGGAAAGAGGCGCGTAATCCATTCCTCGATGGAGCGGCCGTCTTTCAACAGATAGAATGCGGAAAACAAGATAATGACGAGATCGAATATCTTTGTGAAGAAGTCGAAGATCACTTCCACCGAAGAACGAAGCGCGTCGATGCCGAATGAGGCAATACTGCTCCAGAGTCTGTCGATTTCTTGCGCAATCACCGGATAGGAGGCGAACAGGTGGCGCATGCTTTCTGTCAGCGCCGGAAGATCGCGCGAAAAACTCTGGGCGGAGCGCGCAAGCGGTGTCGAGAGCACGGCGAAAAGGACCGTGACGGCGACGAGAAAAAGGATCAGCGTAAGCGCGGCGGCGATGCCGCGCGGAATCATGCGCAGACGGTGCAGATAGTCCACCATCGGGCAGAGCAACAGGTGGAGCAGCAGCGCGATGAATACGACGAACGCGAGCTGTGGCAAAAGCCAGAACGAGCCGAGCAATATGATAAAGCTCACGCCAAGCAGTATAGAAGTTTTGTGGGTGGCCCACATATCGGATCAACACCTCTTTTATGTTCGTGATCAAGTATATATCCGTATCTTATTATAGACGCGCGATTTGTGATTTGTCCATAGCAGGCAGGATTTTTGCATCGGACGGCGAATATTGTCATATAGAATTTTTGGCGCGCTGCGCTTTTAAATTAATTATTTTTTAGAGAGGTGTTTTTTATGACGTTGAAGAGTTTACGGAGAAAATTGGCGGCCGCTTCGCTGGCGGGTGTCGTCGTTTTTTCGGCTGTCCCTGTGCCGACGGCGAACGCGGATATTCTCGGGACCGTTATCGGCGCCGGGATTCAATATGCGGCGTTGAACCAGCAGCTCTCCTATTATGATAATGAAGGCCGTGATGAGTTGTTCCAGCAGATGCAGCAGGAGTACGGCGTCAACGACGATCCGTACCTGAACGCGCGGCTGGACGGCATCATGGAAAGTCTCAGCGGAGCAATCGCGCAAGTCGATCCGACGATCGAGCAGAAGCCGTATCAATATTTCATCAATCAGGATAAGTCGTTCAACGCCTTTTGCACGCTCGGTCACAACATCAGCGTGAACACGGGCATGTTCGACATGGTGTCCAACGACGACGAGATTGCGGTGGTGCTCGGCCATGAGATGGGGCACGGACAGAAAAAACATGTGCAGAACGGAATGAAGGACGCCCTGATTGCGCAGGTCGG
>JAEEGL013946187.1_pt1 | contig 10921 bp, 8 predicted proteins | sample 9134231 | NCBI WGS metagenome assembly JAEEGL01 (sample SAMN16246548, study PRJNA631951) | gut metagenome | biome: gut microbiome; feature: rumen; material: fiber-attached | host: Bos | place: Iran: Karaj | collected 2018-10 | reverse complement strand
TCGGCGGTGTGATTGTTTGTTAGCCGTTTGGTTTCGATTTTGGTTGGTGTTCTCGCGGGGGGGGGGGTGGGCGCGGCGGGGGGGGGGGGGGGGGTGGGGGGGGCGGGGGGGGGGACGGGCGTCGGCGCCTGGCAGGGGGGCGGAGAGGAGGAGGCCGCCGGCCCGGGAGGCGGAATCCAGAAGGGCGCGGCACTGAGCGTCGGTGGGGAGGTGCCGGAGCGTGCGGCGGTAAAGGGCGAGGAAGAGGGCGAGGAAGAGGGCGAGGGCGGCGGCGAGGAGGAAGGTGCGTGGAGTGGCGGGGGCGACGAGACGCGCGAGAAAGAGCGCGGGTGCGGCGGTGCATGAGGCGACCGTCCCGGCGTGCCAGAACGAACGGATTGCGAGGGCACGGCGGTACGATGCGGAGAGATCGGTCGCTGTCATGGGACTTGTCGGGACGGTGCCGCTGGAAGGAGGCGTTCGATGTCGGCGATGGTCTCGCAGGCGAGGAGGGCGGCGGCGGCGTGGCGGGCCTCGGCGGCGGAGATGTCCGCGAGGGCAGCTTGGACGGCGGGAATTTCGGCGGGGGCCAGGGAGAACGTGCGGACGCCGAGGCCGAGGAAGAAGGGGAGGTAGCGGGGGTCGCGGCCCATCTCGCCGCAGACGGCGACGGGGATGCCGGCGTCGAGGCCGGCGGAGATGACCTGGGCGAGGCCGTGGAGGACGGCGGGATGGTGTGGGACGTAGTAGCGGCGGACGGCGGCGTTGGTGCGGTCGACGGCCAGCATGTACTGGATGAAATCGTTGGTGCCGATGGAGAAGAAGGCGGCGCGGCGGGCGAGGGCGCGGGCGAGGGGGACGAGGGAGGGGAGTTCGACCATGGTGCCGAGGGCGGGGCGCGGAGGCGGGGTGGCGGCCTCGTAACGTTCGGCGAAATGGGCGAGGCAGTGGTCGACGCGGCGGACGGCCGCGTCGAACTCCTCGAGCGAGCCGATCATGGGGAACATGAGGCGCAGGTCGGTGCGGCCGCGGAGCTGGGCGGCGCGGAGGATGGCGCGGAGCTGCTGGTCAAAGATATAGGGGTAGCGGAGGGTGAAGCGGGTGGAGCGCAGGCCGAGGGCGGGATTTTCCTCGCGGGAGGTCTGGAAGTAGGAGAGCACCTTGTCGCCGCCGGCGTCGAGGGTGCGGAAGACGACGGGGCGGTCGGGGAAGCGGTCGAGGAGCTTGCCGTAGATTTCGGTCTGGTCCTGCTCGTTGGGGAGGAAGGGATGGAGGAGGAAGGGGAACTCGGTGCGGTAGAGTCCGACGCCTTCGGCGCGGGCGGCGAGGGCGGCGTCGGTCTCGGAGAGGAGGTTGATGTTGGCGAGCAGGTGGACGCGCTCGCCGTCGCGGGTGAGGGGCACCTGTGGCGGGCGGGATGTCGGGAAGTCGGGGTTTCCGGACGCCGTGCCTGCGGGGCCGGAATGTTGGAAGGTGGCGGATTCGACGTGGCGGAGGACGTCGGGGCCAGGGTTGACGAGGATGTCGCCGGTGGGGCCGTTGAGGACGACGGGGGTGCCGTCGGGCAGGCGCAGGAGGTCGAGGTCGTCGGCCAGGATGGTGGGGATGCCGAGGGACTTGACGAGCAGGGTGATGTGGGCGGTGGCGCCGGCGCCGAGGAGGACGAGGCCGCGGATGCCCTCGTGCATGACGCGGAAGATGTCCGAGGGGAGGCACTCGGAAGAGAAGAGGATGCGTCCGGGGGACGTTTCCCCTGGTCCGTTTCCAGATTCCGGTTGTTCGGGGCTCCGGGGCTCGGAGGGGGACTGTGCCTCGGTGAGGTAGATGTTGTGGAGGAGGCGCAGGGCGACGTCCTCGACGTCGAGGGCCTTCTCGGCGAGGAACTCGACGCCTCCGGAGCGGAAGAAGGTGGTGAACTCGACGGTGACGTCGGCGATGGCGTGGGAGATGTCGTCGCCGGCGGCGACGGCCTTGGCGATGCGGCCGACGAAGGTCTCGTCCTTGAGGATGAGGATCTGGGCGTCGAAGAGGAGTTTGGCGGCCTCGGGGAGGCGCTCTCCGATCTCGTCCTGGTAGCGGGTGAGCTGGTCGATGGTGAGGGCGACGCCCTCGTCGAAGGAGCGTGCGGGGGCGGGGAGGGGGCGTTGGCGCTCGCGGATGGCGACGAGGAGGTCGGCGACGCTCTCGCGGGTGGCGACGAGGGAGAGCCCGGCGACGGTGGCGCGGTCATGGAGGGCGGTGCCGTGGACGGTGTGGCGGGCGGAGGAGACGCGGTCGGAGCGGGGGCGGTCGGCGTCGCGGTCGGCGACCATGTAGAGGGCCTTGGCGAACTCGAGGGTGCCGGCGCGGCGGGCGACGTTGGCGCGCAGGTCGTTGATCTCGGCGGGGGAGAACGGCTCGGTGGCGGGGCGCAGGAGGACGACGACGCCGACGGCCTCCTCGCCGCGGAGGACGGGGATGGCGGCCTCGGCGCAAGGGCCGCCGAGGGAGACGCCGAAGAGGTGCTCGGGAGGGAGGTGGCCGGGCTCGCTTTGGATGTGTCCGGAGTGGAGCGGGGCTCGTTCGGCAAAGGCTGCGCCGGCCATGCCGTCGCCGGGCTGGATGTGGAAGCGTCCGACGGGGTCGTTGCCGAAGGGGGAGCCGATGGCGCCGCGCAGGACGAGCAGGCGGGTGGCGTCGTTGTAGAGGAAGACGGCGGCGTGGGTGGCGCGGCAGCTGTCCGCGAGTTTGGCGAGCGCCTGTCCGATGACCTCGCCGATGGAGGTGGCGGGCGGGCGGGGCGCCGGAGGGGAGGGGCTGCTGGCGGCGGTGTCGTTCATGCGGGGGCTAGCCGCGGATCAAGGCGAGCACCTCGTCGCGCTTGGCGGCCATGAGCGCGGGGTTTTTGGCCTCGAGGTTGAGGCGCAGGAGGGGCTCGGTGTTGGAGCAACGGACGTTGAACCACCAGTCGGGGAACTCCACGCTGACGCCGTCGAGCTCGAAGGCGCGGCCGCCCTGTGCGGCGTAGCGGTCCTTGAGCGCGGCCATGACGGCCGTGGCGGCGGAGCGGTCGGCGAGCTTGGTGTTGATCTCGCCGCTGGCGGCGTAGCGGCGCAGCGGGCGCACGAGCGCCGAGAGGGGCTCGGTGCCGTGGCTGACGATGTTGGCGATGGCGATGAGCGCCATGGAGGAGCTCTCGGCGACGTAGTTGTCGCGGAAGTAGTAGTGTCCGGAGAGCTCGCCGGCGAAGACGGCGTCGTGGTCGCGCATCTGCTGCTTGATGAAGGCGTGCCCGACGCGGCTCATCATGGCGGTGCCGCCGTGGGCCTCGATCTCCTCCTTCACGGCCCAGGAGCTGCGCAGGTCGTAGAAGACGGTGGAGGGGCCGAGGCGGTCGAGGATGTCGCGGGCGATGATGCCGGTGATCAGGTCCATGGGGATGATCTCGCCGGTCTCGTCGACGAAGCCGCAGCGGTCGGCGTCGCCGTCGAAGGCCGCGCCGAAGTCGAAGCCGCCTTGGCGCACGAGCGCCTGGAGGTCGCGGAGCGTCTCGTGCTTGAGGGGGTTGCCCTCGTGGTGGGGGAACGTGCCGTCGGGCTCGCCGTAGAGGGGGACGATCTCGAGGTCGAGGCCCTCGAAGGCCTTGGCCTCGTAGATGCCGGCGGCGTTGGCCAGGTCGAGGGCGACGCGCAGGCGGCGGCCGAGGCGCGCGCTCTTGCGCACGTGCTCGCCGTAGGCGGCGGTGACATCGACGGCGGTGACGGTGCCGGGCGTGGCGGCGGCCGGGGCGAAGGCGCGCTCGCGGACGATGCGCTCGATGTCCTTGATGCCGGTGGAACCGCTGATCGGGACGGCCTGGGCGCGGCAGAGCTTGAAGCCGTTGTACTCCTTCGGATTGTGGGAGGCGGTGATCATGACGCTCGCGTCGGCGCCGAGGGAGCCGTTGGCGTAGTAGCTCATCGGGGTGGAGCAACGGCCGGCGTCGAGGACGTCCGCGCCCTGCTCGGTGATTCCGCGCACGAGGGCGGCGAAGAGGTTGTCGGAGTGCGGGCGCATGTCGCGGCCGACGACCACCTTGCGGCAGCCGAGGAGGGTGACGAAGGCGCGGCCGATGTCGGTGGTGAGCGACTCGGTGATTTCGGTGCCGTAGAGGCCGCGGATGTCGTACTCTTTGAAGACGGGGGGGAGGGGGGTGTTCATCGCAGGTGGAGGAGGGGGGCTACTTTGTTGACAAGGAAATCGCCGATGGTCGCCGCAGCCTTCAGGATATAGGAGTCGAGCGGGTCGACCGACATCCGATAGATGTCGACGGCCACGCAGACGGCGAGCAGACAGAGCAGCACGTGGGACAGGAACACGATGTTGTGGGCGGTCCTGTGCTTTAGGGAAAGGCACTTGAACCAGAGCGCGAACTCGTGCCCGCAGACGGAGCAACGGCGGTTGCTCATCCGGGGATGGATATGGTTCATCCACGGGGCGGGCTGTAGGCGCCAGGTATCGGACGATTGACAATAGGGGCAACGCATGGCTAAAAAGCGGAATGGGCATTAAAGGATACGGAAAAACGCCGTTGCGGACAAGGGGAAAACGGCGTAAAATGAAAAAACCATGCCCGAAGAAGAATTCCAGCCACAAAAAAGTCCCATGAACGACGACCGACAATCGGCGGACGAGGATCCGCGACAACCGTCGGACGGCAGTGCGCAACAACCGTCGGACGGCAGTGCGCAACAGCCGGCGGACGAGAGTGCGCAACAGCCGGCGGACGAGAGTGCGCAACAGCCGGCGGACGGCGGCGAGACGCCGCCGCCTCTGCCGTCTGCGTCCGGAACGCCGGAGCCTGGGAACGGAGAACCGGAAACGGCCCCGCAGGGGCAGCCGGAGGCGGAGGACGGGGAGCGGGAAGCGGGGGAAGGCCCTGCGGATCCTCCGCCCGACGGGGGCCGCCCCGTGGGACCGAGGCTGATGGTCGCGTGGCTGGTGCTTGCCACGCTCATCGGAGTGCTGGTGTTCCTGTGGAGCAGCGGCGGCGGCAACGCGTATGAGGAGATCGCGTACGCGCCGGACTTCCTCGCGCTCGTCGAAGGCGGCAAGGTGAAAGAGGTGGAGATCGTGCAGGGCACCGGGGGCGGCACGTTCGTGCAGGGCGAGCGGTTCCCGATGCCGGGCGACGGCGAGCGGGGCAAGCGTCCGAAGATTCCGGTGCGCTTCAAGGCGGCCGTACTCCCGACCGAGCGTCTGCAGACGCTTCTCGAGGAACACCGCATCCCCTTCCGCTATCGGCAGGGCAACACGCTTCTAGCGGCGCTCGCCTACAACCTCCTGCCCACGCTGCTCTTCCTCGGGCTGCTCTATTTCCTGTTCTTCCGACAGATGCGCGGGCCCGGCGGCCCGGCGGCGTTCGGCAAGAGCCGCGCCAAGATGATGCGCGGCAAAGGGAAGGTGACGTTCGCCGACGTCGCCGGCGAGGACGAGGCCAAGGAGGAGGTCTCGGAGATCGTGGAATTCCTCAAAGACCCGTCCAAGTTCACGAAGCTCGGTGGGCGCATCCCGCGGGGCGTGTTGCTCGTCGGCCCTCCGGGCACAGGCAAGACGCTCTTGGCGCGCGCCATCGCCGGCGAGGCGGGCGTGCCGTTCTTCTCGATCAGCGGCTCCGACTTCATCGAGATGTTCGTGGGCGTGGGCGCCTCCCGTGTGCGCGACATGTTCGAGCAGGCGCGCAAGAACTCGCCCTGCATCATCTTCATCGACGAGATCGATGCCGTCGGGCGCTCGCGTTTCTCCGGGCTCGGCGGGGGGCACGACGAGCGAGAGCAGACGCTCAACCAGCTGCTCACCGAGATGGACGGCTTCGAGCCCACCTCCGGCGTCATCGTCATGGCGGCGACCAACCGCCCCGACGTGCTCGACCCGGCGCTGCTTCGTCCTGGACGCTTCGACCGCCAGGTGGTCGTGGACCTGCCGCCGCTGGAGGGGCGCCTGGCCATCCTCAAGGTGCACGCGAAGAAGGTCAAGCTCGCCCCGGAGGCCGACCTGCAGCGCGCGGCGCGCGGAACGCCGGGCTTTTCCGGCGCCGACCTCGCCAACCTGCTCAACGAGGCCGCGCTCGTCGCCGCGCGCCGCGGCAAGGAGGCGGTGGACAACGACGACATCGACGAGGCGCGCGACAAGGTCCTCTGGGGACGCGAGCGCAAGAGCCGCGTCGTGGACGAAGAGGACAAGCGCCTCACCGCGTACCATGAGGCCGGGCACGCCGTCGTGACGGTGCTTAGCCCGGAGATGGACCCCGTGCACAAGGTGACGATCATCCCCCGCGGCATGTCGCTCGGCTCGACGATGTTCCTGCCCGAGAAAGACCGCACGCACGTCTCGCGAACGAAGCTCCTCTCCGAGTTGGCCGTGGCGATGGGCGGGCGTGCGGCCGAGGAGGTGTTTCTCTCCGACATCTGCACCGGCGCCTCCCAGGACATCAAGCAAGCGACGGAGCTGGCGCACTCCATGGTGTGCAAGTGGGGGATGAGCGACAAGTTCGCCCCGCGCTCGTTCGGGACGAACGAGGAGCACCTGTTCCTGGGGCGCGAGGTCTCGCGCTCGCGGGACTACAGCGACAAGACGGCGGAGGCGATCGACGAGGAGGTCTCTCGCCTCATCCGCGAAGCGCATGACCGCGCCTGCGCGCTCCTGCGAGACCATCGCGAGGCGGTGGAAAAGATCGTCGCCCTGCTTCTCGAGAAAGAGACTGTCGACGGCGAGGTCGTCGCCCAATTTGTCAAAAACACCACGGAACCCGAATCCAAACCCGAACCCGAACCAGAACCCAAATCATGAAAAAGACACTTCTCGCCCTCTCCGCCCTATCCCTCGTTCTTGCCTCCGGATGTTCCCAAGAGAAAACGGTCGCCGTGGCCTTGAAGAAATCCATTGGCGTGGCCATTCCCGCCGCCGACCATGGCTGGACCGCCGGCGTCGGCTGGTGGGCCGAGGAGACCATCCAGGCGCATCCGGAGATCGAGTGGCAATACCAGCGCGCGGCCGACATCAAGACGCAGGCCGACCAGGTCGAGGCCATGCTCGTCAAGGGCGTCGACGCGCTGGTGCTCCAGCCCATCGACAGCGACGGCCTCATCCCGCTCGTCAAGCGCGCCCGCGAGCAGGGGGTCTATGTCGTCACCGTGGACCGCGGCCTGCGCGACGCCTCCGCCGACCTTTACATCGCCGGCAACAACGCCACGTTCGGCTCCGAGGCCGCCAAATTCATGGCCGAGAAGCTCGGCGGCAAGGGCAAAATCGTCATCCTGCGCGGCATCAGCTGCATCGTCGACACCGAGCGCTTCGATGGGGCCATGTCCGTCTTCCAGAAGTACCCCGAAATAGAGGTTCTCGGCAACCAGCCCGGCGAGTGGAACCGCGAGAAGTCCCATGCCGTCATGCAGGACTTCCTCACGAAGTTCGACCACATCGACGCGGTGTGGGCGGCGGACGACGACATGGCGCTCGGCGCCGAGCAGGCCATCCGCGAGGCCGGCCGTCAGGACGAGATGTGGATCATCGGCGGTGCCTGCATGAAGGACATCGTCAAACGCATCCTGGAGCGCGACCCGCTCTACCCGGCCAACGTGACCTATCCGCCCGAGATGATCGCCGCCGGCATGGGCTTTGCCATGGCCGAGGTCTCCGGCGCCAAGACCGCCGAGGACATCGCCGCGCTCCTTCCCCCGCAGCTCGGAATCTCCCCCGAGCAGGCCTTGTCCGTCAGGGAAGGCGCGGGCGGCAAGACGCAGAAGGATTTCATTCTTGAGACCCGTCTCGTCACCCCTGAAAACGCCAAGGACTTCTACTTCCCCGAATCGCCGTTTTAGGAGGAGGAGGCCGAACCTTCGGCCCTCGGTGCCCCCATGCTGATCCTCGACGCCCACGTCCACGTCTATCCGTTCTACGATGCCCCTGCGCTTCTGCGGGGCGCGGTGGTGCGGCTGGCCGCGCTCGGCTCGCCCGGCGACACTCTCGGCATCGTCTTGGTCGAGCGCGAGGGAGTGGATGTTTTCAGCGAATGGCTTGCGGGACGGCGGTTGCCCGACGGCTGGACCGCGACGTCTCTGGACGCGATGGCGCTCCGCCTCGTCTCACCCCAAGGAGAGCGCCTTCACGTTTTCGCGGGGCGCCAGATCGCGTGTGCGGAGCGGTTGGAGATTCTGGGCGTCGGGTGCCGCACGGCGGTGCCCGACGGTGTGCCGTGCGAGGAGGCGATCGGGGCCATCGTGGGCGACGGCGGACTTCCGGTCCTCGCGTGGGGGCTTGGCAAGTGGCTGTTCGGGCGTGCGGCGGCGGTGCGCCGCCTGCTCTCGGCGCATCCGGGCGGGGAACTTCCGCTCTGCGACACGTCGTTGCGTCCCGTCTTTTGGCCGCGTCCGTCCGCGATGCGCGATCCGGCCCGCCCGGTGCTGTATGGATCCGACCCGCTTCCAAAGGCTGGCGAGGAGGCGCAGGCCGGCCGGTATGCGGGGGTGGTGGACGTGGAGATGTCCTCCTCCGATCCGACCGCCCGGTTGCTTGCGCGGCTGCGCGCGGGCGGGCTTCGCGCCGTCGGGCGGCGGAATTCGCCGGCGGAGCTTTTGCGGCGGCACTAGCGCCCCGTTCGGCGGCCTATCCCAATTCGGCGCAACGGTAGGCGTGGGTGTGCGCGGTGTTGTTGCGGTCGTCGCGGACGGCGATGCGGAACCACTCGTCCCATTGCGTGATGGGAAACTCGGCGCGGGTGATGCCCGGACTCTGGGCGTGGCGGTAGGTGCGGCCGTCGCCCACGAAGTAGATCGTGTCAGCGGGGGTGCACTCGACGTGCACCACGCGGTCCTCGACCCAGAGCCCTAGGATGCGAGGCGGATCGTCGCGTCCGGAGGCGCAGAAGAAATCCCCGCGCTCCATCGCGGCGAGGACGGCCTCATACGTGAGCTCCTTGGCGCCGACGAAGGTCGAGCCGCCGAAACTGTGCGCGAGGGAACCGCCGGCGTTGTGGTTGTCGTCGCCCATCGAACAGAAAAGGCCCGCGTCGACGTAGGTGAGCAGGTCGTCGTAGACGTAGGGGCAATACTCCCCGCCGGTCTCCATCTCGGTGGCGTAGTTGAGGATCTCAAGCGACCAGAGGCCGCGGAGGGCGAGCCAGTCCTCGCGGCGGTTGCGCGACCAATTGGGGTGGTTGTATTGGACGAGAAAGCCCGCCTCGTTCGCCTTGCGGATCACCTCGTTCACGGCGTCGAGCGAGAAGACTTTCTTTTGGCTTCTCTCCTCGTCCGTGCCCACGAAGCAGTTGTGCTGGAAGCCCCATATCGTGTCGCGCGCGGGGCGGTCCGCCGGATGCCGGACCTTGGAGAACAGGTTGAGATGAAAGGTGTTGTGATATCGGTAGTTCCAGGGGTCCCGTCCGCCTTTGGGCTCGTAGAGCGGATGGTCCCAGTCCGTGATGTCGTACTCGGTCGAGGTGAGCGTCAGGAATTCCGGGTCGTCGAGGTCCGAGTGGTCCACGAGGACGTTGTGGTCGGAGATGGCGAGAATGGAATAGCCGTGGCGCTTGTATTCGGTCTTGAGGCGCTCCGGGGGCCAGTAGCCGTCGGAGAGGGTGGAGTGGCAGTGGAGGTTGGCCCGGTACCACGTGAGGCCGGGAGGGAGAAGATGGATTTTCATGGGAGGGGTGCGGATCACGCCAGTGCGGCCACGAGTTGGGGCAGCACTCGCTCGAACTTGACGCCATAGGCGTGGCCGGGGTCGTCCATGGTGACGCGGATGCAGGCGACAACGTAGTCGGCCGCGATCCGGACGGCTTCGAGGGGCGTCTTGCCGCGCAGGAGCGCGCCGGTGAAGGCGGAGGCGAAGACGTCGCCCGTTCCGTGCGAGCTCACGGCCAGGCGCTCGTGGCGGTAGACCTCCGTCGTGCCGGCGGCGGCATCGTGCACTGCGACGCGGATGGAGTCCTGGTCAAGGCAGAGTCCCTTGAGGACGATGCGCTTGGCACCGAGAGCGGCGAGTTTGGCGAGCAGGTCGCGCACCCAGGCCTCGTCGTATTCTCCCGGCGCGCGGTAGGGGGTGCCGGTGAGGAGGCAGGCTTCTGTGACGTTGGGGAGCAGGTAGTCGGCCTTGGCGCAGAGGCGGGCCATCTCGCGGACGAACGCCTCGTCGAAGCCGCCGTAGAGCTTTCCGTTGTCGGCCATGGCGGGATCGACGACGAGCGGAGCGCCGGGGAGGAGGAGGGAGGCGGCGATTTCGAGCGCCATGTCGATCTGGCGGGCGCTTCCGAGGTAGCCGGTGTAGAAGGCCTGGAAGCGAAGGCCCTCTTTCCGCCAGTGCTCGGCGATGCCGGGGATGTCGTCGGTGAGGTCCCGGAATGTCCAGCCGGTGAAGCCGCCCGTGTGGGTGGAGAGGACGGCCGAGGGGAGGATGACCGTCTCGTGTCCGCAGGCCGAGAGGATCGGCAGCGCGACGGTGAGCGAGCATTGCCCGAAGCAGGAGATGTCCTGGAGGGAGAGGATGGGGTGGGCGGAGAGTTTCATGGTGGAAAAGTTATCCAAATGAGCCTGTAGACGCAGGGCGGGCGGAGAGTTTACAGGTTGATGGGGAAAAGTCAATCAAGAATTTACGTATTTGGGCGATACGGCGGTTGCGTCTTAAACCCGCAACGGGTATACTATCCCATCCTCACCCACCCAACCGAGAGGCGGAACGTGTCCCCTCCCGGACCAGGACACGCACACATGATCAGCAAATGCCTCATCACCGGCGGTGCCGGTTTCATCGGATCGCAGCTCGCCCGCCGCCTTCTCGCGGAGGGCCACGAGGTCACCGTGATGGACAACCTTTTCACGGGCACCAAAGCCAACATCTACGACTTGCTGGACAACCCCCGTTTCTCGTTCCTCCTTCACGATGTGACGCAGCCGTTCTGGGGCCAGTTCGACGAGATCTACAACCTGGC
>JAEEGL013909081.1_pt1 | contig 10921 bp, 3 predicted proteins | sample 9134231 | NCBI WGS metagenome assembly JAEEGL01 (sample SAMN16246548, study PRJNA631951) | gut metagenome | biome: gut microbiome; feature: rumen; material: fiber-attached | host: Bos | place: Iran: Karaj | collected 2018-10 | reverse complement strand
CCGTATATGCCAATATAACTAACAAATGTAATTGCAGAGGTACCTTTTGTATCAGGTTTGGAAAAGACGGCGTAGGTGATGCAGAAACATTGTGGCATCATGTTAACCCCTCAAAAGAGGAAGTTCTCGACGCTATTAAAAACTTTGATTTCACCGGTTATAAGGAGCTTGTCTTTTGCGGCTACGGTGAACCTACCTGCCAGCTTGATATTCTTCTTGATGCTGCCGCCTATGCAAAGAAAGAAAAAGGTCTTAAAACAAGGCTCAATACCAATGGTCAGGGCACCGCAGAAAATGGGCGTGATATAGTTCCTGAATTAGCAAAAGTTATCGACAGCGTCTCTGTTAGCCTTAACGCTCCTTCTAAAAAGGAATACGAGGAAGTGACAAGGCCGCTTCTCGATAATGGCTTTGAAAACATGCTCGGCTTCACAAAAAGAGCCAGGGAAGTTATCGGCGATGTCCGCTGGTCAATCGTAGACGTTCTTCCGGAAGAAGAAAAAGACAGGTGTATTGCCTTGTCTAAGGAACATAATATTCCTCTTAGGATAAGAAAATTTAGCAGTAACTAAATATCAGCCGTTGCTCCGCAGATCATTTATCGTGGTTTTTAAAAATTCCAATGTAAAACCCAAGCGGATTCTATTAATACTATAAATAATTGTGTATTACTCCGCTCTCTCACCTACATATACCGGTATTCCAAATCCGCTTGGGAAGAGCTTTTCTGCCAAAGCCAGTGCTGAATAATTATGTCTGTCTATAAGTATCTCCGTGTCAGGACTGTAGCTATCCATGGCGCAATTAAGTGACTTTTCTATCATCTGCGGCAGATACCTGGCAAAATCATTTCCAATATATGCCATTATGTTGATGTAAAGAGATCCTGACGGCATTTTATGGAAGAGTAAAATACCATTTATCTGTCCGTCATCCCCCTCAACATAGCAGGACACATCATTATCAAAATATGACTTTGAAAGATATGCCAGGTCCTCGCATAGTCCGTGAAATCCCGCAAGGACAAAGCGGCGGATTCCCGCATTAAAATCCTTATTCGAAAGGTCATTTATCGTATGGATATTCTCACCGGGCTTTATCTTCTTAAAAAGTGGAAGTGATGCCGCCTCAGAGAGCCTTGACCTGATTATGTCATCTTCCATCAGCTCAACAGTAAAGCCCCTGTCACTTAACGCTGCTTTTTCTCTAGCTGATGTCATGGCAGGAAGGGAGAATGTAGATTTTACCACTTCGTCATCCATGATAGAGCTCTCATAGTTTTCAAATAGAAGCTCAGTTGCCTCCTCATCATCTATTTTGAGGAAAATAATCTGGCTTTCGTTATCTTCATCGGTCTGAAAATTCCTGATTTTCCAGATCATTGCTGCAACCGGTTCATCATTGTCATTTATAACGACAAGACCATGATGAAAGATTCTACCGATGTTTTCCGCCTCATCCCTGGTAAGGTATTCCGCATAATTCTCTACATTTTCCTGATCCAGATAAACAATATCCATTTCTTCTCCTCTCAATGCTGTCAATCTTTTCCAAGATACTTAAAGCAAAGTGTAGTTATATCATCATACTGCTCTAATCCGTTTGCAAAAGCATCTACTGAGCTTCTTACATGGTTATCAATTTCTTCCACCGGCATGTCCTTTGCTTCATTAAGGGCCTTAAGCAGTCTCTCGTCTCCAAAAAGCTCATCTTTACTATCGTGTGCCTCTGTAACTCCGTCAGTATACAGATAGAACATATCCCCTTTATGTAAGGTCGTTTTGTTTAGTGGATATTTTGCAAAGTCAAGACCACCAAGGAGCATTCCATGATCATCTTCTTCGAACACAAAGTCTCCTCCATCTCTTCTCACCGCTGCGTATAAATGGCCTCCGTTAGCAAACTCAAGCTCTCCTGTTGAAAGAGTCACAACCCCGAGCCATACAGTGACAAACATGGCATCTACACTCTCTTCACAAAGCCTTAAATTAGCTTCGGTGATTGCCTCCGCAACTTTTCCTCTATGAAGAAGCATCTGAGATTTTATCATCTGCTTACTCAGAGCCATAAACAATGCCGCCGTTATGCCTTTTCCTGAAACATCACCTATCATGATGACCAGATGATCATCGTCCAGGTAAAAGAAATCATACATATCACCGCCAACGTGCTTAGCCGGAACCATCTTAGCATATAGCTCATATTCTTGTTTACCACAAAAATCAGGTTCTATCTTTGGAAGCATCTGGAGCTGAATCTGCGATGCAGCCTTCATCTCAGTCTCATGTCTCTCCTTGTCAGAAGTATACTCCACAATCTCGTGGACATAATTCTTCATTTTACGAGACATGATTTCAAATGCATTTGCCAGTTCTTCTATCTCATCGCCAGTCTTATATATATCCTCCATTTCAAAAGCCATATCATCTCCCACAAACCCACTGACTGCTTTTGTCATGTGCTGTATAGGAGCTACTCTTTTTCTCGCCAGAAGACTGACCAGAACTATCGCAACGGTCATAAAGGCAAGCAAAATAAGTATCGTTATCAAAGCTGTTCTTCTGGAGTCACGTGTTAAACCAGCAAGCATATTCTCAGTTGACTCATCCATGTCTGCTATCATTTTATCCATGGGGCCGGTAATCTCTTCTGCCGAAATAAAGATAATCTGTACCCAACCAGGTGTTTCTAAACGACCAAATGTAGCGAAATAATGTTTTGAATCAACATAAAGAGGAACTAATCTCGATTCTCCTTCAATTGCGACATTGATAGTTTCGGCAAGTTTTTCATTTACAGAATCCCTAATATCCACATTTGGGTCATCCCGCATGCCAAGCTCTCCGGATTTTCGCGGTGAACAGACAAGCTGTCCCTCATCACTGACCAGGATAGTAAAGCAATCGTCTCCAATTTTTCTATATTCCAGTTTTTTCAACAAGACATCGTTTTTTACTGATTCTTCAATTACCGCAACAATCTTTCCGTTAACATAAACAGGTATACCAATGACCACTTCATAAAAATCATAAAGCTCACTTTTGGTTGCCGGAGAAAAATAAACATCGCCTTTTTCTACTGCGCCTGTAAACCAAGGTCGTTTTCTAGGGTCATAACTCTTTACCTGTCCATCCTTATCAATCTTTTCATCAGACAGGTTATCCATTATTAGCGTCACTCCGTCCAAAGTTGAAATACACACATCATTGGTGTATCCTTCGTGTCCGCTGACTATTTCTTCCATTATCGGAGAAAGATTAGCCAGTCTCTCCATCATCTCAATTGAATCAGGATCTGCATTTTCCTCACCATCCGGGAAGAGAATCTGCAGAGAATACTTCCCTTTGTTTTCCTTTTGCGGCGGAAGGATAGGTATTCTCTCATAGTTATCAGGATGTAAAAGAACATCTTCTGCCTGTGTTTGAAATGTCCTTATGTCGTGGTCAAGTATCCATAATTCTTTATCAGTCTTTTCAGCAGCCCATTCCCCAAGCCGTGTAAGATAAAGGGCACTAGTCTTTGCTATGGAAATCTTATATTCTGTCTGAACCATGTCAGTTTGTCTCTCATCCTCAACTCTTGCCGCCTGTCTGAAAAGCGTAAGCTGAATATGAGATATTGCCATAAAGACAATTCCCATCAAGGAAATAAATATGATTACAAACCTGATAAGCTTTCCTGCAAGGCCCTTTGGCCACAATTCACTAATTCTATTCATGAATTAACCCTCAGCCTTTTCAATCTCCAAAAAAGATGTAAAGCCACTCAGTTTCAGGACATCGTAAAAGGCCTCGTTGACATTTTTAAGGACCATTCTGCCATTCTTTTTTTCAAGGGTCTGGAAGGTCTTTAAAAGAACTCTAAGTCCTGCTGAAGATGTATACTCAGTTTTTCCAAGATCAAAGTAAACCTCATTTACATCATCCAGTTCTCCTTCCAGCTCTTTTGCCAGTTCCGGAGCAGTATTGATATCCAGAGCCCCTTCAATTGCAACTGTAAGTAATTCTGCCTCCTTCTTCTTTGTAATAGTCATCCCTTTATCTCCTATTCTTTTGGCATTTATCGATTCATCTTAAATGCATTAAACAGCTTTTCAACTGCTTCCATAGAAGTGTCTCCAATTAAATTCTCCAGTCCTAAAACACTCATAACTGTGATTGCCATTACCTTTGATTCACCCATAGGATTAAAATCACTTGCACTGAATATGATGGATTGAGCCATCGACATTCCGGTGTTTTCAACAAGTTCAGCCGTATCTTCATATCCCTTGGCTTGTGATATCATTTTTACCAGATCAGAAGTAGGTTCCTTTGGATCAGAGGCTGTTTTAAACTTCTTAAGAAGCTCTGTTTTTCCTGAGGCCTCATACCCTTTCCTAATCTTCTTTACCTCTCTCTGACCTGCGTTTGTCTTAGCGTAATAATCCTTAATGGCGTTCTCGTCATTAAATATGCGGATTGCAAACTCAACAAATGCCAGACCGGCATTTACAATCTTAGGGATTGTTTTAGCGGCAATTCCGGTTCCATCGACAGCCAGGGTGACTGCCTTTACAGCAAGCTTTATGGTGCTTTCTCCGATGCCAATTTTCTGCATAGTCTTAGTTATGGAGGCTGCCACATCTGTCATACCCATATTCTTATCTGCCGCAATCTGAGCCTTCTTTAACTGATTCTCATCAAGCCTTCCTCTGGTCTTTGCTTTATTGATCTTTTCCTCGTCCACCTTCTTGAGATTTTCGCTTTGCTCCTTTGTCGCATCAATAGCATTGATATTGGAAAAGCATCTGGCAATGTTCATAGCATCATCAGCAGCCTTCTTAACAGTGTGCACGCCTCTCATGGCAACCTGAATGCGAATTGCCGTCCTATTTTTAAATTCATTGATCATATCATAGAATTTATCGAATTTTTTGTAATTACCTTCTCCAATTGCGTCACTGATTGTTTTTTTGATTGTTTCTGATACATGGTCATCTATGGCTTTTTTCAGTGCCGTAAGCTCATCCTTGGCATAAGGATCAACTTCACCATTAAATACCTTGTTATTTACAAACTTGTAAGCTGCTGTCTCGGCGGTGTACTCCATGAGCTTGATAAAATCTGTAACGGTCTTGCTAGGAAAGAGTTTTAGTACTGTTTTATTGATTTGCTTAACCGTTTTAACAGTCTTTTTAGCTTTTTCTGCCTTTTTATTTACCGCATTTATATCGTCTCTTATGTCACCCTTCTTTGAATCCAGTTTTCCTTTCTCAGCTTTAATCTCAACAAAATTCTCCATATCAGGAGCATCTGATATTTCTTCGGTAAAGACCTCCGAGCCCACAAATTTAAGTTCATCACCAAATTCTTTATAGGTAAATTTCTTAATGTTTTCGACCATCTCATCAACTGTGTTGCTTTTCTCGACAAGATTTGAGATCTTCCCCTGAAACTCCAGATAGGTCTTAGCATCATTACTAAGAACCTTCTTTCTGTCAGCCTCATATTCTTTTACTTTGTCTTTATATGCATTTACACCGGCACGTAAGTAACCGTCATTACTAAAGCCAAGTAACTTTGATACATCACCTGCAGGCTTTGCGATCTTGTTGAGCTTCTCAAGGCCCTTATCATCTAAACCGGTTTCTTTTCTAAGCTTTGCTCCGCCTTTAATAGCAATAAGTCGTGCCCATTCGCTTCCGGTCCTATGGAAATTCTTTCTAAGGAATCCATAGTTCATATTGATTCGGCCATTTTTCTGAAGATCTCCGGCGCCGCGGTAAAGCAGAGCATTACCTTCAGTAAGCTCAAGCTCCTCTGTAGCTCTGTTTACAAGGTTTAGTGCTCTCTTAAAGAGTTTCCAGTCTATCGCAGTGCTTCTATTCATGAAAAGATTGCGCTCTGCTGAGAAAATTTTTGTGACATCCTTTTCTTCTGTGAGCTTAACTCTGTCTGATATCTGAGTAGTATAAAGATTTTCCATTGCCTTATAATACTCGTCTTCATTGAGTGTAAGTCCAATATTATCTTCAAGATTTGCATCGATATACTGGTCAATCAGCTTATCGCGGGCGGCAGGATTGACATAGTCTCTGTCTTTAATATTCAAAAAGTTCCTGCAATAGTCCTTTTTTGAAATATCAAGAATATCCCTGCTGCCAAGAGCCTTAAAGAACAGTACCTTCTGCTGGTCAGTGAGGGCATAATAGCCCGCAATGGCATTGTCAATATCCTTCCTTTCTTCCTTGACAGTATCATTATCAGCATGTTCCTTTATGAGCTGCTCGAAATTCTGCTGCTTAAAGTCAGCCTTATTTGCATAATCTGCCTTTAGCTTTTCATGTGCTTTAATTGCCGGCTTATTTCCTGTGTACTTTATGAGATTTCCGGCATTCTTTAGTGCCTCTATTGAAGCCCTCTTTTCCATGATCTCATCAAAGAACTCAAAGGCCTTTTCAATAAGATCCCAGTCTACCTCAGTTTTTCTCTTAAGGGAGTCAGCTACATAGCAGTCCTTATTTAAATCTTTTCCAGCAAAGTTTTTATCATCCCTTAGCTGGAAGCTAAGCGCAGTTGTTAAGGCCGTGAGTATGGACTGGCTGTCATCAAAGCCTTCCAAAGCCTCAGCGCATAAGTCAGGGTCACCGGATAATGCCTCTAAAAGGGCATTACGCTTATTCTGGTCTGTATGAAGCGTCGCTCCATCAGTTTTCTTAATACAGCTCGTATCAAGAGCTGTTCTGTCCTGAAGGATTCGTACAAGGATTTTAAGATCTCCGTCGCTCATTTCCATAAAGCGGGTTATGATCTTATTCATCCTGTTATTCCAGGCAACAGACTTATCAACAACTCCTAAGCCTACTCCTATAACACCCGGTAAAAGATAGGCTTTCTTTGCAGACGCAGATTTTACATCCTTCCAGATAGCTGAACCACTGAGCTTATCCTTTGTTGCAAAATCAATAATATTTTTCTTGAGATCTTCTGTTGTAAGTGTCCTTCCTCTAAGGGCATCAACATAGGTAAGCTGATTCTTGCCAAACCTTGTATATGCGGTAAATACTGAGGCGTAGCTGTCAGAAATGCGATCCATGTCCTTTTCTCCATAGGCTTTTCTTTCAGCTACAATTCTTCTGGCAAATTTCATTGCTTTTTCGTAAGCCACATCAGACATTGTATATTCTGTGAGGCCTACTTGTGAAACACCATAGTCTATCAGCTTATTCAACGCTTCTCTGTAATTGATATTAAAATGGTATTCCTCGCCACGTATATATTTGTTGACCTCAGCATGCATGCTATCAACTCTTTGTTCTCTTTTCTCCATTGACTCAGTAAGAGCCATTGTGCCTTCAGAGCCAAGGCCAAGAGCACTTCTGTCAAGATACATAAGTCCTATAGCAAACAGCTGCTTTTCATCATACGGAAGGGCATCATACAGATTCGCCTTACCTTTTAGAAGATAAAGGTTTGCCCTTATAAGCTTTCCAATCGAAGTTTCATCAACATCATTATTATTTATAAGGGCAGACTGCTCCTTACGCTGAGTCTCCTCCTGTGTAACAGTTAAAGACTGAGAATAGATGTTGTTTCTGTACTCCTTTTTCTTGAACAGCTCCAGTTTATTTTTCCAGAAATCCGCATTAAATTCATGCTTGTCGTCAAGCTCTTTAACGACATCTGCCATGAAGTACTGCCTCATTGCGAACAACACTCTGTCAATGTAGTCCTGAGGCATCTCAGCATTCTGATTCTGCATATTAGGATCTGTACTCTCTTTGTAGATATTGAGAAGACCTGGACGCAGAACCTCCATGACTTTATTCCAGTAATCAATGTAAACGCCGCTCTTTTCAATGATCGCGCCGATGCTCTTGGTGGTTTCAACGGCATCTGCCTTTTCTGCCTTTATTGTCTTACTGTTTTCATCACGAACACCCATGCCTGTAATAAGCATGGTTCTGATATTCTTACTGATTTCTCCTATTTCCTGCTGAAGAGAAGGATCTTCAGATGCCTTTTCTTCAAATTCCAACAGCTTTTTATAGTCTTCTCTGAAGACCTTAAAGCTTTCTGATTTTTTGATATCCTCAACATTTAGTTCTTTAGTTGTATCAAACCACTTCTCCCTAAGCTCAGGACTGCTATAGCATCTGACAATGTACATAAGAGTTTCTTCTTCGGCCATACCCTTATAGCCAACCGCATCAGCCTTAAGAAGGTCATACATTCGTTTCATTGCAACAGCATGGTTATAAAGAAGCTCGTCACTTCCATAAGTACCTGTGATCTTGGGAATAAATCCGCCGGCTGCTCCGTGCTCTATAAGTGCATCCTTAAGGATTGGAGGAAGTAATAGATCATCGCAGTATCTATCCACTCTTCCACGCATTTTAGCTATGCGGGCATTATCAAGAGTTATTGCCTCTTCCCCTTTTTGAGCTACTCTTACAAGTGTTTTAGCCTGTCGTATTTCTTCCAATACATAGGTGTTTGTCTGAAGGTATCTAAGTCTCTCAAGCCTTCCTTTATCCTTCTGCTCAATGATTTTGTCTTTGGCATCCTCTTCCGCGGTTTCAATAACCTCCCATCCCACGGCTTTTGTAAGGTTTGAAACAAGATCATTCTGATCAGGATGAGCCTGGAATTGTACCTTCAACTCATCATACTTTTTGGATATATAATCTTTACAGAATTTAGGGTCTGTAATCTTCTGAAGGTCATCCATGGTCTCAACCATGGGATAGAACTCCTTCAATACTGTAAGCTTTAATTGCCTTGATTCCTCATCGTTGAGCTTTTTTTCTTTCTTTAGCTTTTGGTCTATTACTTCTGCAGCCATATCAAGGGCCTTGCTTACACTGGTTCCGCCTACTCTTGAAATCTTGAATAATTTATTCTGGAAATCATTAAGCTGCGTTGCATAAAAATCAGAGTCTCCGCTAAGAGTCCCTTCATAAATTCCTCTTATGAACATGTGGGCATACTGCTGCCTCACAGCTCCGGAAATAACATACTTTGTTTTTCCATTGTAATTCGGGTCATGTTTTCCCGCCTTAAAGCAGCCCTCCATGAAATCAGCCAGCTTTACATCCAGAGTTGTTGCGATAAAGTCTTTAAAGGATTCCTCACCCTTAAGCAGTTCAGCATAAACCTCAGGGATATTGGTGATAAATGGTATAAACTCCTTATACTTTCCGTCTTCGTAGTCCCCAAGTGTTTTTATTCCCTGGTCATAGAGTTCTTTGGCTTCCTTAACCTCCGCCTGGTTATCGATATCTTTAATATCTGCACCCAGAGCCTTTATCTTTAAAAGCGCTTCGTCCCAGTTTTTTACACCGAATCTTTCAATATTTGTTCTCTCGAACATGAGCTTCATATCCGAAGTCATATCATCAGTAATATCCTTGATTCCGGACATGATCCACTTAAATTTTGTATAGTAGTTTTCTACATCACCCTCCTGAACACCATTATCAAGGAGAATTTTTCTGATAGCTTCCTTTCTCTCCTCAAATCGAGAGTTTTCCATGCTCTCCTGCTTTTTATAATCGTCCTTTAAATTCTTGTAGGCCATACTAAAGCGTCGGTATGGAATAAAAATATTCTTTCCATCCCCAGCCAGATGTACCAAAAACTTTTTATCAAGGCTATCTCCGAGCTTATCAAGACGCTTTTGCTCAATATTGGTCTTTTTAAGCATGGCAGGTAGCTTTTGCTCATCATCCCAGAATTTCTTTTCCCTGTATTCCTTAAGTGAATACTTCTTTTCATTGGTTCTTCCTGCAATAATAGTATTGATCAGTTTGGTAAAATCGCCGTTTTTCTTAGCAGAACAACTTACTGATTTTTCTTCAATGTCTTCCCACTGCCTCTGACTGAGAAGCAGCCCCTTTTTCTCCATGAGCTTTTGGGCCGTATTCCTGTTCTTGCGCATTTTTTCAGCTAGTTTTTTACCTTCACTCTTCCAGTGCTTATTGTCCTTTTCCAGGAATTTCAGAGGATTTGATTTTGTCAGCTCTTTGAGGAAAACATCTCTGTAGATATCTTCAAGTTCAAGGTCATCCAAAAGCTTACTCAGTTGTCTCTCAACTCTCTGCTCATCAGGAGAAACATATTGGAGCATCTCAAAAAACATGTCGGCCTGGGCAAGTACCTCGCCGCCTTCTCCAAATACTCTCAAAGCCCCAAGATGCTTATAAAGTTTTGCTCTTACCTTATCCCTTGTCGCTTCGGAACATTTCTTTTTCAGTTGTTCTTCCAGGAGCTCATCTGTCTGACTTGTGTCATTTTTAACCTGCTCTAACATTGCTTTGAACTGATCATTACTTTGAGTCGTAATCATCAGCTGCATAGCTGAGTAACGATAAATATTCCCTGATTCTTCAGAAAGATTCAGCGTCCTGAAAATCTGCTCACGTCTTGTTTTATATCCATTGATTGAATTAACATTTTCACGCTTGTAGAGATCACAGATTCCATTTACCTTTCTTACAAATTCCTCCGGCTTTAAAAAGAAATCCGCATCCTCTGTTTCGGAATTAATATGCTCACTGAGTGCATCTCTAATCCATGGCATACCTAAGGTAATGTCTTTTCTCCTGTCAAGGATCATTGGAAAAGCAATTCTGTTAGCAAGAAGGCGATTGTTCTTATCCTCCAGAAACGCAATAAAATCATTCTTGTCATCCTTGGTAGTAAGCTTTTTACCCTCTACAATCTTTGTAAGATATGTGCTATAGTCATTCAGCGCCCATTTATCCAGGGACTTTTCAAGTTCCTTCGGTGACAGATTTTCCTTAAGGGTACCCGTCTCAAGGAGCTTATTGACGTCAGCTGCAAATTTATTAGCTTCATAAGCCTTTTCAGCTTCCTCAATCTGTTCATCTGTATAGTTCTTGCTCTTATAATCGAGCATGCGAGCTTCTTTTTCGTTG
>JAEEGL013852751.1_pt1 | contig 10921 bp, 9 predicted proteins | sample 9134231 | NCBI WGS metagenome assembly JAEEGL01 (sample SAMN16246548, study PRJNA631951) | gut metagenome | biome: gut microbiome; feature: rumen; material: fiber-attached | host: Bos | place: Iran: Karaj | collected 2018-10 | reverse complement strand
GTCTCGTTATCTAACAGGCACACAAGGGGTTGCGCCAGCTGATGGATGGGATCCTTTAGCATGGATGGTTGAACAGTGCCACAAACGCAATATGGAGTGTCATGCGTGGATCAATCCTTATCGTGCCAAAATGAAAGGCACCAAAGAACTGGCGCCGAACCATCCCGTGATACGCTATCCCAGACGGATATTTGAGTACGACGGTCTATACATTTTTAACCCTGCACTCAAGGAGAATCGCACCTACACTTGCATGGTGGTGGAAGACATTCTTACTCACTACGATGTGGACGGCATTCACATGGATGACTATTTCTACCCATATCCTGTAGCAGGACTTGCAATGCCTGATAGACCTTATTTTGAGGCAGATCCACGAGGTTTCAGCAACATCGAAGATTGGCGACGCGACAATGTGAGCCAACTCATCCGAGACCTTCATTATTTGGTTCGTTCCGTCAAACCTTGGTGCAAATTCGGTATTTCTCCATTCGGTATCTACCGCAACAGCCCCACTGGCAAAAATAACAAGTCTGGAAGTGCGACCAATGGTACACAAAACTACGATGACCTCTATGCAGACATTGTCTATTGGACAAAACAAGGCTGGGTTGACTACAATATTCCTCAAATCTATTGGAATATCGGTACAAAGGCAGCAGACTACGAAGTGCTCCTTCATTGGTGGAACGACTATTGCGGTCAACGTCCGCTCTTCATCGGGCAAGACGTAGAACGCACCGTCAAAGGCGTGGATCCACACAATCCGAACTCACACCAGATGCACGCCAAGTATAATTTACAGCGTTCCCTTCCCAACATTCAGGGTTCCTGCCAATGGTATGCAGCAGCTGTAGTGAACAATCCAGGCAACTACCGCAGTGTACTTCAACAAACTTACCATTCTACACCAGCCTTGCAACCTCTCATGCCGTTCATCGACAACAAAGCACCCGAAAAGCCTCGTAAGGTACAAATAGATTCCAATCATCCCCAAAGTGCTGTCCTTTTATGGGAGGCACCCAAAGCTAAAAAGGTGATGGACAAAGCACGCCAATTCGTCGTCTATCAATTCCAGAAAAAAGAGAAGATAGACCTTGACAAAGCTGACCACATTATCGCCATCACCCCAAACGCCTTCCTCGAACTATCCTCGCCCAAACGGGGCACCACCTACGTGGTCACGGCACTCGACCGCCTACACAACGAATCAAAACCGACCAAGATAAAGGTAAAATAGTATTCCAAGCATGGCCGAGAAAACAAAAAGAACATTTTGTTTTGCCAACCACTAAATTTTCCATACCTTTGCACTCGATTTGCCAATCAATGCAAACCCTTATACACATTATTTACAAATAGCATGAAACAAAAAACAAAGCTGTCGCTCGACGACCTCAACAAAAGCAACGTATGGACGGTTACGTCCAACGAGCTGAGCCAAATGATTATCGATGCTAAGAAAAAGCGCGATGAATTTGCCGAGAACGAGAAACACTTCACGAATATCATCAAGACAGTATTCGACATCCAGTACTTGAAACGTGAAGACACTGAACAGGTGAATAAATTGGAACGCATTGGATATGAGGTCTTTTCCACACCCGATGAAAACGGAAACAACGCCATTGCTATCCGCAAACACCCCATCAAGAAAGTGACAGACTTAACCTTGGAGAACATCCAACATTTGGAACCTTGGGAAGTGCTGGAGCTTATCAATCACAATATGGGCACTGGATGGAAAGGACTGCCTCTGGCCATCCAAGACATCATCGAATCAGCATTTTTTGTAGATTGCACCATCATGCCCATCAAGACTATGCGGAAAGAAGGTGGTATTATTGACCGTCGAAAAGAGGATGGCTATGAGGTGCTGGAAATAGAACGAGGCACATGGCTCGAAGGAATTTTCATGAAACCAAAGCCTAAAGTGGAAAAAATCCACATCGACTATAGCATTGAGGATGAAGAAGACGGACGACGTAAACGGAGAAAACGTTCACATGATGACGATGATGAGGATAAGGATTTTGAAGACGATGACTTGGATTTGGAAGAAGAGGATGAGGATTTGGACGATGAAGAGTTGAAAAAGCTAGATGGTGAAGACGATGAGGAAATTGAAGATGAAGAGCCAGATGAGAACAATCTGCAAATCGAAGATATTGATGAACTTGACATCGCCGACGACGAAGAATAAAGTCTGAAAAAAGATGCGCTTTCGTGCTACCGAAGCGCATCTTTTATTGTTTCCTCTATTAGCCACATGGCGTATGCCCGTTGCAGCTCATTTCTTCACGAGGGCATGACATATCTCGAAACGAGCGTATGTATCATTTCATGCTCTTTGTGGGCGATTCGTCCATTCGGGCAAACACGCCATCCCTTTTACAGCAGCCGACTCAGTCCTTATAATAATCAATGTTTTCTTTGGTTAGCAACTCGATAGAGACATAGTGGTCGCGAGGAAGCTGCATCTTCAGCACACAGGAGTTGAACATGGCGCGGAAACAGTTGAGGCCTTGTGACTGGGGGTGCTGCGCAATCAAGAAGTCGGCAGAACCGTTCTTGATGCACTCCACGTTGGCATCCACCGCGTCGTAACCCAACAAGGTGACATGGGGATGGTCGGGCATCTCTGTCTGAAGAAAATCTGCAATGATATGGATAGAAGAGTTAAAGCAAAGGGCATGACGGATATTGGGATTCTGAGTGAAAAACTCACGCATGATTTCCTTCATTCCTTGTTTGTCATAAACATAGAGGTTGACATCGACAATCTCAATCTTCGGACAATGCTCTTCCATGTATTTTCTAAAGCCAACCTCTCGATCCATCTGCTGTCGGCTGGCCACACGTCCTTCACCCATTACTTTGAAAAGGGCTATCTGCTGGGTTTTGGCATCGGTGGCCAACGACATGATATGTCCCGAAAAGGCACCACTACGTAAGGAGTCCTGCCCATAGAAGATGCGATGGTTGAATTCTGGCCAATTGGAATCGAGCAAAGCGTAGGGGATGCCTCGTTCATCCAATTGAGCAGTAAACTTGGCCATGATATTGTAATTGAAGATGGGGCCAATAATCACCGTATCGGGATTGGCATCCAGCAAGCTTTGGCACTCCAGCTTAAAGGATTCGGTGTTGAAGGGGTCGTAGCGGAACACCTTAAACGAAATCTTAAAGTCATTGAAACGACGTACCCCATCCACAAGTCCATTCTCCACTCGTGCCCAATAGCTGTCCACTTCGTGCATGGGCAAAATGGCTGCAAACTGATGTACGCTGTGGGAAGCCAGTGCCGAAGCATAATGGTTGGGGGTGAAATTGATTTCATCGAGCACCTTCTGTACTCGTTCGAGGCTGATGGGCGACACATTACCGCGCCCGTGAATAATGCGATCGACGGTTCCGACCGACACACCAGCCCTTTCCGCAATATCCTTAATGCGAATCTTGGAATAAAATTCCATACCTTATTTTACCTTAACAATACTTTTTGAATCCTAAATCTCTTGGCTATGAGCATGACAAGCTCGCCGGAAAAATGTATGCAAAGGTAAGGCTTTTTTGCCACATAAAAATATAAAATAGACGAAATTTCACTTCTACGACATTTTTTGTAAAAGAAAAGATTCATTTCTCGCAAAAAAGAATTACCTTTGTACCTAAATTTCAACCACTATTAATCTATTATGGCGAAAATTGTAACTATGGGCGAAATCATGCTTCGCCTTTCACCTGAAGGAAACTACCGTTTCGTTCAGGCAGAGAAATTCAACATCATTCCAGGTGGCGGCGAAGCCAACGTGGGCATCAGCTTGGCCAACTACGGACACGAAAGCGTGTTTGTGAGCAAATTGCCGAAGCACGAAATTGGGCAGATTGCTGTCAATGCTCTCCGCAAGTTTGGCGTAAACACCGACTTCATTGCACGTGGTGGCAACCGCGTGGGTCTTTACTATGCAGAGACAGGTGCCAGCATGAGACCGTCGAAAGTCATCTACGACCGTGCCAACTCTGCTATTGCTGAGGCAAAACCAGAAGATTTCGATTTTGACAAGATATTCGAGGGTGCCGACTGGTTCCATTGGTCGGGCATCACACCTGCTATCAGCGATGATTCGGCTGAGTGTCTGAGACAAGCATGTATCGCTGCCAAGAAGCATGGCGTGACCGTATCGTGCGACTTGAATTTCCGCAAGAAGCTTTGGACGAGCGAGAAGGCCATCAGCATCATGCGCCCACTCATGCAGTATGTGGACGTGTGCATCGGCAACGAAGAGGACGCAGAACTGTGTCTCGGTTTCAAGCCCGATGCTGACGTTGAGGCTGGTGTGACGGATGCAGCTGGCTATGAAGGAATCTTCAAGGCTATGGCACAAGAGTTCGGCTTCAAGTATGTGGTATCGACTCTCCGCGAGAGCTTCTCAGCCACCCACAACGGATGGAAGGCACTCATCTATGACGGTAAGGAGTTCTACCAAAGCAAGCGCTACGACATCAACCCCATCATCGACCGTGTGGGCGGTGGCGACTCGTTCTCGGGCGGCCTCATCCACGGCCTGCTCACCAAGCCGACCCAAGGCGAGGCTCTGGAGTTTGCAGTAGCTGCATCGGCTCTGAAGCACACCATTCCAGGTGATTTCAATCATGTTTCAATAGAAGAAGTAGAAGCACTGGCTGGCGGCAATGCCAATGGCCGTGTACAACGATAACGATATGGCAAAATTCGATAAACTTGCCGTTATGGCAAAAATCGGTGAGACAGGCATGGTGCCTGTGTTCTACCACAAGGATGCAGAAGTCGCAAAGAAGGTCATCAAGGCCTGCTACGATGGTGGTGTCCGCGCGTTTGAATTTACGAATCGTGGTGACTTTGCCCACGAGGTCTTCGCCGAGTGTGTAAAGTTTGCGGCTACAGAATGTCCCGAACTGGCACTGGGTGTAGGTTCGGTAGTTGACGCCCCCACAGCAGCCCTCTACATCCAGTTAGGTGCATGTTTCGTTGTGGGTCCTCTCTTCAACCCCGAGATAGCTCCTGTGTGCAACCGTCGCCTCATTCCCTACTGCCCAGGTTGTGGTTCGGTCAGCGAGGTAGGCAAGGCTCAGGAACTGGGCTGCGATCTCACGAAGCTCTTCCCTGGCGACGTGTATGGCCCAGCTATGGTGAAGAACCTCAAGGCTCCGATGCCATGGTCGAAAATCATGGTGACGGGCGGTGTGGCTCCCACCGAGGAAAACCTCACAGCGTGGTTCAAAGCAGGAGTTTATTGTGTAGGCATGGGTTCCAAGCTCTTTCCCAGCGACAAGGTGAAGGAAGGTGACTGGCAATACGTGACCGACAAGTGCAAGGAAGCTCTTGACTATGTGAAAGCGGCACGTGAAGCAATCAGTAAAAAGTAATTCATTAACAATTAACTAAAATCCATAAACCAATGACAATTTCTAATTTGCAGAAAGCTCGTGCTGCTTATCAGCCCAAGCTTCCCAAGGCACTCCAAGGCCCAGTAAAGGCCGTAGAAGGTGCCGCTACTCAGTCTGTGGGCAATCAGGCTGAAATCAAGGAACTCTTCCCCAACACGTATGGTATGCCTGTCATCACGTTCGAACCAGGCGAACCCATTGAGTTGCCTCCATTCAATGTCGGCATCATCCTCTCAGGTGGTCAGGCTCCTGGTGGTCACAACGTGATCTCGGGTCTCTTCGACGGTGTAAAGTCGCTCAACCCAGCTAACAAGCTTTACGGCTTCATCCTCGGTCCTGGCGGTCTCGTTGACCACAACTACATGGAAATCACTCCCGAACTGATGGATCAGTATCGCAACACTGGTGGCTTCGACATCATTGGTTCTGGCCGTACCAAGCTGGAGGAAGAAGACCAGTTTGAGAAAGGCATCCAGATTCTCCGTGAACTTGGCATCAAGGCACTCGTTATCATCGGTGGTGACGACTCCAACACCAACGCTTGTGTGCTGGCTGAGTACTATGCAGCTAAGAAGTATGGTGTGCAGGTGATTGGCTGTCCTAAGACCATCGACGGCGACCTGAAGAACGAGCAGATTGAGACTTCCTTCGGCTTCGACACCGCTTGCAAGACTTACTCAGAGATGATTGGTAACATCCAACGCGACTGCAACTCTTCTCGCAAATACTGGCACTTCATCAAGCTGATGGGTCGTTCAGCTTCCCACATCGCGCTGGAGTGCGCCTTGCAGTGTCAGCCTAACGTCTGCCTCATCAGCGAGGAAGTGGAGGCTAAGGCTATGTCGCTCGACGATGTGGTGACCTACATCGCACAAGCTGTAGCTGATCGTGCAGCCGAGGGCAACAACTTCGGTACCGTACTCATTCCAGAAGGCATCATCGAGTTCATCCCTGCCATCAAGAAACTCATTGCAGAGCTGAACGACGTGCTGGCTATGCCAGAGGCTCAGAGCATCACCAGTGCCAACGAGCAGATTGAGTTCGTGAAGGGTCACCTCTCATACGAGAACCTCGCCGTGTTCAAGTCGCTTCCATCAGACGTAGCTGCTCAGTTAGCTCTCGACCGCGACCCACACGGAAACGTACAGGTTTCGCTTATCGAGACAGAGAAGCTGCTCTCTCGCATGGTGGCAGACAAGCTCGCTGTGTGGAAGCGTTCAGGCAAGTATGTCGGCAAGTTCGGCAGCCAGCACCACTTCTTCGGTTACGAAGGTCGCTGTGCCGCTCCATCAAACTACGATGCTGACTACTGCTACTCGCTCGGCTACAATGCTTCTCGCCTGATTGCCAACGGTAAGACTGGCTATATGTCCATCATCAAGAACACGACAGCTCCTGCTGCAGAGTGGGTAGCTGGTGGTGTGCCAATCACTATGATGATGAACCTTGAGAAGCGTAACGGCAAGATGAAGCCCGTTATCCGTAAGGCGCTCGTTGAACTGGACGGTGCTCCATTCAAGTTCTTCGCTGCTCAGCGCGAGCAATGGGCTAAGGAGACAGCCTACGTTTACCCAGGTCCTATCCAGTACTGGGGACCATCAGAGGTTTGCGACCAGACAACGAAGACGCTGCAACTGGAGCAGGCTAAATAATGCCCACAAAACGTAAGACAAAAAGAAAGAAGAAAGGCACACGACGGAATCCGCTCCGCCGTGTGCCTTCCTATATTTTATGGGCAACGTTGGCTTTCATCGTTGTCATCTACATCACCTTCTTCTATAAGACCTTCGTTGGCCCTTACTCATTCCGTTGGAAAGCCCTCTATGGCAACGTCACCTACCCCAAAGGAGAGGTGAGAGGGTTGGACATCTCCCATTACCAGGGCGACATCAACTGGAACAAATTGAGAAATGCCAACATCCAAGGTGCTCCCGTCTCTTTCGTCTTCGTCAAAGCGACACAAGGCACCGACATCTGGGACGAAAACTTCAACCAGAACTTCTACAACGCCAAGAAAAACGACATTATCCGTGGTGCCTACCACTACTTTAGTCCCTTCACATCAGGAAAGGCACAAGCCAAGTTTTTCTGCAAGGTTGTCCAGCTCGACGAGAAAGACCTTCCACCCGTGCTCGATGTGGAAGAAACGGGAAACTACACTACCCCACAGCTACAACGCGAAGTGCTCAACTGGATGAAAGTTGTCGAGAAGCATTATGGTGTCACCCCTATTCTCTATACGGGCTACAAGTTCAAGACCACCTACCTCAACACCCCCGACTTCGACCGATACCCCTATTGGATTGCCCACTACTACGTTGATTCCCTCGAATACAAAGGTGAATGGGCATTCTGGCAACACACCGATGTAGGCAAGGTGGACGGCATCCGTGGAGATGTTGACATTAACCTCTTCCACGGTGACTTCCAAGACCTCATGGACTTAACCATCAAATCCGAAGACTAATCCCCCTATCTTTTCCCCACTCATCCCCCGTCCAGTACGTGATGGCACCGCCATCACCTCCCCAAAACCCTCTCCCCATGCAATACCTCTTCATCGACATCACCATCTCCCCCTACGCCGAAACCACCAGCGACATCCTCACAGCCTTGCTCAGCAATATCGGCTTCGACTCTTTCGAACTTACCGACACAGGACTCAAGGCATACATTCCAGAGGAAGACTTCAACGAGGAAGACCTTCGCGGCACCCTCGACAGCCTTAGCCTCCCCGACACCCAGATTTCCTATACCCTCCACACCTTGGAGAACAAAGACTGGAACACGGAATGGGAGCAGAACAGCTTCGACCCCATCTTAGAACGTGAATTCGGCATCCGACTCAACCCACGCATGGCCTTTGGTTCTGGTTCCCACGACACCACCCACCAACTGACCTCACTCCTGTTCTCTGACGACTTTAGCGGTCAGCGCACCCTCGATATGGGCACAGGCACAGGAGTCCTTGCCATCGCCATGGCCATGCGAGGCGCACGAGAAGTCGTCGCCATCGACATCGACGAGTTTAGCGTAGAAAACGCCCAAGAAAATTTCGCCCTTAATAATATAAATAATGTGTCCGTCCTTCTCGGCGACGCATCTGCCATCGAAGGCGAATTTCAGACCATCGTGGCCAACATCCACAAGAACATCCTCATTTCCGACATGCCCATCTACGTTGAGCATCTCGCACCTCACGGCACACTCATCCTGTCAGGCTTCTTCACCGATGACGTGCCCGACATGAAGAAAGCAGCACTCGCCAACCATCTTTCCATCGTTCGGACAGTCGAACAGAACAGCTGGACGGTCATGGTGCTTCAAAAGAACTAAAACCCCTATCAACTAATTAACTAAACAAAAACAAAACATGAAGAAATTATTCACCATCCTTTGCGCCACACTCGCCCTAAGTGCAGCAGCGCAAGACAGCGCACAAACACAACGTCGCCCGCGTTTCCACTTCGACACCGAACACCCCGATGTCCACGACCCCGTCATGGCGCGAGGCGAAGACGGACGTTACTACATCTTCTCCACAGGCATGGGCGTAGGTTGCATCTCGTCAGCCGACCTCAAGACTTGGCAACCAGAGAAGTCTGTCCTCTCCCCTATTCCCCAATGGGCTATCGACTCCATCCGTGGCTATCGTGGCCACACATGGGCACCCGACATCAGCCACCACAATGGTCGTTGGCTCCTCTACTACTCCTGCTCAACCTTCGGTAAAAACGGCTCAGCCATCGGACTTGCTACCAACAAGACGCTCGACCCCTCATCTCCTGATTTCCAGTGGGAAGACCAAGGTTCCGTCATCGTCTCCCATCAGCACCAAGACCCCTACAACTGCATCGACCCCAACCTTATCGTTGACGAGAAAGGAACACCTTGGCTCACCTTCGGCTCCTTCTGGGATGGCATCCAAATCGTCCGTCTGAAGAAAGACTTCAAGACCCTCGACGGAAAACCCAAGACCATCTCACGTCGTGTGGGCAGAAAGGTAACACTTGCCGAAATCGACAACATCGAGCACTATACCATCGAAGGTAACGACACCATCGAGGCGGGCGACAACGCCGTCGAAGCCCCCTTCATCATCAAAAACGGCAAGTACTACTACCTCTTTGTCAGCTTCGACTACTGTTGCCGCGGCGAACGCAGCACTTACCGCACCGTTGTGGGTCGCAGCAAGAAAGTGACTGGTCCTTACGTCGATAGCAAAGGCCAACCCATGGAAAAAGGTGGTGGCGACACGCTCATCGGTCCTAACAGCGAGTTCTTCGGAGTGGGACACAACTCCGCCTACCAATTCGATAGCCAGTGGTACTTCCTCAGCCACGCCTACGAGAAAGCCCGCAATGGCCAAGCCAAGATTTTCCTCCGCAAGATGAACTTCAACAAGGACGGTTGGCCTGTCCTCGAATCGGCACAATAATTCCCTCCTTTTACCCACTTCTTGTACCCTAAAAACGGTGTGAGTCACACCGAGGGTACCGGTCTGAGTCACACCGCCACCCTCGGTGTGACTCAGACCGCTTTTGAGGTGACGAGCGCAACCCTACAGAACAGACGTTTTGAGTGTTCCAAGCATGAAGGGTGAAGGCGAGACGACAGAATGCTTCAGGGGGTTCAAACGCGAGGAAAAAGGCTGAAAAACATCAAGAAAAGGAATGTTTCGTAAGAAAAACGTCCAAGACAAGGCCAAAAGGAAAAATAATTGCGAGTTTTTTTGTATAGTCAACAGAAAATCACTAACTTTGCAGCCGTTTTGTGGTAAAATGTCCCAGACAGGAAATTTAGATTTTATCAACATAATGTCTAACTTTATTAATTAAACACATTTTTTATTATTTATGGAAACTAAAGACATTAAACCGCTGGAAGGTTTCGATTGGGAAGCATTCGAGAACGACGGCGTGAGCGCTGCCGACAAGGCCGCTCAGAAAGCTGCCTATGAAGGCACTCTCAACAACGTGAACGACAACGAGGTAGTGGACGGTACCGTCACTGCACTCAACGACCGCGAGGTGGTGGTGAACATCGGCTACAAGAGCGAGGGCATCATCCCACGTAGTGAGTTCCGTTATGCTCCCGACCTCAAGGTGGGCGACTCAGTAGAAGTGTACATCGAAAATCAAGAAGACAAGAAGGGTCAGCTGGTGCTCTCTCACAAGAAAGCTCGTCAGAGCCGTTCTTGGGACCGCGTGAATGCCGCTCTCGCCAACGACGAAATCGTGAATGGTTTCGTTAAGTGCCGCACGAAGGGTGGTATGATTGTTGATGTATTCGGTACTGAAGCATTCCTCCCAGGTTCACAGATTGACGTTAAGCCTATCCGCGACTACGATACATTTGTGGGCAAGACCATGGAATTCAAGATTGTGAAAATCAATCAGGAGTTCCGCAACGTGGTGGTTAGCCACAAGGCTCTCATCGAGGCTGAACTCGAAGCTCAGAAGAAGGAAATCATCTCTAAGCTGGAGAAGGG
>JAEEGL012446924.1_pt1 | contig 10921 bp, 9 predicted proteins | sample 9134231 | NCBI WGS metagenome assembly JAEEGL01 (sample SAMN16246548, study PRJNA631951) | gut metagenome | biome: gut microbiome; feature: rumen; material: fiber-attached | host: Bos | place: Iran: Karaj | collected 2018-10 | reverse complement strand
GGAGGAAGACGGCGGTTTCGCTCAGCAGGGAAACGCCCTCCTCCGGCGCTTTATCCTTGACCGCGTCCAGCAGGAAACGCGAAAGCCGCTTCAATTCCAGCGCTTCCGGCATGCTGCTGCCAAGCAGGCCGGGCAGGCCGTTCATGGCGTCGTTCCAGCCCGGCTTGCCGCCGTCCATTTCAACGCCCAAGCGTTCGCAGTCCAGCAGGGCGAATTTATTCACCGCCAAGGTGAGCATTTTTTCAAACAGCGTGGAAAAAACGGTTTCCCCCGCCCGATTTTTCATCCAATTGGTGCCCTTGGGATCAAAGCCGGGCCGCGCAAGCTTTTCTTCGCTTGCGCGCACGGCCCCGTACTGCCGCACTTTGCCGTTTTGCAGCGCGTAGGTTTCCCTGCGGGGGCGCACCGCCGCCGGGCTGTCGTAGTATCTGTACACCGGACGGCCAAACAGCAATTCTTCCCTGTTTTCGGGCCAAACGGACAGATAATCCTCCACCAGATCCAGGTTATAATCCCAATGATCGCTCCAATAGCCCTCGCCAAAGCCCGCTTCAAAGCGCTGATCGCAAAGGGATACCAGGGCCAGCACGAAGCGCTGAGGATCGCCCTTCAGGGCCAAATGCTCCTCAAACAGGGCGTTGGTAATCTGCCCCGGGGTAAAGGGCCGGGAAATCAGCTTTTTGATGCGCTGCGCGCCAGCATCCAGATACGCATGCAGCACAGCGTCCGCTTCCTTTTCCTTTTCAGGGGGCAAAAGAAAGGTGCTGGGCCGGATTTCCAGGGGGTTGTAGCCGTCGATCTGGATGAGGCTGTAGAAATTCACGATGTTGTAATCCCCGATTTCGGGGTGTACGGAGCAATCCATGCGCCGGTTCTGGCACACATCCCGGTAATTGCCGTTGCCCTGGGAAAAATACTCCCCGGCGATGGAAAAGAAATTGTAGTCCCGTTCGGGGTCGCCATGCTTGCGGCTGAACAGATGCAGCACGCGCCGTTCCTCCCCTTCCCCGATCACGAAGGGATAGCCGCCCCGGAGGAAATTATCCATATAGCATTGCTGAATGTAGGCGTCCAGCGCTTTGTCGGCGGTGACGGTTTTTACATCCGCCGTGAGCGCGTCCGCCGCTTCCCGGGCCTCCCGAAGCTTTCTTTCCGCATAGCCCGGGGCCCGGAAGGCCGCTGTTTTTTCATTTAAGAATTCTTCCGTTACGGCATAGCCCATATAGGCGGTAAAGGCGAGGGCTTCGCCGTTTTTCAGCTCCTGTGAAATCGGCGCGAAGGCGCAGGGCACCTTGTTATAAACCACCTGATCCTTGTTCAGCACGGCTTCCAGGCCGCCATGACGGAAAAGCAGCGGATCCATCATGGATTGATCGAAGCCGAACACCGCCGCCTTATCGTACACAATGGGCAGCAATTGCCCATCCTGTACGGCGGCATAAAACCAGCCGCCGGTGATTTCCTTCACTTCGGCGGTATCGTCGCCCGAGGCGCGCATTTTATAAATCGGCGCGCCGTTTTCCTGGTTGCGGATATCCGTCCAGCTTTTGAACAGATTGGACATTTCCTTGTACATGCCGTTTTGGATGCCATAGGGGATCACCTGGGGCATGCCGTCCAGCATTTCCAGACGCAGGGTTTTTCCCGTTCTGTTTTCCAGCCGCACCGACCGGACTACGGCCCCGATATTTTCATTGGGCAGGATGAAATAAGTAACAGTCATGGAAAGGCCGCCGCGCTCTTCCCGGATGGTGAGCGCGTTCTTTTCAATTTCCATCACCCGTTCCGCGTCCTCGTCCGCGCGGAAAAAAGGCTCGTAATACTCCCCGTCGATCCGCAGGAAGGTGCGGAAGGAACGCAGCTGCGTGTTTTCATAGCCCGTGTTGGCGGGGAAAAATTCCATCATGGCGTTGGCCTTGCTGTGAATGCCGAAGCTGCACATAGCCTGGCCCCGATTGGTGTAAAACGACCACATGGGAATGCCCGTCACCCCGGCCAGACCGGGAAGAAAGCTGGAAAAGGGCGGCTTTTTCGCGTAGTCCCGAATGATAAAGGTGTTTCCGCGCAGTTCATATGGCTGCATTTTGCGCTCCCCCGCTTTCCTCAGCGCTTGATATCGTAGCTCATGTTCATCAGGTTCCGAATGGTGTTCACATCGTCGGTGATGTTGGCGTCCCCGTGGATGGTGTGCTTGATCACGGAGGAGGCCACCGCGAAATTCAGCATATCCATAGGCTTGTAATCATGCAGCATGGCGTAAATGAGGCCGCTGGCGAAGGCGTCGCCGCCGCCCACCCGATCCAGGATGGTGAAGGTGAACAGCTTGCTTTCAAAGGTGTGGCCTTCATACCACATGAACGCCTTCAGGCTGTTTTCAGAGCCGGAATGGGCATAGCGCACGTGGCGGGCGATGCATTTCAGATTGGGCCAGCGCTCCACGAACGCCTGGAAGATTTCATCCTGCTGCTCGTAGGCGGGCTGCAGGGGCACGCCATCCTTTTTATCGCCCTTGCTGTGGTCGTTTTCGTCCTTCCACAGGTGATAGGGCTCGATGCCCATCAGCACATCCACATAGGGCAGGCATTCGGTGCAAAAATCCCGGGCTTCCTCCCACGTCCACAGGGTGGAACGGAAATTCCCGTCAAAGGACACCGTAAGCCCCAGTTCCTTGGCGGCCTTGAGCATATCCATGATCAATTGGCGGCAGTTGGGCCCCAGGGCGGGGGTGATGCCGGAGAGGTGCAGCCAGTCAAAATCCTGGAGCAGGGCCTTGAGATCGTAGCCCGTAAAATCGTACTCCGTCAGGGCGGAATGCTTGCGGTCATAAATCACCTTGCTGGTGCGCACGCCAAAGCCCGTTTCCAGGTAATAGGTGCCCAGCCGGTGGGTGGGCGTTTGCTCCGGGGTGGAAAGGATCACCGGGGTGCAGTGCACATCGCTGCTTCTGAGCGCCCGGATGGCGCTTTTGCCCAGGGAATTATCCGGCACCACGGTGAAAAAGGTGCTGTCCACCCCCAGGCTGGCCAGGGCCAGGGCGATGTTGGCCTCGCTGCCGCCGTAGGAAGCTTCAAAGGAGCTGGTCATGCGGATTTTTTCATAGTTCGGCGGGGTCAGACGCAGCATGATCTCACCCATGGTGATGAATTTATGCCCGGTGTCCTGATTCTTCAAAAGCGGATTTCCGTGAATCATTCTGATCCTCTCCTGTTCGGTATATAATGATATAATTTCGGTCTGCGTCAATTATTGCATAATCAGTGGCTTCCGTCAAGCCGAAGTTTGCGCGGCCGCATCAATAAATGGTGCGGATTTCCTTGCATCCCACCCGGCGGCAGAATTCCTCCAGGCCCTGGGAATCCACCAGCATATAATCGTGAAATTTCCCGGTGGCTTTATCGATAAAGCCCACGGTCATTTCCCCGGTGCAGATGCTTTTTCGCACCGCGGGCTCCTGGATTTGAGGATCATACGGGATGGATGGTTCCTGTTTTTTTCTGAACAGCGGCATACTTTTTCGCCTCCTGATCACAGATTGGGTTCACGTCTTAAGCGTTCGGTCAGCCTTTCCAGGCGCAGATCGGGCCATTCGATCACTTCTATTTCCAGCTCCGCGGCCCGGCGGCGCATAACGGCGCGGTTTTTGCCCGCCTGGGCGGAGGTGACGATCACTGCCCGGGAGCCCTTTCCCCCGAAGCGATCCCGCAGGATAGCCAGTTCATTCAGGGCTTCCGTTTTGATTTCGCAGGTTTTGCAGCTGATGAACACCGGCTGCACGCCCCGCACGGCCACCACGTCGATTTCATTGGTCACCGCGTCCCGCTTTTTTTCGCCGCCCTGCCAGTTGACCACCGCGCTGAGCACCACATCGTCAAAGCAGCCCGCCTCCAGGCACGCCCGGTACACCTGCAATTCCAGCACCGAGCCCATATCCCGCAGCCAGAAGCGCACCATTTCATCCGGGAAGCGGAAGGACACCCTCTCCGCCTCCAGGCTCAATTCCCGGATGAGCCCTTTTTCCGCCAGCGCCCGCAGCAGCCCTTCATCCAGCGTGACCCGGCCATTGTCCGCCTTGCCGCTGCGGCTGCCCGCCGCCCGCAGCTCCGGATCGGCGGAGGAGGAAATTTTCTGGATGTAGCTCACCTGGCGGTTCCAAATGCCACGGAACTTGGTGTACACCTCAAACAGGCTGCTCATTTCCGCCAAACGCGGCTTCAGCTTTTCATTGTCCTCCCGGCCGGGCAGCAGCTTTCCCCCGGCCATCAGGAAGCAGGCTTCGGCGTTCAGGCGCACCTGGCAGGGCACATCCCGGGCAAAAGGCGCGTTTTTGATTTCATAAAAGCAGTTTTTCTTCCGGCTGTAGGTGATCACCGGCGTATCGCCGGATACCGCCCCGGCGGCGAACAGCGCCGCGTCCGTGCCGCCGGAAATATCGATCACGCAGTCCTCCCGGGTTTTCAGCAGCCTGCTCAGGCTTTTTTCCACCTTCACCGCGTCCAGCAGGCTGACCGATACGAAGGACAGCTTCACCTGGCACCCCCGCAGCGCGAAATACTCCTCCAGGGACGCCTTCAAATGCCTGTCCTCCGCAATTTCCGGCGGACAGACGAGCACCGTTTCCTCCGGACGGAACACCTCCGTCGCCAGCACGTTTTCGATAGGCCGCTCGTCATACAGCTCAATCAGCGTTTTCACCCACATCACCTGCCCGTTTCTTTTTCCATCGAAATCTTCCCGGAGAGGGCCGCGGCAAAGCGCCTTCCGTCACTCCGCCGCCAGAATATGCAGATTGCGGATCTCGCCGTCCTGAATGCCATCCTGAACGGAATAGGCGTGCTTTTCCAAATCGCCGCAGTCCGCCTGGGTGAGGCCCTGACGCCGCAGCTCCGCGATCACATCCGCGGCCATGCCCTCCATCACATCCTGCTTTTCACGAGCCAGCTCGGCGCTGTTATCGGTGGTGAGCAGATATTCCATCAGCTCCGCCAGCAGCGACAGCCTGGGCAGGGCCCGCATGGCCCTAAAGCTCCATTTATAGTAGGGCATATAAGCGTCGTTCAGCAGAAAAACGGCCCGCATGCCGCTGCGCACAAACTCGGCCACGGCCAGCTGGGCGGCCCCCGTTTCCCCATGGCGCACGCAGCGGGAATAATTGTATTGGCCGGACTGGGCCATGAGCAGCAATTGCGCCGCCAGCTTCTTTTTCCGGATATCCTTTGGGTAATGGGCAAGGCGCTGGCGAATGGCGGTGACTTGGCCCAGGCCGTCAAAGAAAATCTGCCCGTTCACCGCCTCCGCCAGGGCATAATCCGGCAGGGCCAGCCATTGGGAAGGGGACAGATCGCCGTCCGCCGTGCCCGCCTTTTCCAAAAAATATTCCGCCGTGCGCAGCACGCCCCGCCGATTGCCGCCCACCGGGCCCATCAGGCTTTTTTGGCAGCCCATGAATTCCTTTGGCAGCTTGGCATAGGCCCGTTCCAGCAAAAAGGCGTCCCGGCGGCTCACCCGATCCTCCCCAGGCAAAAAGAGGCAGAAGCCCGGTTCAAAATCATGATCCGTGGAAACCTCGTCGTCATATCCGAAGCATTCCGATCCGCTGCCCGTAAGCCCGGCGCACAAAAGCGGCAGTAAATGGGGAAACTGCTCCTGCAGCATGGGCATGCCATAAGCATCAAAATACGCCCTTGCCATTTCAAGCCCCTGCATACAGCGCCTCCGCCTGCTTTTTCATTTGCTCCGCCGCCAGGAAGTAGCCGTAGTATTCAAAGGTGGGCGCGCATTTTTCCAGCACGAAGGCATAGTAGCCATCCCGGGGAAGGTCATCCCTCTCCAGCAGCGCCTGGGCCTGATCCAGCAGCGCGAAAATCTGGCTCTCCCCCCGTTCCATGCCGTCCCTGCCCTCCAGGGCGTTGGCCCGGTTCAGACAAGTGACGGCCTGCTCCAAAGCGCCGTTCGGGGCCTTGCCCATTTCGGAAAACGCCAGATCATACAGCGCCAGGGCTTCATCAAAGCGGCCCAGGGCTGCGCAGGTGAGCCCCATATTATTGTACAGCCCACCCAGCAGGGAAGGGGAAACATCCTTGGCGCGCTCATAAATCCCGCGGGCCTGCTGAAACAGGCGCAAAGCTTCCTCATTTTTCCCAAAGGAATTGTAAGCCGTGGCAATGTTCACGCAGGTGGTACCGTCGGAAATGGAATCCTCCAAATCCAGGGTCCGGAGTAAGGACAGGGCTTCCACCGCGCAATCCTGGGCTTTTTCCTGCTCCCGCGTTTTCCGGTAATGGCCCACCATTTCATTCAGCACCATCAGCTGTCCCCGGAAATCCCTGCCCGCCCGGGCTTCCTCCAGCCAATAGCGCAGCACCCGTTCCACCCCGGCGTAATCCCGGCGGCTCATGCATTCGTTCACCTTGTCCATGATCCGCTGCTGAGGCACGGGCCGAAGGGGCTCCATGTTTTCCATGTCCAGGCCCATATCATCCCGATACCGGCCCGCTTTCTTTTCGTTTTCCACGGGAAGCTCCTTTCATTCTTTCTGCCGAACCATTTTCAGCGCCAGCAGCGCGGCGCCCTGGGCGGCGTTTGCGCGGGGAGCGATCACCCGCAGCGCTGGCAGCGCGTCCAGGATTTTTCTTTCCGTCAGCTCCCGAATGAAGGAAAATCGGTTCAGGATGCTGCCGGTCAGGGCCAGCTCCCCATCCCGCATGCCGGTTTTGCGCCAGGCGGTGAGGGCCAGCTCCGCCAAATCGGCAGCGGCTTTTTCGGCGATGCCTTGGGCCGTTTCATCCTTCCCGGCCAGCGCTTCCGCCAGCAGCGGGGCCAGGGAGGCCACTTCCTTTTTTCCGGTGCCCGGCGCGTACAGCCAGGTGATCACGCCGCCGATATCCTGAACGCCCAAAAAATGAAACACCATTTCCTTTAAGCAGGTTTCCTTTCCTCTTCCATCCACCGCCCGGGCCACGGAGGCCAGAATATCCCGGCCAATGGCATACCCGCTGCCGCCGTCATCGATCAGATAGCCGTAGCCGCCCACCCGGAAGGGATTTCCATGAAGGTCGCGGCCAAAGCAAATAGCGCCCGTGCCCGCGATTAGCACCGCGCCCGGGCCGCGCACCGCCCCGGCCAAAGCGATTTCCTGATCGCCCAATATGCGAAGCGGGCCTTCGTAACCCAGCGCGCGCACAGCGTCCTCCACCAGGGTCACGGCCTTTGCGTTGCTGGCCCCCGCCATGCCGATCACAAGCGCGCCGCAATCTATCAGGCTGCCCGTTTGCTCCGCCATATAAGCCAGGGCGTCACGCACGGAGGCGCGCACGGTAGCTTCGGAAGCCCCGTTGATATTCAGCGGGCCGAAAGCGGATGCGGCCAGCGCTTCCCCCGAATCCCGCATCAGGCAAACCTCGGTTTTGGTTCCGCCCCCATCCCAACCGCACACGTACATGGCGTTTTCCCCCTTTTTCCCGCGTATGCAACGGAAGCGGCAGACCGCCCTTTTTGAGGGACAATCTGCCGCCATCCTGTTGTATGCTTTTGATTACGCACGGATAACCTTTTCCGTTTCCCCGTCAAACAGATACACGTTTTCATAGGGGATCGAGAAGGTGATATCGGCGTCCGTTTCCGGGGTATCGTGGCTGTCCACCTTCAGGATGGCCCGATCCTGACCGGCGGTGACATACACGTTGGTATTGTCGCCCAGCATTTCGGTCAGCTCCACGCCGCAGGTGATCTGATAAGCGTTCTCCTGCGCGCCCAGCTTGATATGCTCGGGTCGGAAGCCAAACACCAATTCTTTTCCTTCGTACTTGGCGATGCCCTGCAGCTTTTTGCCCAGCTCCAGCTTGTTATCGCCAAAGTGGAGCGCGCCGTTTTGCACCTTGCCGCGCAGGAAGTTCATGGGCGGCTCTCCGATAAACCCGGCCACGAACACATTTTCCGGCTCAAAATACAGTTGATAGGGCGTGCCCACCTGCTGCACATAGCCATCCTTCATCACCACGATGCGGTCGGCCAGGGTCATGGCCTCTGTCTGGTCGTGGGTCACGTAAATGGTGGTGGCCCCGGTTTCCTTGTGGATCTGGGCGATTTCATAGCGCATGGTCACGCGCTGCTTGGCGTCCAGGTTGGAAAGGGGCTCGTCCATCAGGAACACGCCCACCTTGCGGATGATGGCCCGCCCGATGGCAACGCGCTGCCGCTGACCGCCGGACAGCGCCCTGGGCAGCCGGTCCAGATAATCCGTCAGACCCAGGATGCGCGCGATATTGTTGACCCTCTCTTCGATGATATCTTCATCCACGCCCTGGAGCGTGAGGCCGAAGGCGATGTTATCGAACACCGTCATCTGCGGGTACAGAGCGTAGCTCTGGAACACCATGGCGATTTCCCGCTCCCGGGGCCCCATTTCGTTGGCCCGCTTGCCGTTGATCAAAAATTCGCCGTTGGAAATCTCCTCCAGGCCTGCGATCATGCGCAGGGTGGTGGATTTCCCGCAGCCGGAGGGGCCGACGAAAACAACAAATTCCCCTTTCTCAATTTCCAGATTGAAATTGTGCACGGCATGGAAGCCGTTGGGGTAAATTTTGTTGATGTTTTTCAGCGTCAGGTATGCCATGGTAATACCTCCTCAAGAACGTTTGCGCATGGACAAAACGGATCAATCTTGGTATAATACAGAAAAAATCACCTGTGATCGGGGGGCTCTGCCATGAATGACATCGTTTACGCGGCCTTGCTGACCGCTTCCCACGGGAGCCAGCCGCTGATCCACGATCAGTGGGAATTCGCCTTTTGCCTGTCGGGCGGCGGAGAATACGCGCTGGGCGGCCAAATACTGGCTTTGGGGAAGGGCGATATGGTGGCTGTTCCTCCCCTGACGCCCCATTCCAGCCTGACCGATAAGGGCGCCAGAATCATCCAGGTCTTCATGAACCAGCCCACGCTCCGGATCAAAGAGCCCTGCGTGGTTCACGGCGACGGCAGCCCCCATCTGCAGGCCGCGTTTGAAGGAGCGCTTTACCATTACCATTCCGGGCATCCTGCAAACACGCATCTGCTGAACGCTTACGGCGCGCTGATCGTGTGCTATCTGGCGGCTTACCACAGCGGACAAAGCATTTCCCCCGTGGTGCTGGAAATGGAAGAGGACATCCGCGCCCATTTTGCCGATCCCGCCTACGAGCTGGACGCTTATCTGCATTCCCTGCCCTTCAACTACGATTACCTGCGCAAGCTGTTTCAGCGGGAAATGGGCGTGACCCCCCTGCAATACCTGAACAACCTGCGGCTGTACACGGCGGCGGAAGCGCTGCTGAACACGGAAGGAGCTTCCGGCAGCGTGACGGAAATCGCCCGCATGTGCGGTTTCCGGGAGCCATTGTACTTTTCCCGGATGTTCAAAAAGAAGTACGGGCTTTCCCCCACGCACTACGCCGCGGCCGGAAAGGGCCCTATCCCTGATTCGGGAGAAGCATGATCTCCGTGTAGCACATCAGGAAGGGCGCCGCGCCCTTGGCGTCGTTTTTCACCACGGGTTCGGAAATGTAATAGGCGTAGGTGCCGTCCCGGCGGCGGTTATTCTCCGGCCCCAGCCCGGCCACCAGGCAGATATTGCTTAAGCACAGCTGGCCGTCCGCAAATTCCAGACAGGTGTCCACGATGCCGTCGAAGGTTTTCTTGCCAAGGGCCGCGAATTTTTTGTCCAGCACGCCCAGCCGCGCGCCTTTCAGCATAGCGTAAGCGATCATGCTGCTTCCGCTGCTCTCCTGATAATTGCCTTCCCGGCCCGCCTGATCCACCACCTGGTAATACATGCCCGTATCCGGCGCGGCGAAGGGGGCGATATCCGCCATCAATTGGGCGAAAACAGCCGCTATTTTGTCCCGTTCGGAACCGTTGGGCAAAATCTCCGCAAGGTCGGCCAGGGCGACGGAGAACCAGCCGATGGCCCGCAGCCAGAAGCAGCGGCTCAGTCCCGTTTCCTGATCGCACCAGAAGGCGGTTTTGCTGGCGTCATACCCGTGGTAGTACAGACCCGTCTTTTCATCCCGCATGCGGGCGCGCACGATTTCCACCTGCCGAACGATGTCGGCATAATCGCCGGAGCCGAAGTATTTTTCATACAGGGCGGCGAAGGGCTGCGCCATGTAAACGCCGTCCAGCCATACCTGGTTGGGGTAAATCTGCTTGTGCCAGAAGCTGCCCTCCCAGGTGCGGGGCTGTTCCAGAAGCCGCTGTTTCAAAAAATCGGCGGCTTTTTTGTATTTTTCCTTGCCGGTCTTTTCGTACAGCTCAAACAGCACACGGCCTTCGTTGATGTCGTCCAAAGTATGGGCGTCCGGCTTGTAGCCGCGGATGGAGCCGTCCTCCAGCACAAAGGAATCGATGAAGCTGTCCACAAAACGGAAATACCGGCTTTCTCCGGTGATGCGCGCCATGGATAAAAGCGCGTTCATCATGCACCCGTCCACGTAATTCCAGTTGGCGGGAATCCCGTCCCGCAGCTTTTCCACGTTCCACACGGTGCGTTCCGGGGAGGATTGCTCGATCAGGCTGACCACATAGCGGTCAATATCTTGATAGCGTCCCATGATTTTTGATAAACCCCTCTGCCTTTATGATGGACGGGCGCTGTTTTTGGCGTCCGCCAGGATCCGTTTGAACAATCGCTTCGCGCCGATGAACAGCATATCCCATCCCATGACGAAAAGGCCGAACAGGAGCGGTTCCACCCCCAAAGCCGCCGTTCCTTCCATGTGAGTCATGGCTGCGGCCACAATATTCACCACACGGTAGGTCTGCACCACGCAGAACATCAGCACAAAGGCGTACAGCACATTCAGGGGCAGGGAAACGAATTTTTTCGGAGGAATCATCATCCACCGGTCGTTGGCGTTTTCCGGCTTGGCGATGAAACGGAAAATGT
>JAEEGL012407234.1_pt1 | contig 10921 bp, 13 predicted proteins | sample 9134231 | NCBI WGS metagenome assembly JAEEGL01 (sample SAMN16246548, study PRJNA631951) | gut metagenome | biome: gut microbiome; feature: rumen; material: fiber-attached | host: Bos | place: Iran: Karaj | collected 2018-10 | reverse complement strand
TATGGGTGCATATGCAGTTGAGCTTTTGTGTTCAGGTGCTTCTAACAGAGTTGTTGCACATAAGGATGGCAAGGTAGTGGACTATGATATAGACGAAGCATTGTCTATGACTAAGGATATAGATAACTATATGCTTAAGGTCTGCGAAGTCCTTGCAAAGTAATAGTATGAATAATACCATGAAGATGAGATTATCGGGAAGTGCCCTTAAGACCTTAGCTCTTTTGGCTATGATCATAGATCATACGGCGATTGTTCTCGTATATAGTATGGATTTTGGACTGAAGCCCCTGTGGCATATGGGTTCAAGGACCATAACACTGTATTATATCATGCGTACCATCGGGCGCATAGCATTTCCTATATACTGTTATCTGATAGTGGAGGGATATGTTCATACGAGAGACAGAGCAAAGTACGGACTTAATCTGTTGATGTTCGCGATCATATCGGAGATACCATGGGATATGGCTTTCTCTGGATTCTGGGACAATGAAGCCCAGAACGTGTTCTTCACGCTTTTCCTTGGATATGTGGGAATCTGTGCGTATGATAAGCTGAAGGACAGAAAGCTTCTTAGAGTTGTGGCAGTGCTTGCGCTTCTTGTTGTGGCATGGGCTATAAGGTGTGATTATTCTATAACCGGATATACGCTTATACTTCTTACATATGTCTTGAGAGAGAAGAAGCTTGTGCTCGGAATTACCAGTGCGTGCCTTCTTGGGCGCCTGTGTCCGATTCTGTGTGCTTATGGACTTATAGGTATGTATGATGGAAGCAGAGGATATATAAAGGGCGGATTGAAGTACTTGTTCTATGTGGCTTATCCGCTGCACTTGGCGATATTATTTGTTCTTTCGCTGTATTTGGTGTAGACGGTTCAACGAAAATATGAACTTAAATAGGGGACGATCACAGGTGATGATTACTTGTGGTGTCTCCTATGATTTTTTGCTATAATGATAACAGCTTTTTGCATGAAAGGATGAGATATATGATAACTTCCGTAAAAAACCCTATCGTAACAGAGGTCTTGCAGCTTGCCAAGAAGAAGTCTTATCGTCAGGAACGCGGGCTTTTTGTGGTGGAAGGCGCTAAGATGTTCTTTGAGGTCGAAAAAGGTGACATAGACAGTATATATATGACTAAGGATTTCGCTGATAAGTATAAGGAGCGGCTCACTGGTTATGATTATCAGTTGGTATCAGAGGATGTCCTTGCGAGGATGTCTGATACTGTTACGCCTCAGGGAGTTATAGCCCTTGTTCGTATGAAGAAGTATGATATGGGCGATATAACCGCAGGAGTTCCAAGTATACTTATACTTGACGGCATACAGGACCCCGGTAACATGGGGACTATGCTTAGAAGCTGTGAGGGCGCGGGCTTTGGAGGGCTTCTTATAAGTCCTGATTCAGTGGATATATATAATCCTAAGGTTGTCCGCTCTACTATGGGAGCGATATTCAGAGTGCCTTTTGTAAAAAGCCAGGATCTTATATCTGATATAGAACTGCTTAAATCGAAGGGGATAGCGGTATACAGCGCCTGTCTTGATGACAGCGTTGCCTATACAGACGTGGATTGCACAGTGCCTCTTGCCTATGTGGTTGGCAACGAGAGCAATGGTGTGAGGCCGCAGACCATAGAGGCATCCACAGGCAAGGTGCACATACCGATGAAGGGTCAGGTGGAATCGTTAAATGCTTCGATAGCCGCTACTTTACTGATGTTTGAGGTACTAAGACAAAGGTCTTGACAAAGTTGTGCAAAAAAAGTATAATTAAGTCGATTATTTAAAAAAAGAGGTGATGATTTTGTTGTCACGGCATAAGAAGGTCTATATGACGACCGGATTATCGTTGACACTGATCACGATATTGTTGTTTGTTCCACCATTTATTCGTGGTGGTGAAGCTAAGGCAGATAAGGATGCGAAATCAGTTGTTTCTGATGAACAGTCTGTTACCGTACTTGGAAGCGGAAGCGTTAGTGACACTGATGCGATTAAGAGCGTAGAGCTTGACGTATTGTCAGTAGCTGCACCTCATAGTGAGGAACCTAAGTATTCCTCTACATTTGCAGATACGATAGTATCATACGTGAGTCCTTATGTGTATGTGTATGCATCGGCTGATGAAGAGAGTGAGCCGGTAGGTATACTTAAGCCTATTACGAGCGCGAAGATCGTTCTTAAGGGGGATGATTGGACTAAGGTTGAGTTAGGCGAAGTGACCGGATATGTTAAGAACACAAGCGTGCTTTTTGGGTACGAGGCAGAGACTGTAGCGAAGGAATTCGGAGTTACACTTGGTTATATTAAGGATGCAGACGCGCAGGTATATGATCTTGCGAGCAGTGACGGACAGGTGCTTGGCACTATCCCTGCCGGAGCGAATATATATTGCGTAGGCTATGATGAGAACTATACCAGGGTTTCTTACGAGGACCTCGAAGGCTTTGTTAAGAACGAGCTTATAAGATATGAGTATGCTATAGAGCGTGGCCAGACTATGGAAGAGTATAAGGCTGAAGAGCTTGCGAAGGAACTTGCCGCTCAGGAAGAGGAGCGTCGTAAGGAAGAAGAGAGACTTGCCGAGGAGGCGAGAGAACAGGCTTTGGTTCAGCAGGGACTTGACCGTTATATAGCTACAGAGCAGCGTGAAGCTGTATCCTTAAGTGATGAGGATCTGTGGATGCTTGCGTGCATAGTTAAGTATGAGTCAGGCTGGCAGCCTTATGAGGGTAAGCTTGCTGTAGCGAATGTTGTTCTTAATCGTATGAAGAAGAGCGGACTTAGTATTAGTTCTGTTATATATGCTCCTTATCAGTTTTCTGGCGTTGCTAATCTCGATGGAACTCCTTCAGAGTATTTTTACAATAACTACCTTACGAAGGAACTTTCTTACAGATTGTCAGAGTCGAATGCTGAAGAGTGCATGAGAGCTGCCGTTGAAGCGGCAAGCGGAATCAACAATATCGGAGATTTCAGGTACTTTATAGGAACTGCCTATGCGGATTACGGTTCGTATGCAGACTATAAAACAATTGCAGGTCATGTATTTTATACATATTGAGTGGAGGTGATAGATATGCCTGGTCTGTTGGTATATGTATGGGTGGCTGTAGCCATTATTATGGGTATTCTTGAAGCGATTACGCTCGGACTTACTACTATCTGGTTTATAGGTGGTGCGCTTGTTGCACTTATCGTGGCGATCTGTGGTGGTCCTCTGTGGCTTCAGATAGTATTATTCCTGGTTGTGTCTGTGATACTGCTTATGTTCACAAGACCGATAGTCACCAAGTATTTTAATAAGAGGGTTACGAAGACCAACATAGATGCCGCTATCGGCAAGAAGGTTAAGGTCATCGTACAGATTGACAACGATGAGAATACAGGTTATGTATCTTACAACGGTGTTGAGTGGATGGCAAGGAGCGAAAGCGGAGCTGTCATACCGAAGGACACTATGGTTGAGATAGTAGCTGTTGAGGGAGTCAAGTTAATAGTAAGATAATAAAGGAGATATGAATTATGTTTAATGATGGAATGTTGTTAGCAAGCGGTGAGGTATTCGGTGTACTTATATTCTTTGTGATAGTCATCGTAATTTTACTCATATCATGTATCAAGGTTGTTCCACAGTCAAGAGCCTTCGTTATAGAGCGTATCGGTTCTTACCTTGCAACATGGGATGCTGGTATTCACTGGAAGTGGCCATTTATCGATAACGTAGCTAAGAACGTTAACCTCAAGGAGCAGGTAGTAGACTTCGCTCCACAGCCTGTTATCACTAAGGATAACGTTACCATGAGAATCGATACTGTCGTATTCTTCCAGATAACAGATCCAAGGCTCTTTGCATATGGCGTTGAGAATCCGCTTATGGCTATAGAGAACCTTACAGCGACAACACTTCGTAATATCATAGGTGATCTCGAACTTGATGAGACACTTACATCAAGAGAAGTTATTAACACTAAGATGAGAGTTAACCTTGACGTGGCTACAGATCCATGGGGTATCAAGGTAAACCGTGTAGAGCTTAAGAACATCATGCCACCTGCAGCCATCCAGGATGCGATGGAGAAGCAGATGAAGGCAGAGCGTGAGAGAAGAGAGGCAATCCTTATAGCTGAAGGTCAGAAGAAGTCAACTATTCTTGTTGCCGAAGGTAAGAAGGAATCTGCTATTCTTGAAGCAGAAGCTGAGAAGCAGGCAGCAATCCTTAGAGCTGAAGCTCAGAGAGAAGCTACCATTAAGGAAGCTGAAGGTAGAGCTGAGGCTATTAAGACTGTACAGCTTGCTCAGGCAGAAGGTATCAAGTACTTAAGAGAAGCAGCTCCATCAGAGGCAGTTCTCAGACTTAAGAGTCTTGCTGCATTTGAGAAGGCTGCTGACGGACAGGCTACTAAGATCATCATCCCTTCAGAGATACAGGGTATAGCTGGTCTTGCTAAGTCAGTACAGGAAGTTGTAAAGTAAATACCGATAATCCATAGGGATATGAGCCTTGCAGGCTCAGATGAATGGACCCGAGCTTTACTTTTTATCTCAGTCGGGGATTGGACCTTAACTTAAGTTAAGGTCCAATCTCTGACTGAGATATAGGCTCGGGGTCCTTCGTTTTTTCTTAACGGATTCGGTTAGGAGGCACAATATGACATTAAAGAATCGTAATTTTTTGACACTCAAGGATTTCACTAAGGATGAGATCACATATCTCATCGATCTGGCTGCTTACTTCAAGAAGAAGAAGAAGGCAGGTGAAAGCCATGAGATACTTAAGGGCAAGAACATAGTTCTTATATTCGAGAAGACAAGTACTAGAACCAGATGTTCTTTTGAAGTAGCTGCACATGATCTTGGTATGGGTTCTACATATCTTGATCCTAAGGCATCACAGATAGGCAAGAAGGAGAGCATCAGAGATACAGCGCGTGTTCTTGGCCGTATGTATGAAGGTATCGAATACCGCGGATATGGACAGGAGATCGTAGAGGAGCTTGCGCGCTATGCAGGAGTACCGGTATGGAACGGACTCACTAACGAGTACCATCCGACCCAGATGCTTGCAGATCTTCTGACTATAAGAGAACATTTTGGACATCTTGAGGGTATAACGCTTGCATATATGGGCGATGCCCGCTACAATATGGGCAATTCACTCATGATCGCATGCGCGAAGATGGGTATGAACTTCGTGGGCTGCGCTTCTAAGAAGTACTTCCCGGATCCGAAGCTTGTTGAATACTGTAAGGCAGAGGCCGCTAAGTCAGGCGGAAGTGTGAAGCTTACTGAGGATGCGATGGAAGGCACTAAGGGCGCTGATGTAGTATATACAGATGTATGGGTATCTATGGGTGAGCCTGAAGAAGCCTGGGCAGAGAGAATTAAGGAACTTACACCATATAAGGTTACAGAAGAGATCATGGCCAATGCCTCAGAAGGTGCTGTATTCATGCACTGCTTGCCAGCGTTCCACGATCATGAGACTGAGATAGGCAAGCAGGTAGGTGAGAAGTTCGGACTTAGCGAGCTTGAGGTTACAGATGCGGTATTTGAAGCGCCATATTCTATAGTTTTCGATGAAGCTGAAAACCGTATGCACACGATCAAGGCTGTTATGGCAGCTACACTTACCGATGTGGTTATGGATTGACGGAGGTAGCAGTGAATAATTACGCCAGAAGAAGCTATAAGGCAGCCAAGCGTAATATCGACCGCGCTAATCTTGGAATTCTCATATGTATGATGATCGTGTGTGCGCTTGCATGTCTGCATATCGGACGTCCTATAGCATATACGCCGGTTATATTCCTTCTAGGGACTGTGGTTCAGGTACTGTGCGCTGTGAGGGCTATGTTTGACGGCAACAAGCTTAAGCTTGGCATATATGCAGCGGTTTCGGTGCTGATACTGATATTCAGTCTGATATCGATGAAAGTGTACTGGTTTTAGTATGAGTAAGATTCGGATTATAGAACTTGAAAGTGTATCTTCGACCAATGATTATGCCAAGGATATAGCGGAAGATGATGTACTGGTCCTTACATATGACCAGCGAAGCGGCAAGGGTCGGCTTGGAAGAGTCTGGGAGTGTAAGAGGGGCGAAGCGATAGCTATGTCTCTTAAGATTAAGCCTTGTGTGGCAACTCAGGATATCTCTATGCTGACGATCATTGCGGCAGTTGCACTTGTAAGGAGTCTTCCAGTAGAGACTATGATCAAGTGGCCTAACGATATCGTATGCGCAGGGAAGAAGGTCTGTGGTATACTTACAGAGGGGCGGATAGACGGAGATTCGCTTACCTATGCGATCATAGGAATCGGGGTCAATGTCGATATGGAACGATTTGATGGAGAACTTGAAAAAAAGGCCACTTCTCTTTATATGGAGAGTGGAATACACTATGATAAGAGAAGCATAGTTGAGAGCTTCCTTGAGGAATTCGAGAAGCTGTCGTCACAGCTTGAGAAGACTGGAAATCTTAAGTTTATCGTAGATGAGTACAACTCTTATCTTGTTCATCGCGATAAGGAGATAGTTATAGCCGGTAAGGAAAGTATACATGCAGTTGCCTGCGGCATAGATGAGCGCGGCGAACTGATAGCCAAAACAGAAGAAGGGATTATGCACATAAGAAGCGGTGAGGTTTCTGTGCGAGGTATATATGGATATGTCTGAACATATTATGTGTGTGTCTAATTCATACGAGAAGAAGTACTTTCTCAATAAGGAATTCGAGAAGCTTCCGAAGAACGTGAAGGACGAACTTAAGATCATGTGCGTTCTCTTCACTGAGGAAGCGGGCGGAATCCTTGAGATGGATTATGACGACGAAGGAACACTGTATCTTAAGACCTACTGCAGTGAAGAGGACATCCTCTACGACGATATAAGCGCAGGTCTTGGGGTCAGGAGGCTACAGAAGGAGAAGGAAGAATTCTTCTCTGAGATAGAATTGTATATCAAGACGCTTGTCTTGAAGCTTGGTGATATCTCATGAACATAGGCGGCGTACACATAGAGGATGATGCGCATCTTGCACCTATGGCGGGAGTGACCGATTATACCTTCCGCAACATCTGCAAGGAATTCGGCTGTGCCTATATGACGAGCGAGATGGTGAGCGCGAAGGCAATCCTCTATAATAACAAGAACACGGGATCACTTCTTCGTGTATCTGATATGGAGCACCCTATCGCACTGCAGCTTTTTGGAAGCGAGCCTGATATCATGGCAGAGATTACGAAGCGTATGTGTGAGCTGCCCTTTGACATCATCGACGTGAACATGGGGTGCCCTGTGCCGAAGATAGTGAACAATCACGAGGGCTCGGCGCTTATGAAGGAGCCAAAGCTTGTTGGTCAGATAGTAGAAGCTATGGTCAAGGCTTCTACTAAGCCAATCACAGTCAAGATAAGAGCGGGCTTTGACAGTGACTCGATAAATGCTCCTAAGATAGCTCACATAGTGAAGGAATCAGGCGGTGCTGCGGTGACCGTACATGCGAGGACCAGATCGCAGTTCTACAGCGGTAAGGCAGACTGGTCAGTCATCAGGGCTGTGAAGGAAAGAGTCGGAGACTTCCCTGTCATAGGCAATGGTGATGTAGCTTCAGTCGAAGACTTCATACGCATGAAGGAAGAGACAGGATGTGACGGCGTAGCCATCGGGCGCGCTGCGAAGGGTAATCCCTGGATTTTTTCGCAGATAAAGCATTTTAACCAGACAGGTGAGGTGTTATTAAAACCTTCGCCGTCAGACATAAGGAAGCTTATGCAGAGACATTTGCATATGATCATAGAGGATAAGGGAGAGTATACAGGAATAAGGGAGATGCGAAAGCATATAGCATGGTATACGTCAGGGCTTAGAAAAGCGTCAGCGCTAAGGGATGCGGTCAATCACGCAGAAACAGCGGACGAACTTATGAGGCTCATAGAAGGCTTGACAGAAGAGTGAAGCTCGTGTATACTAACATAAGTATCTAATTAAGGAAGGTGCCAATCATGGAAGGAAAGAAAAACCAGATGACCCGTAGTGGTCTTGAGAAACTTGAGAACGAATTGCATTATCTTAAGGTTGAAAAAAGACAGGAAATCGCTCAGAAGATCAAGGAAGCTCGTGAGCAGGGCGACTTATCTGAGAACGCAGAGTACGATGCAGCCAAGGATGAGCAGAGAGATATAGAAGCAAGAATCGAAGAACTTGAGAACATCCTTAAGAATGCCGAAGTAGTAGGCGATGATGATGTTGAAGAGGGTACTATCGGTATCGGCTCACAGGTTAAGCTTAAGGACCTCGACGAGGATGAAGAGGTTATATATAAGATCGTAGGTACTACAGAGGCCAATGTTCTTGAGGGATTCATCTCGAATGATTCACCACTTGGACGCGCGCTTATCGGTAAGAAGAAGAATACTAAGGTCGAAGTGGACGCACCTGGCGGAGTTATCAAGTATAAGATCATGTCAGTTAAGAAGTACTGATTTCAAATACACATAGGAGATATATAATTAATGTCGAACGAGAATAACGCACCTGAGCAGAATCTAGGTGAACTGCTCAAGGTAAGAAGAGAAAAGCTTGCAGCGCTTCAGGAGAGAGGCTGTGATCCTTTTCAGATAACAAAGTTTGATCAGACCCATCATACAGACGAGGTTAAGTCTCTGTATGAGGCACATGAAGCAAAGCTTCTTGCGGGAAGAACTGAAGTAGATGTGACAGGGCTTGATGAAGCTGCAGCAAGAGAAGCTAAGAAGGCTGATTATAATGAGCGCAGAGCGATCATGGATGCAGATCCTATACAGGTATCGATAGCAGGCCGTATGATGTTCAAGCGTGTTATGGGCAAGGCTTCTTTCTGCAATATCCAGGATCTTAAGGGAAGAATCCAGGTATATGTTGCCAGAGACGCTATCGGAGAAGAATCATATGCTGACTTCAAGAAGTCTGATATCGGTGATATCTACGGAGTAGAAGGCTATGCCTTCAGAACCATGACAGGTGAAGTGTCAGTACATGCATCGAAGATAACTTTGCTGTCTAAGAGCCTTCAGATACTTCCAGAGAAGTTCCATGGCCTCACAGATACCGATACAAGATATCGTCAGAGATATATAGACCTCATCATGAATGAGGATTCTAAGGAAGTGTTCGTCAAGAGATCGAAGATCATCAAGGAAATCAGGAACTTCCTTGATGGACGTGGCTTTATGGAAGTGGAGACACCTATACTTGTATCGAACGCAGGTGGTGCCGCAGCGAGACCATTTGAGACACATTATAACTCACTTGATGAGGACGTAAAGCTTCGTATATCACTTGAGCTATACTTGAAGAGACTTATAGTAGGTGGACTTGAGAAAGTCTATGAGATCGGCAGAGTATTCCGTAACGAGGGTGTAGATACAAGACACAACCCAGAGTTTACACTCATGGAGCTTTATCAGGCATATACAGACTACTACGGCATGATGGAACTTACAGAGAGCATGTTCAAGTATCTTGCTGAGAAGGTCTGCGGTTCAAGTGTTATCACATACAACGGCATCGAGATAGACTTTGGTAAGCCTTTTGAGCGCATAACCATGATTGACTGTATCAAGAAGTACTCAGGCGTAGATTTCGATGCAGTAGCTACAGATGAAGAGGCTAAGGCGATCGCTAAGGAGCATCACATCGAATTCGAGGCTCGTCATACTAAGGGCGACATCGTCAATCTCTTCTTCGAAGAGTATTGCGAGAAGAATCTTATACAGCCTACATTCGTCATGGATCATCCACTTGCAATCTCACCACTTACCAAGAAGAAGCCAGAAGATCCTACTAAGGTAGAGCGCTTCGAGCTCTTCATCAACACATGGGAGATGTGCAATGCTTACTCAGAGCTCAACGATCCTATCGATCAGCGCGAGCGCTTCAAGCAGCAGGATGCTAATGCCGAAGCCGGCGACGACGAAGCACAGCACACCGACGAGGACTTCCTCAATGCCCTCGAAATCGGTATGCCACCTACCGGTGGTATTGGCTACGGTATAGATAGACTTACTATGCTGTTGACAGATAGCCAGGCGATAAGGTATGTGTTGTTGTTCCCGACTTTGAAGAGCCTCAGTTGACGCAACCCTAGTAAACACAAGGGTTTGCGGACTTAACCGAAGATGAAAGTCATGCAAATGTACAGCAAAAATTCCAATCGAAATGAGCAGATATGCGGTAATATGAAGTTTCGATAGGTTTCCGGGATAACCGAATATAGTAAGACTTAAGGACACTTTCTAAGAAAGAAATTTCTGGAGAGTGTCTTTTTTTGTCTGTTGTTATGGTGAAAAATCTTTGGAACTGTTGGTCAGATTTGGTCAGATTTACAGGTCGGAAAGGAGGAAAAACCGCGAATGTACGGGACAGCGATAGTGCATGTGTTGTTGTGTCACACGAAAAAATACATGAGCCTGCAAAATAATAAGTCGCCATAGGAGGAAGTATCGCAATGGAAAACAGAAACACCAGGTTTCCCGAAGACCTTGTAAATGTAAGGGTGCAGGCAAATACATCATACCAGATCAAAAGGGTGATAGAGCTTGTACAAAGTGAAAAAGGATTAGAGCTGATGAGTTGCTCAAAGATCATGCCGAACTCAGGATCCGGACCGAGGCTCCGACAGTTTGCAACATTCAAGGATTTGAAATACGAAAAGAAACAGCAGCAGAGAAAAAACAAGCAAAGAAACATCAGAAGAAAGTTCTGATAAGGAGGATGCTCATGTGTAAAGTGATAGCAATAGCCAATCAAAAAGGCGGGGTGGGAAAGACCACAACCGCCGCGAATTTAGGAATCGGACTTGCAAAAGCAGGAAAGAAAGTGATCCTGATCGATGCGGATGCACAAGGTTCGCTCACCGCAAGTCT